>Ga0315336_1002570_pt1 | contig 27234 bp, 26 predicted proteins | sample ASW5metaG_FD_204512 | JGI IMG/M metagenome (GOLD analysis project Ga0315336, IMG submission 204512) | Ammonia-oxidizing marine archaeal communities from Monterey Bay, California, United States - ASW #5 | ecosystem: Environmental > Aquatic > Marine > Intertidal zone | place: USA: California... | reverse complement strand
AACTGCCAGAAGCTGATGTCCAAAGGGGGGGGGGGAGCTAAAATTTCTCGCACGTACCGCATGAAATGGACAAGATTTTTCCGCCGATTTCTCTGAGAAAATTCCCAAGGGTCGTGGTCACAGTAAAATGCTCATTTTTTGTATTGAACGTAATATTATGAGTTCTGCTTCGACAACCATACGGCCAAATTTCATTGCCTGGCGGTAAGGAACCCGCCGCCACAACCTGTTCCTTTAGTATGTCTTCCCACATTCATATTGTGCTGTTCTTGCGTATTTTTTGCCATCTCCTTTTACGACTGCTGACCTTCCATCAAATTTCATTTTAAATTTATATATCTCAAAACCCCTTCCTATGTACCTGCCTTGCTCCCATTGAAAACCGGCGCTGGCAGTTTCTGTACAATAATAAACGTCTGCCGACAGGGATACTCCCGGGAAGATGAGGAGAAGGATAAGAACCAAAGATGCTTTCATCTAAAGAAGCCTCTTTTCGCCTGGCAGAGGTCATTTCAAGCCATAGTGATAAACGTGTTCCATCCCATGAAATTATTAGATGATGCGATGAAGTACATTTATGATGCGGACCTGACATAACCTCTACCAGGAAGTGTTTTTGAAGCAGAAGTTTTCCAAAATAGAGACAGAGACGGGTTTACCCCGAAGGCAGATTTGATATGGAGACATCAGGTAGTACAAGCCGAAGACTAGTGCTGCACCTATTATAAGAATGACGATGGGACTGTTGAGAAACTTCCACATATACCCCCCCGAACTATCGCACTAGATATACTGAGCATCTTCCAGTTTCTGTAATTCGTCAATTTCAATCGCCGCAAAATTGATGACACCCTCAATTTTAATACCACTCGCTTCACATGGAATGCGAGCGCGAGGGGTCTAATACATTGATTTTGTTGCAGGACGTTTTGGATCATTTTGGCTAAAACCCCCATTTCCCTAGAGAGGGGAGTATCAAAATAAAAAGACTAAAATCCAAAATCCCCCCAAGACTCCCCCTGACCCTTCGCTGCGGTCAAGGTAGGGGCTCCTTCGGAGTCTCAAAATCTTTATTTCTGCGAGTGAGAAAATTGAAATTCTCCCCCCACGACACTTCCGAGCCGCTAAATTACCGGAAGGTACTTCGAACATATACCTTATTAGGTTTAATAATATTGTCTTTAAAGGGCGGTCGAATTAGTTTTGCCAGAATGATCCTGAGAAGCCCGTAGAGGGCCCCTGAGAGGCGTTCTCTCTGGATGTGGTTAGGGTTAGACAGACCTGGCATCTTGACAAATTATTTTTCGTGGCAAAACACCGGTCACGAGGAGCGAGAAGTTGATCGGCCCGAGGAAAAAGCACATGAACCGATGGGGGGGTAGGTTCATTACCCTGCTCACCGTTCTGGGAGTCGGGGTTGTGCTCCTTCCCTATTTCTGGATGGTTTCCTCCTCCCTCAAGACGGGACCCGAGATCTTCGAACTCCCCATTCATTGGATACCGCAGGAGGCCCAGTGGAAGAACTACCCCAGTGCCCTTTTCAGAGGGGCTTTTGGGCTCTACTTCTTCAACAGCACCATAGTCGCCTTGGCGGTCATGGCTGGGAACCTCTTTTTCTGCAGCCTGGCGGGTTACGGCTTGGCCAAGTTCCGCTTTCCCTACCGAGGGCTGTGCTTCCGCTTCATCCTAAGCACCCTGAATCTCCCGCTGGAGATTGTACTAGTGCCACCTTCCTCGTGGTGCGAGAGTTCGGCCTCGTAAACATTCTTGGCGGGCTAATTGCTCCATTGGCGGTGGACGCATTTGGCATCTTCCTCATGCGCCAGTACATCAAAGATCTTCCGGACTCCCTCATCGAGGCAGCGCGGATGGATGGATGCAGCGAGTTCGGCATCTTTTGGCGCATTATTCTTCCCAACTGTAAGCCCGCACTGGGCGCGATGGCACTGCTTACCTTCCGTGACAACTGGGAGCAGTTCCTCTGGCCATTCATCGTGGCATCGAGCGACGCCTTGAAGACCTTCCCGCTCGGCCTTGCCCAAATGGAGGGCATCGATTCGGCCGCCTACCATGAAATTATGGCGGTCGCGGTCATAGGAATGATCCCGGCGGCATTCATATTCTTGTTCTTCCAGCGCGCCTTCGTCCGGGGTATCACTCTCTCTGGCCTGAAGGAGTGAGGAGTAGGGGGTGTGCCCCCTGGAAACTAGAGTACGTTGATTACGATGACGTTTCCGCCTTCACAATGAGAAGAGCTAAACCCAAAGCCCCAAGACAGCCGAACGCCTAAGCCACTACGTGTCCCCTTTCGCTCCCTACAGGAACTAGGAATGCTTCTATTGCGAGAATGCATCTTGCACAAGGCGAGGCTGTTCCTCCAGGGGCATAGAGCGAAAGGCCATGCGCATTCTGGAAGGAGATAGATAAGAGAATAGGGGTGCAACGTTATCCGCGACTCCTTCGCGTCGCATCTCGTGGTTCGAAGAGCATTTATTAAGGCCGCGCAAGAGATATTAGAACACAGCGGATATCAAGATGACTATGCGCTATGCACACATCAGCCTCGACGCTAGAGAGACGCCGTCAATCTTCTCGGCAATCACAGCACTATGGAAGCACCTTTCCCCGAGCAGGGGGGAAGGCCGCCCAAACCTAATGAATTTAGGACAATACCTGGAGTGGGAAACGGGATTTGAACCAATGTACTAGACCACCCGCAATCCTTGCGGGCGTGGCTTTTCCTTGTTTTACAACGCGTTGCAGATTTTCATTCATCCCATTTGGTCCCGTTTGATCCCATCTCGTCCCACCGCTACGTGCGGGCTTACGGCACTATAGTGGCACTCCTCCCCTAGAATGAGGGAGAAGGACGCCGAAACGTAATGAATTAGGGATAATCCTTGGAGCGGGAAACGGGATTTGAACCCGCGACCCCAACGTTGGCAACGTTGTGCTCTACCACTGAGCTATTCCCGCCTGAACAAAAATGATACCGAACAGGGCGCTGAAGTCAATACCATTCACGAGGGCACCCGTCAACAATTAATCAGAAATCAGATCTAGCCCGACAACTGGTCTGCCACCCAATCCGCCGCGAGTGGACACCACAGAAACGGAATATTGTTACAAACGTGGACACCTTCGGAATAAAGGACTAGCTTTGCCTGGCTACTTGCCTCCTCTACCATCTGGTACGCCTGCCCGGGCGGGCAGAGCCGATCCTTTTCGCCATAAACCAGCAAAAGGGGGCGATCCAGGCTCTTCAGCATCTCGCGCATAGATACCTCCTTTGCCCGCACTTTAGCCTCTTCATCCGAATCATTTCCGAATGATACCGAAAAACTCTGACGCGTGAGGAACGGGAGGGCATCCCAGCATTCGGCCAAATCGTAGAACCCGGAAATGCCTACCCCCGCCGCAAGACGACCTTCCATCGCCAGAGCTCGAGGCAAATAATACCCGCACAACTAACACCAAGAGCACCGACCTTTGCGGGATTTAATCTCTTGTCCATGGATGCAAAATCCACGACTGCCGAAATTCCCACTTCAAAGTCGGGCCGAATGGGCAAGGTAGAACGCTCGCCCTGCGCCGGGCCGTCGAATGCCAACGTAGCCAGCCCACGGACATGCAGCACAGCCTCGAGCGTGTAGAGTTCTTCCTTAGTAGAGCCAAGACCTGCAATAAAAATGACGAAAAGACACCCATTTTCTTCACTCGAAGGAATTCGAAGCACGCCAGGAAGCGATGTGCCCTCGAAAGGGATTTCCACTCGCTCCCCTGGTAGGCGGAGATCTGCAAGAGCGCGTGTATGAAAAGCTACTATTTTCTCCTGCGCCTCACGCTTAAATTCTAAATCTTTATGATAAACGAACTGGGCGAAATGGTAGGCCAAAGCTGCGCGAACAAAACCTTCTGCAGCACTAAGACGCCTGCCCGACCGGCCATTTCCTCTGCCTCAATTTCGCGTAAAGCGGCACGTTCGATCCACAAGCTACAGCAATCCCGCCAAGATTTTACTCGCGGAATTTCATTCGAGGCATCAGTGTAAGATATTGCGTTCGCCAAGAGGCGAACATACCAATTCGACAGAGCTTCCTGGGTCAAGCGGTCCGCCCCGGCATACTCAGAAGACATGAACTCTCCTCAGATGGGTTTGACGGCTTCTATTCGCACAGCGATGACCGGGCGAAATGGTCGGTGTCCTGTGATGAGAACATTCAAAAATCCGGCACCCTTGAGCAAGTTCAGCCATTCTTCCTCTTCGAGCACACCTCCGAGTGAAGCATTCCATGCAGTTGGGTCCTGTGCGACTTCGTTAGGAAGCTCTCCCTCGCGAATCAACTCCCGAGCAATGAGTCTTGCGCCCGGACGCAAAATCCGCCAAATTTCTGAAAGAGCCGTAGCCTTGTCCAATAGAAGGTTGAGAGACGCATTAGCCATGACGAGATCGGCAGTATTGCTGCAGATTGGCAAGCATTCCATGTCGCCCGCGGCTGGATATACGGCACATTGATCGCCCGCGGCCTCTTTTACGCGCACCAGCATGGGCAACACTAGGTCGAGAGCTAAAACCCGCCCACCTTCAGGCAAAGCCTCGGCCACGAGGCGTGAGTCCAGTCCTGCACCACACCCGATGTCCACGGCCAGGCGGACACTGGACAGATCGATTCCCTCGAGTGCATACCCGCAACCACAGTAAGCGCCCAACACGCGAGAGGGAAGTCTATCAAGGCAATTTGCGGGATATCCCACAGCGCGGGCCCGGCCGGAACCGCCCTCGGGAAACGAATTCTGCGCGGCAAGGTGAGCGTAGCGCTCCCGGACAAAAGACTTGACCTGAAGCTGCCAGTCAAGAGGAGGTTTGCCCTTGACGAAAACGACCACGACGAATTAATGGCCCTCCTGAGCCGGCCTCCAAATCTCGCCCACCCAAACATTCCTGGCAATGGACTTCCCTTGCAGCATCCAGCCCTCTTCACTCTTTAGTTGCTAAGTCGCACCGCCACAATCAGCCCGTTTAATTTCTATATACCACTTGTCGGCGCTTTGGTATTTTGCAGCAAAATGTTCGTTTCGCTAGCCATCATCCCATTTCATAAAACAACCCCGATGCAGCCCAAAGCCCAAACCCTCTTTTACTGAGCCCAGGACTAGCAACGTGGATAATCACCACGATTCGGCACACACACATTCGATGCCTTCCATCATTATATAGTCTGAACGGCGAGTGGGGAATCATGCCCTCAAAGTAAACCGACGTAGCGTGAAAGACATGACAATGGCAGGCGCCGCACCAGAAGGCACGGCGCCTACGAAAATTAGTTTTCGTTTCTTCCTGTGGCGCCGCCAATTTTATCAAGAGCAGCTTTGGCAAGACCCGTATCGATGAGTTGCTCGTAGGTGGGAATCCCTTTCTTATACTTTCCGCGCTTCGCGTTGAACTCATTCGTCCACTTAATTGAGGAACGCGGCATTCCATTGTTGACGGACCAGATTCGGGCCTTAACGAACTCATCATAAGTCTTACTCATGATGCCGGGATGCTTTTTGTATACACCTTTTGCCCATTTACGAGCTGTCTTCAGAAAACTCGCCTTATCCTTATAAATGGAGCGGTTGGACTGCATCATCGCAACTGCAAAACGGGTGTAGACATCCCGCTTGCTCTGAAGCGCAGTGTTACGAGCCATGAACACTCCGTACATATATTTGGGGCGGTACGTCCAAAGGCTCGCTACAGAGGTTATACCGGGGCGAAGCTTTTGGGCCAAAAGAACCTGCTCGACATGGATAAGCACAGCATCAGCCTTCTTCTTCACCAAGAAAGGCACACGGGCTGGAGGAGGCGTCTTAATGTACTTAACATCCTTGTCCGACAGGCCGTTCGGGCCGAGTACAGCGAGGGCCCCTGTATGGCTATAGCCGCCGCGTCCTTCGATGCCAATCGTTTTGCCCTTGAGGCCCTTGGCATTTTTAATTCCTGGTGCAACCGCCAATTGGGCTTCGAAAAGGAAGGCCATGGAATGGAATATTCTCTGTCCGCTCCCTTTTGAGATTCCCACCATAGCGATGGGCGCCGGGACCCAAGCCATATCCAGACCACTCTTCCCGCTCACTGCCGCCCTGTAGGTGGCGACTCCGCCCCGAAAGAATTTTATTTTCACATCCAGGCCATTCAGCTTGAAAATGTCATTGTCAATTGCATAATAAACCGGCAAATGAACCAATGGCGGAGGTTTGACCGGCATGCCGATGACAACCTTATCAGCAGCGACTGAAGAGACCGGAGGAATTCCGAAGACCACGGCGATAACAGCAATTGCGTAGAAATAATTTTTCAGTGCTTTCATGTCAAATGCCTCCTCTTCAATGGAACGAGAAAATGCACCAAAGTCCCCCTCAAGAACACAAATTTATTAAACCTCTCGCTGCGTCCGCCAAGAAGAAAAGCGAGTTTCCCATACTTTGACCAACTTCGTTAGAACGATGCCCATAATCATTAAAAGAACAACTGGAGCGAGGCCTTTATCCATCTCCAACTCGCCCATATAGTCCTGCTGAAGTGCCCCCAGCCCAGAGATGCTCATTAAGAATTCAGCCACTACCATACCCACCAAACTTCGACCAAATGAAAGACCGAGACCAGCCACGAGGTAGGGAATCATTGATGGAAAAATCAGATCACGCCACCGCTGCCATTCAGTCGAACAAAAGGATTTCGTTACTTCCATCAGAAAAGGGTCCACGTTTCGCACACCATGAAAGACATTTACAATAACGGGCATGATGGCGAAAAAAACTACAATGGTGGTTTTTCCTGCCTCATCCACACCAATTAACATTGCGATGGGAAACGCGAGCGCCACAACTGGGGTCGCGTATAGCGCGTAAACATAAGTATCGAACACATATTCGAAAAGCTTAAAACGCCCCATCAAAACACCAATAACTATTCCTGCAGGAATTGCGATGATGAGACCGTATATAAGGATTTCAAAACTTTCGTTGGCCGCCTTAATCATCTGCCCATTCAGCAAAAGCTCAACAAAAGCGATGACTATGGCACTCGGATAGCTGAAAATAGCCGGAGAAATATACCCGACAAGGCCTAAAGTCTCCCAACCTCCTATAACGAGGAGAACCGACAGAACGCGCACATAAACGCCCGGATTAAGAATCCGCCCAATCGCCGAGGCTTCTTTCTCCTCGCTCTTGTGCGCCAGGGCACTTTCGAGCGGCTTTGCCTCGGTGCTCATTTTGAGTTCCTTTCCTTCTCCAACGAGGGAACAATTTCTTCTTCATCATGCAAGGGTCCGGGCTCTAGCCCTGGGTTTCGGAGAAGTTCCCATAAGTGATGGCGTAGCTCCTGAAAACGCCGGCTCCCTCGAATCTCCTCGAGGTTTCGGCCTCGGCCAAATCCAGTATTCATCTCGAAGCGGATACGTCCAGGCCGGGGAGTCATTACGAGAACACTATCCCCAATAAGGACGGCCTCGTCGATGCTATGGGTTATGAAGATCATAGCCTTGGGTTCCGACTCGTTGATTTTCAAAAGCTCTTCTTGAAGCTGCTCCCGCGTTAGGGCATCAAGAGCACCGAATGGCTCATCTAGAAGAAGGATATCGGCTTGTGTAGCCAGTGCCCTAGCCAGGCCCGCCCGCTGCTGCATCCCGCCCGACAATTCGGAAGGGAAATTGTCCTCGAATCCCTTCAGCCCAACGAGGTCAGTGTAGTGGCTGACGAGCTTATCGACTTCTTCTTTCGGGCGTCCCTGGATGTTAAGACCGTAGGCAATGTTTTGATGGAGCCGCTTCCAGGGAAAAAGACCAAAATGCTGAAACACCATGGCCATCTCGGGACGCGGTCCGGTGACCTGCTGGTTCTTGTAGAGAACCATCCCATCATCGTGCGAAATCAGGCCGTTCAGGATTCTAAGAAGCGTAGTTTTCCCGCATCCGCTCGGCCCAAGGATTGTGACGATCTCTTCTTGATGTACCTCGATATCAATCGAATCGAGGACATGAAGCTCGCCATAGAATTTGTGGACCGAACTGAGGGTTAGCCAAACATCTCTTCTGTTGCTTAATTCCCTCATCTATCGAATCATTCCTTCCTGAAAATACATGCAGCAAAAAATATTATGCGAACATTCAAGCCCTAAGTCCGGAATAGCTCCTTTTTCTCCCGGCAGCGCAAGAGAATTCGACTGAAAAACCCTTGATTTGAGGGTAACTTGGAGCTCTACCTTATTTTACGAAAGAGCCAAATAAATCATTTTTGGAAAAGTAGTCTCTTCTCAAATATCAGGCCCCCTAGAAGCGATCCAGATCCCGACCGGGAATCACCTTGCCTTTGTAATACCTGGAAACCTCTTCCACCGCGATCTCTTCAGGTGCATTGGGAGGCGTAAGATGAGACAGAATGACCATCCCTACCCCGGCATCCGTAGCCGTTCGCCCGATTTCTTCAGTCGTAGCATGATGGCCAGCAATAATTTTCGCCATCGCGGGTGTTTGCCCAATAAGTTCAACGATCTGATCCGGCAAGCAGGGGTGCATCACAAGGATGTCCGCCCCTCTGGCAAAAGTAGCCAATTTTTCTGTGGGGCTGCCATCGCTGGCAATCAAAATAACGCGAGAGTCTGCTTCAAAGCGGTATGAAATTATGTCATCTACGTTGCCGTGTTTGGTACCTTTTTCGACGTTAATTTGGATTCCATCCAGACTGATGGAACTGCCGGGGGCGAGGGTTGTCACCTCAACTCCCAGGCCCCCACGCGTCTTCCCCTCATTTGCTCGAATTTCGACATCGTATTCGTAATAATGGAGCATCCGTTTCACAATTTCTTCGACCGGCCCAGGTCCATATACCCTGAGCGGGGTCTCTGCTCCAAACAACCAGCGCGTGATATAAAAATCCGCGAATCCGGTGAAGTGATCCGAATGGAAATGCGTGAAAAACAGATGACCCACATCTTTGACTGGAAATCCTGCCGCCGCGACCTGTCGGCAAACATTTCTTCCGGCATCTACTAGATATAACCGATTGTCCACCACGATGGCGTCTGCATGTCCGCTCCTGTGCGGCGAAGGTGGCGGCGAGCCCGTTCCGAGGAGAATGAGTTCCACAATGCCTTCCTTTTTATTTAAGTGATAAACAACCCGCAGATCAGGAGGAATCCGGAGAAAAGGGGTCAATTGGTCCATATATCTGAGGGTAGTTCTCCCTCTATTCAATAATGGCACCCGGATATGCCATACACAAACAGGGGAGGAGGGCAAGCTGCAGAAGAAAAGAATAAAGCATTGCATACCAAATGATTAACACACGCAAAGTCATGTCAAATATGGAATTTTTACGTGGCCGCTTTAGCTTCAAATCTGTGGTGTACCTCTTGAACAAGTGGACTGGCCTAGTCGTCTGCTGCTTACATACCCTTAATATGCAGATCCAAAATGAGACTATTTATCGTTAACATCTTACAGAAGGTACTGACACAAACCCTCTGCGAGCTAGGGGTGGCCGGACTCATGGAGTAAATGGTTAACCCCATCGTTTTACCAAATGTGAGGACACTCTCAGCAGCCTCGTACGTTTGCCTGTGCTCCGGGTAATTGAGTTAGAAAACCAGGGCAAATTCTCCGCAGGAACGAGTAGCGCAAAAAATATTCGTTACTTTATAACAAGGCCCCAGACAAGGAACTGAATGGATCTGCATTTGACTTATTTATCCTCAACAACGGCGATAGCCTGAATCTCCACCATCATCTCCGGCTTAGCGAATCCTGCTACGGTGATAAGAGCGCTGCCCGGAAAACCACCCGGAAAATACGCCTTCCGGAGCTCAACAAATTGCTCTCCGTGGCGCACGTCCAGAATAAACACCGTCATCGTCACAATGTCCTGTAACTTTCCACCGGCACGTACCAGAGTCTCAGCAATGGTGGCGAAGGAGGCGTGAACCTGCGCCTCAAAATCCCCTGCCAGCGACTTCCCCTCTCTATCTCGCCACATCCCCACTCCCGCGAGCCAGACGGTTTTTCCCCCACGCGTCACAACCGCCGGGGAAAATGACCGATTCTCTTGCCAGGTTCCCTTGATATACTCTCTCGGCATCCCTATCTCCCTTCATTCGCCCCCATTCGTTGGACAGCTTCCTTGCCGGGTAGCTGCACCGCGACACCCATTGCCATCCAGGTGACAATTCCGTAAAAATAAAAACTCACATCTAAATTGTACTTCTCTGCCAACCAGCCTCCAGCCAGGGGAGCTATAAAGTTCAATGCGTGCGCGGTATAGATTACCCCGATGGAAGACGCCAGTACTTCGGGCTCACAAAGGTCCGCAGCCGCCGTGAGAATAATCGGGCTCACGGAGGCGAATACGCCCGCCATCATCGAAAACAAGATTAGAGCGCTCTCCCCTGTAGCGAAGGGGATAGCGATGGTGAAAGAGCCGGCCCCCAACAGCGGGAGCATCAACGCTGCCCGCGCTCCCCAGCGGGAGTATAGATATCCCATGAGCGGTTTTGATACCGCTCCAGCGCCAAAATAAAGAGATACTGCCAGCCCAATGCTGGCTGTATCCATACCCAGCTTGGTTGAAGCAATGAGGGGGAGGAATCCGATCATCCCTTTGGTCCCGAATCCTCCCAGTGCCTTGGCCAGAGCAAGGAGAATTACGTTCCGATTCTGGAAAACGAGAGGCAACATGACCCGGATGCCTTGCCCTTGGCTCCGCGCTGCATCTCCAGCTGATTTTCCATGAAAACGAACATTAAGCATCGGCAAAAGAGCCAGTGCAGGTACGGCAAAAGCAGCGACAGCGATGCGCCAACTCGCCACAGCGGCAACCGCCGCCTGAACTAGCGGCATCAGACTCGTGCCGATGTTCCCGCCTAGGCCGTGAAAGGAGATTGCAAACGCGCGGTGGGCGGAGAAGCGCTCGGCAGCAAGCGCAGTGCCACATGGATGATAGGTCGAATTCCCTGCTCCCGCGAGGAAAGAAAAGATGAGCAATGCGGTGAAGCTTTGGGTCCCGCTCATCAGTACAAAAGACCCCGCAGCCAGGCCAAGACCAGCAATGAGGATGAATTTTTTTCGCCCGGTATAGTCGGCTAGCACCGAGAGAGGATATAGAAAAAGGAATGTAGCCAGGCTAAAGATGCTGAGCAGGGTTCCAGCCTGGATAGTGGAAAGCCCCAAATCGGCCACTATGAGCGCCAACACCGGAACGAGCATGTTTGAGAATCCATCGCTCAACCCATGCGCTGATCCGATTATCAAGAGATCACCATAATCCCCCCGCTTCCAAGGAGGGGGCTCCGGATCGTGGGTGACTCCGCTCTTGGCCATCAATTCAGGTCGCGCCACGCAGGAATAGTCCCCATTCCGTCCGCCTCAACAGTAGCCCGGCAGATCGCTCTGCCCAGAGCCACCTGCGCCGCGGCACCCACGGCATCGAGGGTTTCTTCTTTTTCGCCGCATGAAAGGGCGAACACTACGTCCCCATCGACTGTTGTATATGATGGCCGGACGGTCCGAATGAGACCGTTCGCGGCCATCTGGGATAGTTTTTGGGTCTCCGGCTTGGACAAGCAAACATCAGTGGCAACGACCCCGAGTGTGGTATTTTCCCCAAACCTGGAAAATCCCTCAAAAGGTCTTCCGTGGGAATATAAATGGTAAGTCGTATCGATGATTCCCTCGCTAGGGGGCTCGGCACGTGGGCCGGCCAACGCGGCACCGGAATCCGGATCGTATATGCCACCATAGGCATTCACCGCTGCCAGGGCGCCCACCATCCCGCCGCACGGAAGGCGGACACTGGCAGTCCCCGCCCCGCCTTTCATGGCCCGAGAACGCCCTAAGAGTTTTCCCACCGTAGCGCCACAACCTACGCCGATGCTTCCCTGCAAACCTTCCTGGTTCAGAGCTGCCTCACACGCCGCCATCCCCATCGCGGCATCGGGGCGAATATCCCCGCTCCCGAAAGCAAGATCAAAGAGAACGGCTGCCGCTACAGTGGGAACTGTGTAGCGGCCGACGGGAAACCCCCGCCCTTTCTCTTCGAGCCAGGCCATCACCCCATCCGCCGAGGCCAGCCCATAGGCACTTCCGCCTGTTAAAACGACTGCATCCACGTTGCCGACAAGATGCTCGGGACGCAGGGCATCGATGCCACGGGTGGCCGTCGCTGTCCCACGAAGATCACAAGCACCGATCGTATTAGGAGGACAAATAACAACACTGAGGCCAGTTAGGGCCTCTAAATTTTGGCTATGCCCAAGAAGGAATCCGGGAATATCAGTAATACAACCCGAAAGACCACGCGGAGTAAATCTCTTGGAATTGGAATCCATCAAATCTGCGGAAGCCCTTGCGGGGCTTGTTTTGGGAGTTCGCCGTTTTCGAGAATTTGATTGATTGCAAACCGGTAGCTTTCTCTTGGAACGGCGCCGACAAGCATCGCTGCATCGTTCACGGCTACAGACGGGATCCCGGTAATCCCCTTGTTGCTCGCCTCAGTGTATTCTTTAATGGCTTGATCTCGATGCGTTTCGCTCGCTACCTCTTCACGGAACATGTCCACATCGAGGCCGCTTTTTTCAGCTACATCGCACAAGACATCGAGGGCGGAGATATCGCGGCTGTCAGTAAAAAGCGCCGCCAAGAGACCCATGTGAAAGGCATCCCATTTCCTAGGGCCCTGAGCCCGGGCAGCCAGGCCAGCCTGGGCGGACGGCATCGAGCAGATGGGATATTCTCCTCCCCCCTTCCACATATTATAGTCGCCCGATTCCGGCTGTTCGTTGCAACGCTCCCAGTTGCTTCGGCGGTAGTCGTTAAATACGGCGGTGGGATCGGGTTCAGGGCGGAGCATGAATACGCGGGGCTCAACTTCAACCTTATCCCCATACTCTTCTTTGACCATCTTCAGGCGCACGGCCGAATTAAAACACCAGGGTCACAAAAAATCGCTGTACACGGTTAACCGGACGGCATCTTGATTCATAAAGAATCTCCTATGAATTATCGCGTTCGAACCTCACTTTGATGGGTGTTCCCCTGCCTGCATTAAGTTTATCTGACGCCCTTCCCTCGGAGAAAAAGATTTCTAACCGGGACCAACCATTAAAATGCGCCCCAAACCGGACTATTCCGGACTCTTGATAATTCTCGCTTAGACCGTGGACGGTGGCTCCGGCAATTTCGATGTGGGGGATAGGTCTATCCTTCCCATTGCCCGCGAGACTCTCGCCGTTCTCGAAGACACCCGTATCTATGTTCGTTATGAGATTTCCGAAGTTATCGATATATACCACCTCTCCGTCAATGCCGCCTCCTGGGCGAACATGGCTTTGGGCCCTTTGTAGCTTCACTGGGTCCGCAATGGGTGGGCCAAACCCCTTTGGGTCCTCACCCAACGAAAGATACCCCGCCACCGGGGAAAAAATGTCGCGTCCATGAAATGTGGAGCTGACTTTTTCCAAGAAAAAATTTACATTCCGGAGATCCCGCACCCACTTAAACCCGGGAGCTTCATATAGGTTTGAAAATATCCCATTGTCGGGTCCGACGAAGAAATAATTCGCGGTGGCTACAAGAATACCACGGCGGTCCCCACCGACTCCGGGGTCTACCACCGCTACGTGAATTGTACCCCTGGGAAAATAGTGGAAAGAAGTCGAAAGGATTTCGCTACCAACTTCAATGCAGTGAGGCTCGATAGAATGGGAAATGTCCACGATATGGACTTCCGGGTTTATACCCAATATGACACCTTTCATCATGGCTACCGAGTTGTCTTCGGTCCCAAAATCGGACAAAAGCGTGATGATTCGCCGTGATATTCCCTGCTCCTCGATCCCGGGACGGCCCCCACTGAAGGGACCTAGCCGCATTTGCTCGTCACTCATCCCACAGCAACCCCCGAAAGAGTCCCTCCCCGGGCCTCACTGGATCCCCGCTTCCCCGAATCCATTTCCGGCTCAAGCCGAATAGCCACCAAGTTGCCAATCCATTCGTCCGGACCGGCCGTTAAAACCCGCACATAGTTATCCGTTAGGCCGCTAAGGAGGCCGTCATCTCGGCGCCCCTCGAACAATACTTCTACCTCGGTGCCAGACTGAGAAGCAATAAACGACGCCCACTTACGTCTTCCAAGCTCCTGTAAGGCATGTACGCGGCGCTTGGCTTCAGTACCGTGTAGCCGGCCCTCAAAAGAGGCCGCCGGCGTATTCTTCCGCGGTGAATAGGGAAATACGTGTAAATACGCGACCGGTGCTTCGCGGACCCATTCAAGGCTCCTCTCGAAGGCCTGCTTGCTTTCACCGGGGAACCCAACAATAAAATCCGCACCAAGACATACCCCGGGAATGGCGCCAGCCAACTCGGAAAAACGCCTGGCACATAGCCCCGCGGTGTAGTTCCTACCCATCTTCCGAAGGATGCCATCGTCCCCACTTTGTGCCGGTATATGATAATGTCGGCACAAATAAGGTCTCCCCGCCTTTTTATTTCCAAACGCACTCCGAATTCCGACACGCACGAGTTCGCGAGTCACTTCCCCCGGCTCCACCGAAGAGAGACGCACACGCCCTACTCCCCCCGTATCAATTACCCGCTCCAAGAGCCGACTAAGTGTCTGTCGAGGATTTAGATCACGCCCATAGGCACCTAAATGAATGCCCGTAAGAACGACCTCCTTGTGACCTCCTTTGCCCAGGCGGCGAGCATGCTCGAGACATTCCTCCGGATCAAGCGAACGGCTTGTCCCGCGAGCAAGGGTGGTAGCACAAAAAGTACAGGAAAAATTGCACCCATCCTGAATTTTTAAGTAGGCTCGCTTGCGACCCCCAAAATAAGGCAAAGGAAATACACCTATCTGGCTTTGCTCTTGGATGGGCGCAGCCCGAATTTCGGGAAGTGAGCTTCCCAATCTCGACGGGTCCTCTTGATAGCGTGTGGGTTTGCGCAGATGCTCTGGAAGGCACATTTTTTCCGCGTTTCCGAGCAAAAGATCTGCCTCTGGAATTCGCATTCCATCCTGATTGGCCTGGGCTGAGCAACCGGCGATGACAACTCGCGCTCCTTCAGGCGCCCGACGCCTCGCCTGGCGAGCTAGCCGCCTGCCCTCGCGGTCCGCCTCGGAGGTCACCGTACAGGTATTGATGACATAGACATCGGCCTCCCCGAGAAAGGGGACCAAGTCGAATCCGGCCTGGGCACAGAGATGGCGCATCGCCTCTCCTTCGGCCTGATTGAGCTTGCAACCCAAACTGAAGAGAGCGATTCGTTGATTAGGAATTTTGAAACTATTTGCCTTTTCCAAAAAATATCCTCGAAGAAAATACGCATAGCGTGGGCAAATCACCGAAGTTCTAGAGGATATTATGCCGACTCCCTTTTGCCCGCAAGAGAGCGATCACTTGACGATGGATAGACAGAACTGATACGTTGCCCGTGTGGTTTTTGAGGGGGGGAGGTGGGCACATCGATAAAACCTCCCACAATGCTTGTCTCGGGTTTTCGAACAGCTAGCGTGCTGTTTGGCTCCTCCGTCGGTTTTGTGCTTAAATCGTTTCTCTCCGTTTGATAGTCCATCTTGAATGGGCGCAGGAACGAAGGGTAGGTGTGAACTTTGCGGGGATTTGATTTTGTAGCTCCAACGACGGTTCCAGCCGCTCTAAAAGCCGCCAAGGGGAAAAAATATAAATTCATAGCTGGCGGAACAAATTTTATGCCCGACCTTCGCCACGACCACAGTGGCAAAATCCAGATAGTTATAGATCTTATGCGGATCAAAACGCTGGGGGGAATTTCGGCGTCTGGAGGAACGGTCAAGCTCGGTGCCCTAGTGACGGTGACGGATTTACTTGAAAATAAAAAGCTCGCTCGGGAAGCACCCATCCTGCGAGACATGGCCGTCAAGTTTGCCGGACCCATTATCCGCAACCGCGCAACGGTGGCCGGAAATATTATTGACGGCGGACCCGCCGCCGATATCGTTCCCCCCTTGCTGGCGCTAAAGGCATCCGTGAAAATGACTGGCCCAAAGGGAAGGCGGACGGTCTCACTCGATAAATTTCTCACGGGCTACCGCCAAACCGCAATAAAGGTCGGCGAAATCATTACCGAAATTGTTTTCCCTTCGCCTGGAAAAAACCATCTTCATGGCTACTACAAGCTGGCACGACGCAACGCAATGGCGATTACTGTCGTCGGCGCCGCGATCGTCCTTAAGATGAAGGGGAAGACTTGTCAAGATGCCGGGATTTCTCTGGGTTCCGTGGCCCCAACACCCATCCGGTGCTATGAGGCGGAAAAACTACTCATCGGCAATAAAATCACCCCTGACCTCGCCCAAAATGTGGCCGAGGCGTGCGCCGCTGTGGCTACTCCGATTGATGACATCCGCGCTTCGGGTGAATACCGAAAATTGATGTGCGAGGTTCTTCCGCGCCGTTTAATTTGCCAAGCCGCTGGAATTTCAATCGACCCAACCTCATAATCGGTCATTTCACCCCAGACAAGGGAGACCATGCTGAGAATGGCAGCCGCGATCAAAAAAAAAGCCAAGGCAAAGAAAAATGTGCCCCTCAAGAAAAAAATCGTGCGCAAGAGTGCCACGAAAAAGAGCTTAGCCAAGAAAAAGGTTTCTAAAAAGAGCGCGGCGAAGAAAATCTCCCGAAGAAAATCCACGGTTAAAGCTAAAAGGAAACCAACTACTTCCCACACCTTTCCCCGTAAATACGCGTTTGCATTTTCAGTGAACGGGGATCGGGTTGAAACTGAGTCTCCCGCTCACACCTCCCTCCTCTACTTACTGAGGGACCTAGGCTTCACAGAGGTAAAGAATGGATGCGAGGCGGGAGATTGCGGCGCGTGTACAATCCTTCTCGACGGAGTGGCTATGAATGCTTGCTGCGCTCTGGGCATTCAAGCAGACGGGAGGGATTTAACCACCGTAAAGGGAATTGGAACCGTCGAAAATCTTCACCCAATTCAAGAAAAATTCATTGAGCATGGAGGCATTCAGTGTGGATTCTGCACGCCAGGAATGATCGTAGCAGCCAAGGCTTTACTAGATGACAATCCAACGCCATCACGGGAGGAAATTAAAATAGGGATTGCTGGAAACCTCTGTCGTTGCACGGGGTATGTGAAAATTATCGATGCCATTGAAGCTGCAGCAATCGAATTAGCTTCCAGGTAAAGGAAGGAATTGTGACACCATCACATTCAAGCGGCGGAAATCGCCGCAAGTCCTCGGAGCCCAATTTTTCATCGCCAGAATCCTTACAAAAGAGCATCAGGAACAACAATTACATCACTGATATGACCCTCGCGACAACTTTATTTCTTGCACTCAAGCTTGAGAAGCCACTCTTTCTCGAAGGAGAGGCCGGAGTCGGGAAAACCGAACTTGCCAAGGTTCTAGCAAATTTGCTCGACACCGAGTTAATTCGCCTCCAGTGCTACGAAGGCTTAGACTCCAATTCGGCCCTGTACGAATGGAATTATGCAAAACAACTTCTTCATATTAAAATGGAGGAGAATAGCTCAAAAAACTCCAAAAAGATCGAGCAGGACATATTCAGCGAAGAGTACCTAATCGAAAGACCCCTCCTCCGCGCTCTCGTCCGTTCGAAGGAGAAGCCAGCGGTTCTTCTTATCGATGAAATCGACCGATCTGATGAAGAATTTGAGGCGTTTTTACTTGAAATCCTTTCTGATTTTCAAATCACCATCCCCGAAATGGGCACTGTCAAGGCCGCCAGGAACCCCGTTGTGGTGCTCACAAGCAACCGGACTCGTGAAATTCACGATGCTCTCAAACGTCGCTGTCTCTACCTTTGGGTAGATTACCCCTCTTTCGAGAAAGAGGTCGAGATAGTGACCACCAAGGTTCCGGATGCACCTCCCAAACTTGCCGAACAAATCTGCCGCTTCATGGGCCATGCTCGGACAATGGATTTTTACAAGAGGCCCGGCGTCGCTGAGACAATCGATTGGGCACAAGCACTAATTGCCTTGCAAAAGGACGAACTAGATCCGGCTGCTGTCCGAGAAACTATCGGCTGCATTCTGAAATACCAAGACGACATTAAGAGAATAGAGGAAGACGGCGTCGAAAACATGGTTGCCACGGCCAACCTTGCTCCAGAGATCGAGGTCTAGCAGGCCTCCGGGAGTAACATGAGTATTCGACCCGTCGTTGCCGGAGCACTTCCTAGGCGGAAGATACGAACACCCGGCCAGCGAATTGAAGGAGAGATCATCGGCTTCTGCCGCGTCCTACGGCGCGGTGGGCTGAAGATCACTTCCGGCCGAATTATCGATGTATTCCGCTGCTTCGAGCACCTAGATGTCACCAATCTCGAATTTGTGTACTCAGCCACACGCTCAAACCTTATTTCGAGTCACGAGGAATTATCTCTGTTCGATGCCGTTTTCCGCCGCTACTGGTTCGACGAAAGTGGAGACCCCTATTCCGGCGATAACTCAGAAGCTATGGGAAACATTTTTGATGAGGATATTCCGGACGGCACCGGCGAAGAGGGCGCTGGGGGCGAAAAAAGCGAGGACGCCGGGAACCAAGATCAAAAAGAGGGGTCAGACACCTCAAACCTTCCAGTGGATGATGACGACACCGCTGCCTCCGAAGCAGGCGAGACCAATGAGGACGATGAAGGAATCCCTTCCTACAGTGCCGCCGAAGTCCTGGGGAGTAAGGATTTCTCCAGTTTTGAAGCCGATCAAATTGCCGAGCTTCGCAGGCTAATCGCCAAAATTGTTCCCAAGCTAGCAACGAAGATTAGCCGCCGCAAGAAAAACGATCTACGGGCGCGGGATATTGACCTCAAAAGGAGCGTCAAAAGAAGCATACGGACAGGGGGGGAGGTTCTTCGCCTGTTTCGGAGAAAACAGAAAATCCAGAAGACCCAAATCATCCTGATTTGCGATGTGTCGGGCTCCATGGACAGCTATAGCCAATATTTAATCCAATTCCTATACAGCCTCCAAAATGAAATAAAATCCCTCCGTACTTTCGTTTTTAGCACGCGCCTTTCCGACGCAACCCCTTACCTCCGCCATAAAGACGTGAAGCTCGCCCTTCAGCGTCTCGCCAGCGAAGTCCACGATTGGAGTGGAGGCACGCAAATTGGAAACTGCTTACGCACGTTCAATTTCGAATACGGAAGAACCATCCTAAACAGCCGGACGATTGTCTTGATTATTTCGGACGGCTGGGATCGAGGCGACACTGACACTCTTTCCGAAGAGATGGAGCGGCTCCGCAAAAAGTGCCATCGGCTAATTTGGTTGAATCCGCTCCTGGGAAGTCCAGGATATCGACCAATCGACCGTGGAATGCGGACGGCCCTTCCCTTCTGTGACGACTTCCTGTCGGCCCACAACCTCGATAGCCTCGTCCATATGACCGAACATATTTCAAAAGTCTAGGGATTTAATTCATTCCGGGCCATCACTTTTACCTTCTCTTCCATCCCTAGCGATATTCCGCTATATAATTTTTATTGCCAACTTGCTAAGTCCCATGGCGGGGAGAGCTGAATCGATGGCGAACCTTCTCATATTCACGGCCGACGATGGTTTTTCAGATGCGCTTACAAGAGCGCTTCGCAGGGAAGGCCATTTCTGCAAGATCGCCGAAGACGGAGATACGGCCCTTCAAGAGGTGCACGTCCGTGGGCTTTCACTTATCTTGCTCGACGATGCGCCAGCTCTACCCGGTGTGGGGGAAATTCGGAATTGGAGTCTCCTCCCCATTCTACTCATCGCAGACCCAAGCCGAATCGAAAGTCTCCGGGCACCTCTCGAGGCGGACGACGTGCTCGTTAAACCTGTTCGAGAAGAAGAGCTCCTTTTCCGAGTCCGCAATTTATGCGAAGCCCCCCTCCAAAAAACAATTCGTACACCACAGGATGGCCACCAGAATGTCGGCCTTATCCTCGACGAAGACCATTACGAAATACGCCTCAATGGAACACTCATTGATCTTACCTTCCGAGAATTTGAGCTTCTAAAACACCTGATGAAAAATCCTGGGAGAGTCTTTGACCGCAACCAGCTGTTGAATCTTGTTTGGGGCGTTGATTATATCGGAGGCCCCCGGACGGTGGACGTCCATGTCCGCCGCATTCGCGCAAAAATCGAAGCTGAAGGCCAGGCCTTTATCACCACCATCCGGGGCGTAGGCTACAAACTCCACACTGGAACTGAGTAGCCCGGCCAATTTGCGCATTCTCGTAGTGCCACTCACAAAGGCCAGCCGCTTGAGCTAACAATTCCTAAATTCACTAGCACCATTCCCAAAATACGTCGACTTTAGCTTTCCCAGTCATCATAAATATAGATACTAAAACGAATCATTCGAAACAAAAAACCATGTTACTGAGGACTCCCTAAGTACATCCTCGCAATCATAAATATTTTATCTCCTCCCCTTGCCGTGCAGCGTTTAGCATCCCCAGCCAGGCTGGGGATGCGGGCCTCTTTTGTTGGGACGACCCGGCCTTCCTTTTTAAACAGATTGTCGACATCCTGCTCTTCGATAACCTCACTTTCATTCTCTACTTAACACTGAGGAGCATAGCCAAAGCCCTAATGGTTAATCGAGCAAACATAGGAAACGAGCAACCGGATTGAACCTGCTCGAACACTGCATGGAGGTACCCCACATAGGCTCTCTCGCTGGCAGTGAAATATCGCCGTAACAGAGAGTCTTCAACTGGAAGGCCCTTCATTATTCTGTTATACGGCCTCTTACGAGATGAGATTCTACAGATCTGAACGGGCAGCTACGGAGGCAATTGTGAACGAAAACATGTCGAACCGGGACAAACATTTTGTCCTCAACCAGGCACGGGAACTGGGGGTCCGATTCATTCGTCTTTGGTTCACCGATATTCTCGGCTTCCTCAAAAGCTTCGCCATCAGCATAGAAGAACTCGAAACAGCCCTTTTTGAGGGCCACATCTTTGATGGTTCTTCAATCGAAGGTTTTACGCGTATTGAGGAGAGCGACATGTTCGCCCACCCCGATCCGACTACCTTTTGCGTCCTTCCTTGGCGGCCCAAAAAGGGCGGAGCCGTTGCTCGTATGTTCTGCGATATATCCCTAGCCGACGAAAGCCCCTACGAAGGTGACCCACGCTACGTTCTCAGGCGCGCCCTTCAGACCGCCGCCCAGAAGGGCTACACTTTCTATGTCGGAACAGAATTCGAGCACTATTACTTCGAATCTTCCGAACTTCCGATAAAATTACTAGATACGGGTGGCTACTTCGACCTCACCCCACTTGATGTGGCAAGCGATTTAAGGCGCGACACCGTCCTCGACCTCGAGGAAATGGGAATCGGCGTCGAATTTAGCCACCATGAAGTAGGCCCCAGCCAACACGAAATCGATTTGCGCTACGGCGACGCCCTCACCATGGCCGACAACGCCATGACCTACCGCCTCGTGGTTAAGGAGGTGGCCATGCGAAACGGCGTACACGCCACTTTCATGCCCCGTCCCCTTGAAGACAAGAATGGCAATGGAATGCACACCCACCTGTCTCTTTTTCAGGGTTCTGAGAACACCTTCTATGACGAGTCGAAACCCAACGCCCTTTCGGATACTTGTCATAGCTTCATAGCCGGCCTCTTACGCCACATCCCGGAGATAACCCTCGTCCTCAACCAATGGGCCAACAGCTACAAGCGTCTCGTCCCGGGAATTGAGGCACCCCTCTATATATCATGGGCTCACAAGAACCGTAGCGACCTAATCCGCGTCCCCACAATTCGCAAGGGACGCCCCTCAGATACGCGAATCGAGCTTCGCTCCCCCGATCCGGCCTGTAATCCATATCTCGCCTTCGCGTGCATGCTTGCTGCTGGAATGAAGGGGATCGAAGAAGGCTATCCTCCCGATCCGCCGGTCGAGAAGAACATCTTCGAACTCAGCGACGCCGAACGCGAGGCACACGGCATCGGCACTCTACCCGCCGATCTCAACGAAGCCATAAAAGCGGCAGAAAATAGCGAGCTACTGCGAGATGTATTTGGCAAAGATTTAATGCAGAAATTTATCTCTAACAAAAAAATGGAATGGGAGCGCTACCGGGCCCATGTTTCGAACTTCGAACTGACAACCTATTTGCCCATCCTCTAGTGCGCACCCCAGCCGTCCTTACCGCCTAGGTTTTCCTCCAGCCAAGCCAAATAGGCCTCGTTCCCCCGATCAATTGGTAAAACTAGTATCTCAGGAATTTCATAGCTGTGAAGAATCCGAATTTTTTTCTCTAGATTTTCCATTAAACCCGCTGATGTTTTGATCAATAAAAGAGCCTCCGATTCATTTTTGAGCGCTCCCTTCCATCTATAGATGCTTCGCACCTCAGGAACGATGTTGACACACGCAGCCAGTCCCTCCTCGACCAACGCCCGCGCGATTCTCGAGGCCTCATCCCCGGAGCCCACCGTGACCAACACCATTCGGAATGCCTCGGCCTCTTTCACCGGGCCGCCCCTCCTTGAAAATTTACCCCTTCCCAGAGCCCAGCAGACGCTCGGCAACAGTATAAGGGTCTTCCCTCCGCGCGACGATTTCACTAAGCATTTTTTCGAACTCGGGCTCCCCCTCACGCCCACCAATGTGCCGTTCGGCGGCGATGGATTTGAGAGACTCCTCAAGAACTCGCAAGACACGCGCGCGGTGAAGGCGAATTATCGCCTCGGGATGGGCTTCCAAATAGGCTTCCCGTCCGGCAAGATTCTCCACCAACTCGCCAATACCCATCCCATCCAATGCATCCGTCTGAAGGACCGGCGGACGCCATCCCCCTTCGGCAATGCCAGGACGGTCATGAAGCATCTCCTCGATCAAGCGAGCGCTCTGCTCGGCCCCATCACGACGGGCCTTATTCACAACAAATATATGCGCAATCTCCATGATTCCTGCCTTTGCAGTCTGCACGTCGTCACCTTCACCAGGCGCCACCGCGAGAACTACCGTATCCGCCAAATGGACCACCTCAACCTCAGACTGGCCGACCCCAACCGTTTCGAGGAGAATAAGGTCCCAACCCATGGCATCCAGGACCTGGAGGGCCTCTCCACTGGCTCGCGCAAGGCCGCCCAGATGCCCACGCGTGGCCATGCTACGAATAAAAACGTCGGGATCTGTGAAATAATTGCCCAGCCGAATTCTATCACCTAGAATCGCTCCGCCCGTAAACGGACTAGACGGATCGACTGCCAGAACTGCGACGCGCTTGCCAACAGCCCGAAACTCTCCAACTAGCTGAGCAACCAAAGTACTTTTCCCCACACCGGGGGCACCCGTTAAAGCAATTACCCGGGCTTGACCACCGTGCCCATATAGGGCCTTTAGGGACGAGCGTGTAGAAGGGTCACCGTCCTCAATTCGGCGAATCAATCTGGACGCGGCGAGGAGGTTCCCTGAAAGAATGTCCTCAAGCCCTAGATCAGCGGATGATGATTTTGACATGGCTTTTTGGAATTGGGGAGTGACACCGGGAGGAGAAGGACCTCCCAGGTGTCACGGGAGAAAAAAAGGACCCGCAGAACATCAAATCTCGTCAATGGTTTTTTCCACTACCAGGGGTGGTTTGTAACCGGGAAGCCCTTGTATGTAAGGACAATCCTCAGGCAATCCGCCCATTTGGATAATCTCGGGGCCGACCGGCATGCAAAGAGGCTCGTTCCCAAAGCGATCCTCATAGCATTTGCAGAGGTTTGTCTCCCTATCCAAAAACCCACAGGCACTCTTTAGAAGCATTAGGCGAGAACCCCGCCACACCTTGTCGTAGCAACATTTGCCGCACTGAGTGCAAAGGGCTTCCCATTCGGGCGTGCCTTGAGGCGGAAAACTTTCCTTGAGCCATTTTTCGATGCGAGCTATTTCAATCTGTTTTTTGGTCTTCCTCCAGCCTCGCCCGCCAGCCGGAACCCGGCCATCGCGTCGATCTTTGACAATCGAAAGGGACAAATCGATGGCCTGCTGCTTGGCCAGTTTTATCTTTGTTTTTTGAGCCATGTCCCATACTTCCTTAGCGGTCTTTGAACTTCGCTTCGCGTTTTTCGATGAATGCGTTCAAACCCTCACGACTATCTTCAGAGGCCATACAGATACCGAACAGATCCGCTTCCAATTCAAGGCCAGCCTCCAGTGAACCACCAATCCCACGGTTCGCAGCACGGAGGATAAGCTCCATCGCCGGGGCGCTCTTTTTAGCAAGCTTATAAGCCAAAATGTTTACTTCTTCCGTAAGGCGGTTCGCCGGAACTACCTTGTTGACGAGACCTAGGCGCCAGGCCTCCTCAGCCTGTATTATTTCTCCTGTCAAATTAATCTCCAAGGACCTTCCTAACCCAACCAGCCGCGCGAGCCGCTGAGTACCTCCATAACCGGGGATGATGCCTAGATTAATTTCGGGTTGTCCGAATCGGGCCGTGTCGGCTGCGTAGCGAATCGTGCAAGCCATAGCCACTTCACAGCCGCCCCCGAGGGCAAAACCATTTACTGATGCAATTGAGGGTTTACCCATAGTATCGAGAACGTTCAAAACCTCCTGGCCCGACCGAGAGGTCTCCCGAGCACTCATTGGAGTTTGCCGAGCGAGCATATTGATGTCCGCTCCGGCCACGAAAGCTTTCTCGCCCGCCCCCGTTAAAATGAGAACCTTAACCTCTGTGTCTTGGCTCACCCGATCCAACGCGTCCGAAAGCTCCTCCATGGTTGCTCCATCGAGAGCATTTAATACATTTGGACGATTGAAAGTGATCGTTGCAATTCTATCTTCCACATCAAACAATATAGTTTTATATTTCAACATTTTAGACACTGCTATGTTCCTATTAAGTTGAGCTTATCGACAACCTTAGAATACGACACCAGCATTTAATGTATAATGTTGCATATGGTACATATAGGGTTGATATATATAAATATTACGCCAGCACATTTTCGACGATGACAGAAAGCCCCATCCCGCCACCAATGCAGGCGCCGGCCAGTCCAAATTTTCCACCTCTCCGGCGAAGTTCCATGAGGGTGGTCAGAGTTAGACGGGCACCGCTCGCCCCCACGGGATGTCCGATCGCAATGGCCCCTCCATTCACGTTGGTCTTAGAACGATCGAGACCCAGCTCCTTTTCGACAGCAAGGTATTGGGCCGAAAAAGCCTCGTTGATCTCAATGAGATCCATGTCGTCGAGTTCCAGACCAGCCTTTCTAAGAGCGATTCGGCTACTCTCCGCCGGGCCAATACCCATGATTTCCGGGTCGCACCCCGACACACCCCACGAAACCAAGCGGCCGATGGGTTCAAGGCCATGCTTATCTGCTGCCTCTTTCGATGAAATAACCAAGGCTGCTGCGCCATCATTAATTCCGCTCGCGTTCCCAGCCGTTACCACACCGTCCTCTTTAAAGACCGGTCGCAGGCCAGCCAATTTTTCGGCGGTTGAATCCGGCCTGAGATGCTCATCGCGTTCGAAAATGACAGTTTTTTTTCGTTTCTTGACCTCGACTGCCACACACTCCTCGGCAAGGCGGCCACTTTCCCATGCACCAGCTGCACGTGCCTGGCTCAGCGCGGCAAACTCATCTACCATCTCTCGATGGAGATCGTATTTATTTGCCAGATTTTCTGCCGTGATGCCCATCACAACCTTGGCAAATTCGTCGCTCAGCGCGCTTTGAAGAGAGTCTTCCATGGGTGTTTGGAACAGCCCGATTCCGGTGCGCGAGTTACGAATAACGTGAGGAGTAAGGCTCATGTTCTCCGTCCCCACGGCGAGAACAAATTCAGCGTCGCCCGTGAGTATCTCCTTGGCCCCGCTCACCACAGCTTGAAAGCCCGACGCGCACATCCTGTTGACGCAGTAGCCAGGCTTGTCCTTAGGAACTCCAGCCGCCAATGCCACATGCCGGCCTATATACACCCCATCAGAAGCGGACTGGATCACATTGCCAACAACTGTGTGGTCAATCATCGAAGGCTCAACGCCTGAGCGCTTCATCGCAGCCTTTGCGGCTACCGTCCCGAGCTCCGTGGCCGTCAAATCTTTAAGCGTTCCCAGGAATGTTCCGAACGGAGTACGCGCACCTCCAAGAATTACAATTTCCTGATTGGGCATAACAAAATCTCCTCCAGGCCAGGATTCAGCAGAACCCGAAAAATTTACAAAAAAACCTAGCCGAACGCTCGCCCACCTGACTGCCGGCTAGCACTCAAAAAGCTAAACATGCCTCTTTCCTGGGCTATACCCAGGAAAGAGGCGTATCTGTATCCCCCGCAAGGCGCCGCGCCGCATCTTTTGCGAAATAGGTGAGAATCAAATCGGCCCCCGCACGCTGAATTGAGATTAGGACCTCCATGAATATACTTTCTGGGTCCAGCCACCCATTCTTAGATGCCGCCACCACCATCGCGAACTCACCAGATACATTATAGGCGGCGACGGGGACATTTGCCCGTTCTCTCGTCCGGGCAATAAGATCTAGGTACGCCAGCGCGGGCTTCACCATTACGATGTCGGCCCCCTCTTCAAGGTCAAAATCCACCTCCCGCATCGCCTCGCGGCCGTTTGCAGGGTCCATCTGGTAGGACTTCCGGTCCCCGAATGAGGGCACGCTCTCAGCCGCAACACGGAAGGGACCGTAAAATCCACTCGCGAATTTGGCCGAATAGGCCATGATTGGTGTCTGTGGGTATCCGGCCTGATCAAGGGCCTTCCGGATGCCGCAGATTCGCCCGTCCATCATATCAGATGGGGCAACCATGTCGGCACCCGCCGCCACATGACTCACGGCGGTCCTTTCAAGCAATTCAAGAGTCGGATCATTCAGGATCCGACCTTCCTCAACAATGCCACAATGACCGTGCTCCATGTACTCGCATAGACATACATCGGTGATGACACACAAGTCCGGATAGGCCGACTTGAGAGCACGCACAGCCCCTTGAACCACGCCCTGCTCGCTGTATGCCTCCGAGGCAATACTATCCTTATGATTAGGGATGCCAAAAAGAATGACTGCCGGGATACTTAGGCTCACGACTTCAGCACACTCTTTCACCAGAGAGTCGGTGGAAAGCTGATACTGGCCCGGCATCGAGGAAATTTCCTCCTTCACCCCAATTCCCTCGGCGACAAACATGGGATAGATCAAGCTGTCGACAGACAA
>Ga0315336_1002567_pt1 | contig 27265 bp, 23 predicted proteins | sample ASW5metaG_FD_204512 | JGI IMG/M metagenome (GOLD analysis project Ga0315336, IMG submission 204512) | Ammonia-oxidizing marine archaeal communities from Monterey Bay, California, United States - ASW #5 | ecosystem: Environmental > Aquatic > Marine > Intertidal zone | place: USA: California... | reverse complement strand
GAGAGCGGGCAGGCCGAGATGCTGGGCGATGTTCTGAGCGCGCCGTTGATCGCCATGTCCGATGGCGAGAAGGTGACCGTCGGTGTGGTGGTGCTCTCCGCCGAGCGCGGCTCGAGTTGGTCCGCTGGGCACTTGCGGCTCGTGGCGTCGGCCGCATCGCAGCTCGGCACGGTCATCGACAATGCCCGCCTCTACGAACAGCGGCTCCAAGACGCCGAGCACCGTGCCCGACTCGGGGCCGCGCGCGACGAGGCCATCGCCCACAGTCGGGCAAAGAGCGCCTTCCTTGCGAACATGAGCCATGAGCTGCGCACGCCACTCAATGCGATCCTGGGCTACGCCGACTTGATTCGAGAAGAGGCCGAGCCGACGGCGTCCGGGCACATGCTCGAAGACCTGGAGAAGATCTGCATCGCCGGGCGCCACCTGCACTCGCTGATCTCCAACATCCTCGATCTGGCCAAGATCGAGTCCGGGCGCGTGGCTGTGAACCCCGAGAACGCCGATGTCCAGCTGCTTTGCTACGATGTCGTCGCGACCATTGGACCCCTCGCCAGGGCCAACGGCAACCAGCTCGATCTCCACTGTCCACACCAGCCGGGTCCGGTGTGGGCCGATGTGCGAAAGCTGCGGCAGTCGCTGCTAAACCTGCTCGGAAACGCCTGCAAGTTCACCCGAAATGGGGTCGTGACCCTGACCGTAGAGCGCGCTCCGGGATCGGACACCATCGACTTCGTGGTCACCGATTCTGGCATCGGCATGACGGACGACGAGTGTGTGCGGGTCTTCGACGAGTTCTCGCAGGCCTCGGCTTCGACGCGAGACACTTACGGCGGAACGGGCCTCGGACTTGCCATTTGCCGCAAACTGTGTCGGCTGATGGGCGGTGATATCACCTTGAAGAGCGAGGTCGGCAAGGGCTCCGTCTTCACGATCCGTCTGCCGTTGTGCGAACCCCAGCGCGTCGACAACCTGACCCCGGCACCCACCGCGGAGCCGTCGGCCCTGGTCATCGCCCGACCGGCCACGTCCCGCGCGCTGCGGCCGGTGTTGAGCGGTGCGGGACTGACCTCCCGAGAGATCGCCGATGGGGCGCGAGCGATCCGCGCCGGCACCGATGCCCATCCCGCTCTCATCCTCCTGGAGGTGCGACCTGGAGACGTCGATCCCTGGGGCATCTTGCGCGCGATCCGGCGAAACGGAGGGTTGGCTCGCGTTCCGGTGATTCCCTTCGCCCTCGGTGAGGCCGGATCCCACGCCATTCACCTCGGCGCCGCCTATCTGTCCAAACCCATGGACCGCGGCGCCTTTGTCAGACAGATCGCCCCCATCCCCAGATCGGGTCCGGTCCTGCTCGTCGACGGCGACGCCAAGACTCGCGCGATCACCGCACGGGTCCTGGTCACCGAGGGATTCGATGTGATCGAGGCGACGTCCGAGTCACCGGCCCTCCGCCTGCTCGAAGAACATCGGTTCTCTCTGGTTGTGGTGGACTTGCTGAGGGCGGGCGCCGAGGGATTGGCGCTCTTCGCCGCCATGGTGGATCAGCGGGTCCCCTGCGTCGTGCTCACCGACCTGGACATGCCGCCTCGGCTCGATCGAGAGCGCGAGGCCGCCGCGCAGATCGTGCACGCGCGCGGAGCCGATCTCGGGGCCTTCTCGAAGCAGTTGCGCCTCACTCTGGTCGACCTGGGCTTCCCGGCCCCTCCCTCGACGCCGCGATGAACAGGCTGTAGCCCACGGGCGCCCGAAACCCGAGCTCGAGGGCGGAGAGTTCCAGATCCAGTACGCCGCCCAGGAGGCGATCCACACGCCCCCGTCGCGGACCTTGCTGTTTACTCGTCGATCCGGCGAGCCTGGACCGGATCTCCCACGCCGATCGGGCGGCGATGGCCGCCGGCGCCAGCGACCACACGAACCAACCCCGGTCGCGGATTCGGGACCCGGCTGGCATGGCGCCGAGTAGCTCGCGCCGCGTGTACCGCCTCACGTGCCCCACGGCGCGGTCGTGTGCACCGTAGAGCCACGGGTGTCCTGGAACCGTGGCGATGAACAGGCCTCCGGGCACCAGGTGGTCGAACACCCAGCGCATGGCAGCGCGATCGTCGTCGATGTGCTCGAGGACCTCGGCGGCGCAGATGACCTCGTACTGGCGGTCGAGATCGAAAGGCACGCTCTCGGCATAGAAGTGCTCGATATCTGGGTGTGCACCAAGGCGTTCCGCGCCCGGCATGCACTCCACTGCGTCGACCACGCCGAGCTCGGCCAGGGTCCCGACATTGCCGCCATGGCCCGCGCCGATGTCCAGAATCCGCAGTTCTCCGCGGGGAGCGTGGGAGCGAATGAGGTGGCGGATCAGGCGTTGTCGGCCGCGCTTGACCCAGTTGCCCGACTCCCGCCCCATCGCCGCAAACGCCGCTTCATTCATTCACTTTGCGGCGCCTTTCACGACCTTGTCCTTGTCCTTCAGGTCGTGGAAGGGCACGTAGCGATCGGTCTTGATGACGGGGGACGCGATGCCCCGCTCGGCCTTCAACTTCGCCGCGACCTCGGGCGTGAGGACTGGGGGATGCTCGACGTGCCGGTACTCCTCCCGAGCCAGCTTCACGGCCGCGCGAACACCGCCGCCCTCCTTGAACACCGGGTGTCGCGCCCCCGGATTTCCCAGGGTGAGCAAGGCTTCGGCCAGGGTGAGGCCAGCGCGGGCGGCCCGCCGTCCCCGGGAGGCGACAGAGCGGGGCCGAAGCGGCCTGAGGAGGAGCTGTCCGCCAACCCGGGCGTAGCGGGCAAACTCCTCGAAGGACTCGATCCGCGAGAGCATTCCCATGGCGTAGCGCGGGCGTCCATAGAACCGGAAGTAGGCCTCTCGAGCCAGCTTCTCGAGCTCGGGGCGCTGCATCTCGGTCCATGGTGTTGGGAGCAACATCTCGTCGACAGTGCCTTTGACGTACTCGCGCCAGTAGTCCAGGTTCGTCTCCTCGACGATGTGCCGGCGCTCGAGCTCGGTGTGGGGCTTGATGATCGCGATCTGGAACTGGGCATAGGCGAGGGGCAGCGTCTGGCTGAAGTCGATGGTCCGCTTCACGGTTTGTGGGGTGTCTCCGGGCGCACCGAGGATGAAGAATCCCAGGGACATGATCCCGGCGTCGGCGACCTCGCCCAGGGTCCGACGCAGGTAGCCACCGGTCGCGACCTGGCCCTTCATCATCTGTTTGAGCACGTCGTCGTCGCCGGCCTCCAGGCCGAAATAGATCCGTCGACAGCCCCCCTCAGCGAGGGCCTCGATGAGCTCGGTATCTGGTTTGGAGGTGCTCTTTCCGAACGAGAGCGAGTCCACCCGGCTCCGGCACGACCAGATGACGTCCAGTTTTCGTCGCTTCACCTCCCGGGAGATGTCCAGGGCGCGCTGGCGATCTCTGAGCATCAGCGGATCGAACCAATCCACTTCGCGGATGCCGAGAGCGCGACACTCTTCCATCTCGTCGACCACCTGCATGGCGGTTCGCGGGTCGTAGCCGCTCAGCCGCATGCAGCAGAAGGTGCACGGGAAGGGGCAGCCGATCTCGGACATGCCGATGGTGAACGACCGCCGCTGGGAGACGTGGCTGTAGTAGAGGTGGTTCGGGAAGATCGACCGATCGGGGGTCGGGTATTCGCAGAACTTCTGCTTCGGACCCGGCGGGGTGTGGCGAGGTCTGCCGCCCTCCATCCAGAACAGATCCGGGATCTTCTCGTAGCCGTGACCTTGTTCGAATGCCCTCAGGAACGCCGGGAACCAGGTGTGCGCCTCGCCGGTGCACAGGAAGTCGAAGCAGCCGTGACCGAGGATCTCCTCGGGGTAGGCCTTGGCCTCGTATCCGCCGACAATGGCCGGTAGTCCGGTGCGCTCTTTGAATGCGATGGCCCAGTGCAGCATGTCGCGGATGGTCTGGCAGGCGTGTGCGGAGAAGCCCAACATGTCGGGGTTCCACGCTTGTACTTCGCGAATGGCCTGCTCCAGCGGCATCTTCATGGCCGCGCAGTCCCAGAGCTTGACCTCCCAGCCAGCGGCCGTCACCCCTCGCGCAGCCCAGCCAAAGCCGATGTGTGGGAAGAGGCCGAATTCGTCGTCGACCGTCGGCAGGTTCTCGTTGAACGGCTTCGCGAAGAACGGCGGATAGATGAATGCGAGTTTCAGTGGGGTCCCCCGGCTTCAGGACATTATTGACGACGTTGTCGTCCAGGTGTGTGGTTTCGCACACAAGCGAGTCGGTATACCGCGTCGCCCATGGTACACCGCCCCGATGACGGCGCCCTGCACGATTGTCATTCCCACCTTCAACGAGCGGGAGACGCTTCCCGGACTGTGTGCTGCGGTGCGCGAGCACGTGGTCGGGAACCCGCAGCTGCTCGTGGTCGACGACCAGTCGCCCGACGGGACCGCGGACGTGGCGAGAGCGCTGGGCTGCGATGTCATTGTGCGTACTGGCCAGAGGGGACTCGCGCTGTCGGTCGTCGAGGGAATCGCGCGCGCCAAGGGCCAGATCGCCGTCGTCATCGACGCCGATGGCTCCCACCCCGCCGCCGTCATTCCCGAGTTGGTGGACGCCGTCCAAGGGGGGATGGATCTGGCGGTCGGCTCCCGACATGTGCCGGGAGGGCGTATTGACGCCGACTGGCCGCTGCGGCGTCGGCTGCTCTCGGGGATGGCTCAGCTGGCGGCGAAACCCTTGACGCAGCTGTCCGATCCCATGTCCGGGTTCTTTGCAGTGCGCGTCTCTGCGCTCGATCTGGAGCGTCTCCGTCCCCGCGGCTACAAGATCCTCCTCGAGATCGACGCGCGGCACGATCTGTCTGTGGCCGAGGTCCCCATCGAATTTCGGGATCGGACCGGCGGCGACAGCAAGCTGAATGTTCGCGTGCAGCTGGACTATCTCCGGCAGCTCGGCTCACTCTATAGAGGGCTTCTCCTGTAGGTTTCGCCAGAAGACGAAGAAGGTGAGCAGGTAGATCATGCCCTGCTGCGGGGACCGGGGTCGGGTGCCGGCGATCTCGAAAGCCATGAGCTCGAGCACAACCATCACGAAGAAGGCCGACTCCAGTTTGTTGGGCAGCAAGTGGTCGACCTTGGGGAAGGAAACAAGCCTCGGCAGGAGGAAGTACACGATGACCGGGATCTCGAAAAATCGGCTTACATCATAGGTCGTGACGGTGTGCACCGCCTTCTTGCCGATGAGCACATTCATGATCGACGGCAGACCGAGAATCTGCCCGTAGTCGAACTCCTCGAGCATGTAGAACACCGTCGCCGCGAACATGAAGCCGGCAAACCACCGCGGCGCTCCGGGCTCCTGTTGGCGCCACACCCGGAAGGTCGCGTAGATGGCCAGCGCCAGCGCGAAGTGGCCCAGGTGTTCGATCGGCCCCTCCCGCATCGGGTTCAGTGCCCACCACGCGTCGGGGAAGACAAAGAACAGGAACAGGGCGACGCCCCAGAACACGTGGTCGATGACGAAGAAGGGATGGCGGATGGCGTCGCGCACGTTCACAGCCGCCGGAGCTTAGCGCGGATCTTCGGCCACTTCTCCAGACCGAGCTTGCCTGCGCGGATCAGGGAACCGAGGCGTATTGGGTGCGCGTAGACGCACAGATTGGCGGCCAATCGGGCGGCGCGTCCAGGTGGGTCGAGCCAGCTGAAGTGAGCCATGGAAAGGCCAGACGCCGAAACCCGGAGCACCTGCGCGGCTCGGTTGATCCGGCTCGGACGGCCGAGGTCGAGGAGGAAGTACCCGGTGACCTGCACGCCCTCGAGGCGGCAGGTCGCGATCACCGCGTCCAGGCGTTGTGGATCGTAGGCGCGATTGTGGCTGGCGAGGATCTGCTGGTCGTCGCTCTCGATCCCGATGGCGAGGTGCACACATCCGGCGGCGGACATCCTCCGGATCAGGTCGGGATCCAGGGTGTCGGGGCGCACGCCGTTGAGGCACTCCCAAGAGACGTGGGCGGCGGAGAGCGCGTCGCACACGGCCTCCACGTGGTCTCGGTCCGCGGTGAAGTGGTCGTCTTCGATGGCGAAGTGGCGGACGCCCAGCTCCATGGCTGAGGCGACGTCGGCGCCCAGGTCCTCCGTCGAGCGCGGGCGGAAGCCGTTGGGTTCGGAGGCCGGCACCTCGCACCACGAACAGTTCCAATGGCATCCCCGCGAGGTGAGCAGGGGAGCGCCAGTCGTCCCGGGGCCGAAGAGGCTCGGCTCGTAGCGATGCAGGTCGAAGAGGCGGTAGTCCACCCGATCCGGACCCGGCTCCAGGCCCAACGGATCGGCCACCGCGGGGACGCCTCCTCCGATGAGCACTGTGCCCCCAGCGGCCCGGATGTTCGCAGCCAGCCGGTCGGTCTCGGCCCGATCGTCTCCCGGCGAGAGGTAGTGCAGCTCCGCTCCCCAGACCGGAGCCGGATCCAGGAGGAGATCGAAGCCCTTGGTCTCCACTTCCGGGAACGCCCCGGCGACGAATCCCAGGTCGAGGGGAAACGTGCACTCGGCGCGGCTCCGGGGCCGGATCAAGCATAATGGGGCCATGAACATCCTGTTCCTGCGGTTTGCATCCTACTTTCACGAGAAGAATGCCCACCCTGAAAATGTGATGATGCCGGCGGATGTGGCGTTCATGGCCGCGATTGCCGACGCCAAGGGCCACCGCACCCATCTGCTCGACACCGAGGCGCAGTCCTACACGGTGGAATCCCTGGCGGCCGCCATCCGACGGGTCGACCCCGATCTGGTGGTGGTCAAGGCGAAGACCCCGTCTCGGGACTCCCTGCTCGAGCTGTTGGCGAGCCTGCCCTACCCGACGCTTGGTTTCGACCACGCCTTTCTGTACCGGCCGGAGGAGTTTTTCGACCGTGCCCCGCAGTTCCTGGGGATCATCCTCGGAGAATCGGAGCTCACCTTCGGCGAAGTCGTCGACCGCCTCGAGGCGAAAGAGCCGCTCGACGATGTGGCCGGAATGTCTTTCTGGGACGGTGAGCAGCTCCTGGAGACCCCGGCCCGCCCCATCCTCGAGGACCTGGATTCGCTGCCGGTGCCCAAGTACGACTGGTTTCTGAACAGGGACTACTACTACTTCTACCCGGTGCCACTGGGCCTCGAGAAGCGCATGGCCTTCATGCTCACCAGCCGCGGCTGCCCGATGAAGTGCATCTTCTGCTCGCCGACGCTGCGCCAGACCTACGAGCCGTCGATGCGCTACCACTCCGTCGATCGTGTGGTCGAGGAGATGCGGCTGTTGAGCGACAAGGGGGTCACTCTCATCCACTTCCGGGACGACATCTTCACCCTCCGACGCAAGCGGGTCATGGAGCTCTGCGCGAGGTTGGAGGCAGAAAATCTCCCCGTGAAGTGGAGCGTGCAGACCCACGTCAACCACGTCGACGAGGAGGTGTTGAGCGCCATGAAGCGGGCGGGTTGCGTGACCATCGGCATGGGCCTGGAGTCGGGGTCGGAGAAGGTGCTCGAGGCGATCCAGAAGACCAACAAGCTCGATCACGCCCGGGACGTGTTCCGGATCACCCGGCGCCTGGGCATCAAGACCGTCGGCTTCTTCCTCATCGGCAACCCGACGGAGACCGAGGCCGACCTGCAGCTGACCTGGAAGCTGATCCGCGACACCAACCCCGACATGATCCAGATCGCGCTGTTCACGCCCTATGCGGGGTCGTGGGCCTGGGACAATCTGCTCAGCGACGAGGAGCGGGAGTCGTCCGAAGCGGTGCACCACTACAACGCCTTCAGCTACAACTTCTCCGAGGTCGATGCCGACCGATTGGTCAAGGTGCAGCGGAACTTCTACCTGAAGTACCTGATGCGGCCGCGGAACCTGCGTCGGTTCGCAGTCGACGTCGCCGTGAACTCGGTGGTCAATCCCCATGTGACGTTCAAGCTGGTGGACTCGGCCTACCGGTTCTTGATCAAGCGGTCACTCGTCCGAACCCCCAGAGCTTGATCGGCGGTGGTTGGCTCTCCAGGTGGCCCAGCGGTGGATCATTGCCTTTGGAGCCCAGTGCGCGAGGTGGTATTGGGCCTGGTTCTTCAGTCCGGGCACGACCAGGAACTCTCCGGCGTTCAGAGACTTCCAAGCCTGCGTTGCGACCTCGGACGGATCCATGAAACCGGCGACCTGCGCGTCGCTCACCGGGATGCCCGCAGTACGGAAGAACGGCGTGTTCGTGGATCCCGGAGCCAGGCAGGTGACCCCGATCCCGGCCTCTTTGAGCTCGAGGTGAAGGCCCTCGGAGAACAACAGCATGAACGCCTTCGACCCGCTGTACGTCGACTGGTAGGGGTTCGCCTTGAAGCCCGCGGTGCTCGCCATGGTCAGAATCCGGCCCCGCCCCCGCGCGACCATGCCGGAGACGACGCCCCGGGTGACGAGGACCTGGCTCACGAGGTTGACGTTCAGCAGGGACTCGATCTCCGCGGGATCGAGATGGTCGAACCTGGAGAAGATGTCGACCCCCGACCCGTGAAGGAGCGCTTCGATGGGCTGGTCTGCTACGGCTGCGACGAGGGCTCGCGCCTGCTCGAGCTCGCTCAGATCGAAGGCATAGGGTGCGACCTCTACTGAGAACCGCGCGCGCAGCTCCTCAGCGAGGGCATCCACTCCGGCGACGTCGGTGATGAGCAGGTCGTAGCCGTCGGCCGCCGCTACCGCGCACAGCGCGCGGCCGATGCCACCGGTAGCGCCCGTGACGAGGGCCAGGCCCATGCGGTCGACTCCCAGAAGTTGTACATTCGAGGCGTGAACATAGCGTCTTTATTCGAGTACGGGAACGCGTTCCTCGGGGCTCGCTTCGCCGGTCGGCGGGTCCCGCTGGTGGTCTCGATTGTGGTCACCAATCGCTGCAACTACAGCTGCGCCTATTGCGATCGCTGGGACGGGCGGGGCTCGCGATTGAGTACCGAGCAGCTGCGGGGATTCCTACGGGAGATGGCCGAGATGGGCACCCGTCGCGTGATCTTCACCGGGGGAGAGCCGCTGGTCCGCAAGGACATCTACGGGCTCATCGCGCTCTGCAAGACCCTCGGAATGAAGGTGAACGTCAACAGCAATGGCACCCTGGTCCCCCAACAGATCGAGCGGTTGAAGGGCCTCGATGGCCTGACCATCAGCATCGACGGCGACCGCGCTACCCACGACGAAGTGCGCGGAGAGGGGGCCTTCGACGCCGCCATCGCCGCTGTTCGGGCCGCGCGCGAACATCCCGGCATCCAGGTGAGGCTCTCCTGCACCCTGTCCCGGGTCTCGGTTGGCGGAGAGGCCGAGCTGCTCGAGATCGCCAGGCGGGAGCAGGTGGAGGTGTTCTTCCAGCCCGCCGAGCACCGGCTTCTCGGGGGTGAGGGGGACAACCCCATTGCGGCTCCCAGGGAAGCGTACCGGCGTTCCATTGACACTTTGATCGCTGCGAAGAAGGGCGGCGCGCCCATCGCCAATTCGACCTCAGCTCTGCGATATCTGCGCGGCTGGCCCGACGGAAGCGCTCTGCCCTGCGCCGGCGCGAAGCTGTTCTGCCGCCTCGACTACGACGGTCGGGTGATGATCTGCGGGAGAATGGGCGAGTACGAGGAGGCATTCTCTGCCATTGAGCTGGGTTTCCGCGAGGCCTTCCTGAAGCTCAACGACGCCCGTTGTCCCACCTGCTGGTGCGCGAGCCGCGTCGAGGTCAATCAAGCTTTTGCCCTGCGCGCCGACGCGGTCCTCGGCCTGGCGCGGGCGAGTCGTTGACCGGTTGAAGCGCCGCCTCGCCCTGCTCGCAACCGCCCTGATCACCGTTGGGGTCCTGGTTGCGGTGGTCTGGTTGGTCGACGTCCGGCTCATCGGGTCGGCCCTCAGTCGGACTGATCCGCTCTGGATTGCCGGCGCGGTGGTGGTCAGCGCCCTCATCAACGTGGTCCTCGGGGCCGAGGCGATTCGCTTCATCCTCCAGGGATTGGGCGTGCGGATTTCCCGCTCCGTCGCCCTGCGAGCAACGGTCGGAAACCTGGCTCTCCAGGGCGTTCTTCCCGCAGCGACCGGAAACCTCAGCCGCGCCGCATGGCTGGTGAAGACCCAGCAGACTCCAGTCGCGGAGACGACAGCCGCCGCCGTCCTGACGGTGATCTTCAAGGTGACCTCGTTCGGGATCCTCGCCGGCCTCGGTTGGGCGTGGATGGGCGGTTCGGCGATGCACGGTGCCGGGCTGGCGCTCGGCCTGGTCGCGGCGCTGGTCGCGGTCGTCATCGCCAGGAAGACGGCTAGCGATTGGGTGGCACTGACAGCCGGGTTCGGATTCGCCGGCTCGATGGTGGGGTCGGAGCTGGTGGTCTTCTACTTGATCCTTCGCGCCCTCGGAGTGGTGGCCGATCCCGCGTTGATCCTCGCCTGGATGCCGCTGGCTCTCATCGGCGCCAAGCTGCCTCTGACGGTTCTGGGGGTCGGAACCCGGGAGGCGCTGGTCGTCGTGCTCTTCACCGGTCTCGCCGATCCCGCCGTTCTCGCTGCCGCAGCCCTGCTGCACTCGTTCGTCGTGCACGTTGCGCCCTCGGTCATCGGCACCGCGCTCACGTTCGGCTTTCTGCGGGAGGCACTCAACCCGTCCGATTAGCGGAAGTGCACTCCGTCTCCGGCGCCCACGGACCGCACCAGGCTGTTCATGAACGAGCGGTACGTTGCGCTGCCGGTCACCGCGCCCTTTGCGGCGGGGTTGATCCGCCGGTACTCGAGTCGGAACTGCTTGCCATCGTCTCGGGGAGGACCGCGTAGCTCGACCTCGACGAGGTGGTACTCGAGGGTCGGATCGACCACGAACCGCGCCTGAACCCGATCGAATCCCAGTCCGCTCGCCAGGGCCAGGATGGCCATCGTGTTCACGTTGTTCGGCGCCATCGGGCACAGCTCGCGGACTGAACCGCTGAAGATCTCCGTCTCCTGGGTGATCTGGTCGAGGGGCTTGTCGAGGGGGCCGTACCACTTCAGGCTGCCTGGCTCTTTGCGCATGGTGATGGAGGCGCCATGCAGGCGCCCGTCGGCGGCCATCTCCAGCACATCTCCCATCGCCGGGAGCGCGCCTTTGGGCACGTACATGCCGTGGCCGTTGGGGATCGCCGCCGCCGCCCGCACAGACGCCTCCAGCTGCGGATCTGCGAATGCGGTGGGAGAGCCGGCCATGTAGTCGGCGTGTTCCAGGAACTTCGCGGCGTAGTCCCTGCTGATCGCGGGGTGGGCCATCTCGGCGACCAGGTCGACACCCGTGCTCGCGAAGTCGGCCAGATCGTCGAGGCGGGGCAGGTCGTCGGGGATGGCGGAGGCGGTCCGGTTCCACACAAAGGCCAGCTCCAGTTCCGGGTGGGCCTGGATCTCCCGTGCCAGGTACTGCCCGACCTTTCCGTAGCCAACGACGCCGACTCTTCTCACGCGACCTCCAGGTCCTGGCGGGCGATTGTGGTCGCCCGGCCCATCACCCATACCTCCTCGATCTCGCCGGCGGAAGACACCAGGCGGGTTCGGATCTCCGAGGGGCTGTCGATGGTGTAGCCCTGCTCGAACGAGAGCTCGCCGTCGCCGACCTTGCCGCTGCGATGGAGCAGGCAGCTCACCCCGGCGCAGGAGGTCCCGGTCGCGGCGTCCTCGAAGATGCCGACCACCGGTGCGAAGTTCCGGCAATGGGCCGTCGACCCGTGCACCGTCTCGAGGCTGAAGGCGAAGATCCCGGTCGATTCATAGGTGCGGGCTACGGCTTCGATGGCCTCGTAGTCGGGTTGCACGGCGCGCAGCCCCTCCAGGGTTTTGATGGGCGCGAGGATCTTGTTGAGCCCCGTGGAGACCACCTGGATCGGGACGTCCTCGCGAAACTCCGGGACCCCGAGACACGCGGCGATCTCGGCCGGATCCAGGATCGGCCCGAAGCGGGGTGGGTTCTGGGTCATGGCGATCAGGCCGTCGGCGCGCACCTCGATCTGCTGGAGACCGGCGAGGGTGTCCATGGTCCAGCGACCGGGGCCGATCCGCCCCTCCTCGGCGAGCAGTGCCCAGGTGGCGATGGTCGCGTGTCCGCACAGGGCCACCTCGGCCGTCGGAGTGAAGAAACGGACCCGGAAGGTGGCGTCGGTGGAGCTGCAGACGAACGCGGTCTCCGAGAAGCCCAGGGTCGTGGCGATCGACAGCATCTGGCTTTCCGACAGGCCGTCCGCGGAGAGCACGACGCCAGCGGGGTTTCCGCCGCCGCCGTCCCGGGTGAAAGCGTTGACCGTCGCCGCTGATGAGATCACTGGGCCAGGTCCGCGAGCCGCTTGACCCACTCCATGGGCCAGGCCAGGTCGTCCTCGTCCCGACCCCGGGGGGCGAGATCGAGGATTCCGTAGGTGGAATTCATCGGCTCCAGACCGCGGGCGAACGCCGAGTAGGTGTGGAAGACGCGATTGTTGTCACCGCGGATGAAGACGCTCATCCCCGGCATCTCGCCGTTGGCCTCCGGCGCCGGCTTGTAGTTGTACGTCGCGTCGACATCGGCGCCTTTCTCGAAGGTCACGCCGAAGTCGGTGTTGAAGGTGCTTCCCTCTGACGAGTACCAGGGGAAGGTCCACCCAGCTCGCTCTGCCGCCGCCACGATCTTGCTCCGCGGCGCGATCGAGACCGCGATCAAGCGCACGTCGCGGCGCTCGAGGTGGCGCCGGGAGCCGTCGAAGTGGTCGGCCCAGAACGAGCAGCTCTTGCAGGGATTGTCCCAATCCGCACCGAACATGAAGTGGTAGACGACGAGGGTGTCGCAGTCGCCGAAGAGGTCCTCGAGGGTGACCTCGCCGTCGGGGCCATCGAAGGTGTAGTCGGCGGTGATCTCCACCCTGGCGAGCTGGCGGCGCTGCTTGGCCAGCGCGTCGCTGGCGCGCTTGTGTGCCTTCTCCAACTCGAGGAGTTCCCTGCGTTCTACCAACCATTCCTCGCGGCTCACCACTCGACCATGCCTACTCATGCGTTTCCTCCCGGAGGACCCGTATCAGCGCCAATCTCCGGCGGCGATGAATCCCGCCCAGGCACCGGGCTTGACCACTCCGATGGCGCGCTGGCGGCGGAGGGCGTCGAGCTGCGCGGTTCGCAGGGCCTCCGCGGCGGCGACCGGTCTCCGACGATGGAGGAGGAGCCGGTAGAACGCGTCCATCAATGACGCGGCGTTGTCGTCGGAGACCGACCACAGCGTCATGACCAGCGTCTGGGCCCCGGCGACCCGAAATGCGCGGCGAAGTCCGAGAACGCCCTCGCCGGACCGGATCTCGCCCAGGCCCGTTTCGCAGGCGGAAAGCACGACCAGGGAGGTGCCCGACAGGTCCAGACTGGCGACTTCCGCCGCGGTCAGGATCCCATCGTTGAGGGCCAGGGGATTGGCGGGCTGGTTGGCGCCCGCGAACACCAGACCGGAGAGGACCATCGGGTCGAAACCCACCGTGCCATCTCCCGCGAGCGCGGATTTGCAGTGGCCTGTCGCGAAGAAGCCGTGGGTGGCGAGGTGTACGACGGCCTTGCCCTCCAGCTCCCGGGTCACGGACGCCTCGGTGGCGGTCGCACCGAACAGGTGGGTGAGAGGCTCCTTTTTCCGGGTCTTACGCCAGCGTTCGGCGATGGACTCGGCCTCCGCGGCGGCGCCTGGCAGGGGAGGGAAGTCGCCTTTGTTGCAAGGGGCCAGGACTCCGCGATGCTCCGATTCTCCGCCGGTTGCCACAGCGTCGTATTCGACGTCGCCAACCACCAGGGCGCCCGCGGCGCCGGCCGCCGAAGGGAGGAGGATGTCGTTGGCGCGATCGAGCCAGGTGATGGCTCTGTCTTCGAGGAGATAGCGGCCATCTCCTATGGGAAGTGCGGAAAGCGGCGCCGACGCCAACGCCCCATCCGGAACGACGAACAGGTGGGTGGCGCTGCCGACCAGCGGTGCGAGTTTTGCCCAGAGCAGGTCGTTCACGTAGGCGCCGCGGGTGTCGACTCTGGCGGCGGTGGCGTCGGGGTCTTGAAGGAGTGAGCGCCAGTCCGCGACTGCGTCTTCGAGGGGCTTCGCGAGTCCCAGCTCCGTGCGCCGGATATCGCAGGTTCCTGCGACGGCTGTGAAGGCGACATAGTGGTATTCGCCCTGGCGTTTATAGCGATACAAGTCGAGTAGCGCGGCCCCCGTCGGGAGGGCGGCACACAGCTTCTTGGGACTGGCGCTCTCGATGTCGTTTGCCGCTCGCGTAGCGGCGCTCTGTTGCAGGAGGCTTCGCTCGAGTCGATCCCGCTTCTCGGAGAGGGTTGAGAGACGGGTCTTGCGATCTTCGAGATCGGCGGAGAGCGCCAGGCGGGCCATTTGCCGGCGAACGTCGGTGAGCTCGGCGGCGATGGCGGCGGCCTCCGGGTTGTCGCGGGTCCATACCCGTGCGGCACTCAGCCTGGCGGCGATGGCGCCCTTGAACTTCAACACGTGGGACCAGGCATCGGAGTCACTGGCGTCGGTGATGGCGAGCCAGCCGTCCAGGGTTGTTCTTCGACGAGGCAGGTAGATGAGCGCCTCTCGCTCAGACAGGGCATCGAGCATCCACAGTCGGCCCTCGACGATGGTCAGCGCCTCTTCCCGACGTTGTCGGGCTGCCGGGAGGTTCCCGGCCTTTTCCTCGAGGCGCGCGAGGTACTTCAGGTTGCGGGCGACCCTGGGGTGGTCGTCCCCATGGGCGCTGCGGCGGATTGCGAGGCTCCGCTCGAACAACGCGCGGGCTCCGTCGAAGTCCCCTTGCGCTTGGCGCGTCAACCCCAGACTGGACAGGCCATTGGCGATATCAGGATGGTCGTCATCGAGAACTTGCCGGTAGATTTCCAGGCTCTCCTCGAGGAGTTTCTCGGCAGCGCTATGGTCCTTCTGTGCGTTCATCACCGTCGCCAGGTTGCTCAGGCTCAGGGCCACCTGAACGTGCACGTCGCCGTACCGTGCACGTCGCATGACCAGCGACTCCTCCAAGAGCGACCGCGCCGTTTCGTGGTCTCGGAGCGATGTCAGCACCGTCGCCAGGTTGTTCAGGGCCAGCCCGGTCGCCCCCTCGTTTCCCGCGGCGCGATGCACGGTGAGGCTCTGCTCGTAGAGGGTTCGGGCGGTCTCCAGATCGCCCTGGGAGTGGAGAAGTGAGGCCAGATTAGACATGCCGATCCCGACCTTTGTGTGGTCCTCCCCCAAGACCTTTCGCCAGATGGCGAGGCTCCGTTCCAAGAGCGGTCGGGCGGCGGCATAGTCGCCCTGTCCTCTCAGTGTGGACCCCAGGTTGTTCAAACTGGTCGCTACATCGAGGTGTTCGGGACCGAGCTTTCCAATGCGGATCTCGAGGCTCCTCTCCTGGAGGGGTCGCGCGGCGGACCGATCTCCCATGCGGATCAACACCGACCCGAGGTTGTTGAGCATCAGCGCCACCCGCAGGTGGTCGTCGCCATGGACGCGCCGATAGAACGCCAGGGCCTGCTCCATGAGCGCTCTGGCGCCGTCGAGATCTCCCTGGTCTTTGAGGACGTCGGCGAGGTTGTTCAGGCTCATAGCCACCCTGGGGTGGTCCGCGTCGACGGCCTTTCGGATGGCGAGGGCCTGCTCGTACAGAGACTTCGCTTCGTCGTACTCCCCCCGTGCCTTTAGCGCCGCCGCGAGGTTGTTCTGGCCCAGGGCGACCTTGAGATCGTGCGGTCCAAGCTTCTCTTTCCAGATGGCCAGGCTCTCTCGAAACAGCGGAACGGCAGCCTCGTTTTGCCCCTGCGCGCGCAGGACCAACGCCAGGTTGTTGAGGGCAAAGGCGAGGTCGGGGTGGTCGGGTCCCAGCGCTACGCGCCGAATGGCAATGCACTCCTCGTAGCGCGCGCTGGCCTCGTCGTACTTGGCCTGCTTGTTGAGCACCGACGCCAGCCGAAGGAGGCTCTTGGCGACGTCGAGGTGGTCATCGCCGAGTGCGGCGCGGCGGACCTCCAGGCTCTCCCGCGCGAAGACCTCGGCCTCTTCGTAGCGCTTGTCGGCGTACAGCGACTCGACCCGGTCGTCGAGGGCCTGCGCGTCGTCTCCAGCCGCGGCGTATGCCGCTGGGGAGAGCAGGGTCAGTGCGAGGAAGATCCCCCATCTCTTGGGATTCGCCATCGGGCCATCGTATCGCTACCGGTCGAGAGGGGTGTCCCGGCCGAACTGGATGACGATGTCCGATGTGTCCACAACGACCGCCATCTCCTCGAGCTGGACGACGACGACATTTCGACGCTTTCGCATCTCGTAGACGATGTCGGCGTTGGCGTACTCGGGCGCGCTGACCTCGAAGTGCAGCTGCATGCCCTTCTCGAAGAAGAACTCGGTGCCATCGTCGAGGTAGAGGACCGAATCCGTCCACTCCCCGGTCTTGGTGTTCACCTTGTGGCGCTGCTTCTCTTTGGGATGTCGAACGCTGGCCGTGGGGATCGGTTGTCCTTCGGTGTCGACGACGCGCACGGTGATCGGAATGCCCTCGAGATCCGCGGCCAGGGCGGGGGGCTGCAGGGAGATGGCGAGGGAGAAGAGCAGGGACATGGGGCCTCCAGTACCCATGCATACTGGCGACCCTGGTGCAGCGCTTAGGCGATCGGAGAAAAGACGTGTACGAGTCCATCTACCTGCTGTTCAACGCGTCGGTGATGCCGGTCTGGGCCGTGATGATCTTTGCTCCACACTCCCGTTTCGCCGACCGGTTGACCGCGACACCCATCGTCCCCCTCGTCTACGCCGTGGTCTACGTGACCCTGTTCGCCATCTCCCTGCCCGGAGGTGGAGAGGGGAGCATGGGGTCCATGGAGGGTCTGCGCATTGCCTTCGAGCGGGACGCGATGCTGCTCATGGCCTGGGTCCACTACCTGTGCTTCGACATGGCCGTCGGCATGTGGGAACTGAGAGATGCGCGGAAAAACGGCATTTCCGGCTTCTTGTTGGCACCCTGTTTGTTCTTCACGCTGATGCTCGGTCCCTCCGGACTGATGATGTATGTGGGCGTGCGATACGCCAAGACCGGCCACCTGCGCTGGCACGACGAGATTGTCCTTGAATAGGCTCCGTTGAGGCATCCGCGTGGTATCGTCGACGACGCGGTGAGGGCGACAATGCGCGTTTTCTGGTTCTGTGCTGTGGCGTTGGTAGCGTCGTGTAGCGACTACAACGTCAAGGATGAAAAGGGGCCTCCGGACGGGGTCGGCGACACCGATACCGACACCGACACCGACGCCGATACCGATCAGGACACCGACACGTTCACGTTCACGTTCGGCGACACCGACACCGATACCGATGCGGACACCGATGCCGATACCGACACGGACACCGATACCGATCCGACCGACATCACCACCGACACCGACCCGACGATCCCGACGATCCCCGACACCGACACCGACCCCGGGACGCCTGGAGATCTCGACGGAGGTCACTTCGATGTCGACACGTCGTCCTTCATCTCCCCGATCGGAAACGGGAGCACGGACGCACACAGTCACGAGTACGACGACGCCCATCTGGTGCGGGGTATCGACGTTTTCGTCTACCACGAGGCCGCGCTGCACGAGATCTTCGAGGACATCACCGACCCCGATCAGCGCTTCAAGCTCCTGCTGATCAACGCCGACCTTTCCACCGGATCGCGGATCGTCATCAACGACGTGTACGCCGAAAACAACGAGCGCACCTACACATTGGGGACGGAATACGACGACACTGCGGTCGCAGCCCTGGATATCTTCACGCTCAGCGGCAGCTCTGGCCGGCAGCTGCGCGAGCTCGGCCTGTACTTCGATCCCCTCGCCATCGTGAACCGCGAGCTGGTCCCGACGACGACCGGGTGTGTGCAGGACAACACCCTCGGTGTGAACAACGCGTGGCGAAACGGCGCCTTGACCCTTCAAGCGGTCGAGGTCGATGCCAACGACAACGACGCCTTCACCACCGATGCTTCGATGAGCGAGGGCGGGCACCCGGTCGCCACCTCCGGCTTGCTGTGGGAGACGACCATCTTCTGGCACTGGAACGGCCCCTGCTCCCACGATCCGGCCTGGGCGACCTTCGTCCCATGAGCCGGAGTAGTGGACTTCTCGTCGCCGTGCTCCTGGTGGCGGCCTGCACGACCCAGGAAAAGCAGAAGCGGATCAAAGACACCGCAGTCACCACCGACGTCGCCGATACAGACACGGACACGGACACCGACACCGATGCGGACACCGACACCGACGCCGACGCCGACGCCGACACCGACACCGACGGTCATACGACCGCGGGCCCGGTGTACACCCAGGTCGGCGGGCCTTGTGTCGGGCAGACGCAGCCCGGTGTCTTCACCGGAACCGCGACGATTCGGTGTATCGACATCACCTGCACCGCCGATCTCTGGACGTGGACCGCGCTGACCGACGGTTGGACTCGAGGCGGCACGATCTACATCCACCACGCCAATGGCGACGACGAAGAGCACGACATCGCGTCCATCGACTACGACCCGACGACGTTCTGGTGGGATCTGCTCAGCCGCGAGCTCTTTGCGACCAACTACGTGCACTCGGTGAGCACCGATGCCGAGTGCGGGCAGGACGACGCGACGACTCTGACCGTGGCGATCGAGGTCTGGGACTACGAGACAGACGCGCTCACGGACTGTGTGGTCTTTGGAGCGGACACCTCTTTTTATACGGTGCAACCACAGTTTTCGGCCTGTCAGGTCTGGACGTGGTAGCGCCCCGCTGGGTCCCGATCGCCCTGATCCCGGTCGTCGTGTTCGCCGGCTGGTGGAGCCTCGGCGGTGTGACGGAAGAAACCAAAGAGCCCGCGGCAACCGAGCTCCGACCCCCAGTGGTCACCAACGTGCGTCCGCGTTCTGAGGCACAGCCCGACGAGGAGCGCGAGACCGATCGCATCCGCCTGCCGAGCCGCGGAGAGCGGGCGCTGGCCCGTATCGACCAGCGGGAAGCCGAGGTTCCCGCGAAGATCGCCGCGCTGGTGGAGTCCGGGGAGATCACCGAGGAGGAGGGCAAACAGCTGTTGCGGGCCGCTGCGATGACCATCGACGATGCGCGGAGCATCGTGAATCGGGTCCAGAGCGGCGAGATCTACTGGTTTGGTGGCGTCATCCGCAGCATTCCCCTTCGGATTCGACACGCTACCTACGTCGTCAACATCGTCGGCTACGACCGTGCCAGAGGCCTCGGCGAGGACGCGGAGTAGCTGAGAGGATCCAGATCACCCCCGTGGGTGTACGGTGTGGCGATGCGTACTCTGATCCCATTGGTCTCCCTCGCCCTGCTCGCTGGTTGTGGCAAGCACCCACCCAAGCTCGGTAAACTCAAAGATCTCCTTCCCGAGGTGTCTTTTGAGGAGCTCAAGGTCAAGGACATCGACTTCCACGGTATGGAGACCGCCTTTGTCTTCAAGGTCGAGAATCCCTATCCGCTGGGTCTGGAGCTCGAGACGCTCAATTGGACGCTCGACCTGGTTGGCAACGACTTCCTGGATGGCGCGAAAGACAAGGGTATCGATATCGATCCAAATGCCGCGAGCAAGGTGCGCATTCCGGTAGGCGTGAAGTTCGTCGATGTATTTAAGATTGCAGGAGACGCGAAGGCAGCGGGCGAGGTGCCGTGGAACATCAAGGGTGACTTTTCGTTCAAGTCGCCCATCGGACCCCTCACCATTCCCGTTCGCGCACAGGGGGTGATGCCGGCGTTGAGCGCCCCAAAGGTCAGCCTGCAGGCCCTCCGGGTCGGCAAGCTCGACTTGCGGACCCAGACCGCGTCCCTCGAGCTGGATATCGGGCTCAGTTCGGATCAAGCTGCGCCGCTGACCTTCTCGAAATTCGGCTACGGCATCAAGCTGGCGGGCACCGAAGTCGCGTCGGGAGACGCCAGGATCGCCACGATCGAGGATGGCGAGGGGACCATGACCCTGCCCATCGATCTGAAGCTGTTGGAGCTCGGCGCCACGATTGTCGATGCGGTGACGAAGAAGTCGGTGCTCAAGGTGCGACTGGATGCCGACGCCGAGGTCGACACGCCCGTGGGCACGATCCCGCTCGTGGTGAAGGAGATCCGGGATCTCCAGCTGAAATAGCCTGGGGCGGAGGCCGATTTATCGGCCGGAGTAGTGGATCACGGGGGCGTTGTCGGGGTCAGCAGACCCGGATCCGCGAGTCCGTAGGTGTCGGCCAGGTGCTTCTTGACCTGCGTCTTCACCTCGTCGTCGGCCACCCCTCCAGCGCCCAGGAGCAACGCCGTCAGTTCCTGCGTCGCTTGGTCCGGATCGCCGCCCAGAGCCTCGAGGCCTCCCGCCAACCGGAGCGAGTAATACTCCTTCACGTGGGCGATGAGGTGCTCGGAGATGCCCGCCAGGGTCTCGTCGTTGATCTCCTCGTACATCACCTCTCGCGACTTCGGATACTCGCGGGGATCCTCCTTGAGGGCTGCACCGGAGTGCCCGCGATGGGAGGTGTCTGTGGCGCTCTTGGTGACCTCGGTCTTCGTCTTCTTCTCGAGGGCCGTCTCCCACTTCGCCGTCGTGTACAGCGTCGTCGGGCCCTGGCAGGAGAGCAGCCAGGTCGTCTTGTCGTACTCGAGCACCGCGGGAACGTCCTCTGGCAGGGTCTCGGTGTGCTCCGACAGCCGACTCTCGATCGACGCGACCTCTTCGCTGGCCGCGGTGGCTGCCGCTGTCGCCGCTTCTCGCTCCTTTTGACTCGCCGTCGCCGCCGATCGGGCGTTGGCCTGTGAGGCGTCGACCCCGCCGAGCTCGGCCTTCAGTTTGTCGTATTCGGCTTTGTCTTCTTCGAGCGTCGCGGCGGCTTTTTCGACGTATTTACGCACCGTCTTCAGCGAGCCGTTGGCGACGGCGACTTCCTGGTCGGTGCCCGACTTCTCAAGGCGTTCGACCGCGGCGACCAGCTCCGCTTCGTTGGCGAGCACGTCCTTCTGCTGCTTCTGGCTGTTGGCGTACTTCTCCTCGATGGCCGCGAAGGCTTCGGATGCGGCCGTGCGGGTGCCGTCGAGTTTGGCCATCGAGGTATCGGCCCGCTCGGCGCCTGGCGTCTTTTTCTTGAGGTCTGATTCTGCCGTTTTCAATTCCGCCTTGGCCGCGTCGAGCTCCGCGTCGATGGTCTCGTATTCGGGGTTCGAGACTTGTTTGGTGCCGCTGATCCAGTCCTTGGTGAGCGTCTCTTTCTCGGAGGTTTGATTGCACCATTGCTTGGACGCGTAGAGCTTGGCTTTGAGCGTCCAGGTCTGAGTGCCACCGCGCTTGACGTCGGGGTGCTGCTCGATCTGATTGCGGAGGATCTTGGAGAGCATCCAGTGGCGGCCGTCGCCCTCGCTGTCGAGGAGGAAGTGCACCCGGGCCTGGGCCATCTCCCGCTCGATGGCGGTGTTTCCCGCGGAGCGGTCGGCCTCGCGGTCCGACAGCTCGTAGGCGCGCATGTGGAGAACGCCCGCGAGGCCGTAGCGCTTGGCTTTGCTCTCGGTCTTGGCCCGATCCGCGTATTGATCGGCCCACAGGACGCCGATCTCGCGTTCCAGGACCTCGGATCGAGTGGCCTGCCCGGGATCGAACTCTCCGAGCAGGCGCGCCGCTTCGACCGCCTGCTTGTACTGCTCGGCTTCGACGAGGGCCTTCGAGATGTCCTCGACCTTGTAGTGCTGGTCGAAGAGCAACTTTGTGCGCTCATCATCGGCTGGGTACATCTCGCGGAAGTCGCCGACCAGCTCGTAGGTGACCCGCAGATCCGCCTCCCCGTCGATCTGACCGCGGATGTCGGCGATCATCTCCGTGCGCACGGCGCGCCGTCGCTCCGCGGAGTCGGGGTTGTCGGGATCCATCTTGTCCACGGTGTCCAGGTGCGTCTTGGCCTCGGGGTATTCATCTCGGATCAGCGCCTTTCTCGCCAGCTCCAGCTCGGAGTCCACCGCCTTGCCCTTGGCGCCTTCGAGGGCCTCTTTGGCCGCCGGACTCTGCTTCATGACAAAGGCGTCCGCGTAGGCGTCCCAGGCGTCGCTCCACTGCTCGGCGGCGGCTGCTTTGTGCCCGGTTCGCATCGTCTGCTGGTAGGCGCAACCCTGGATCAGGGCGAGAGCGAGTGTAGCGGGGGCGATTCGGTGGACGATGAGAGCCTCTCCGGCAGCCTCTGGAGATAGCACAAACCGCGGCGCGCGTGTGCTTGGAGCGCGTCCGTGAGTAGACTGGTGCGCTTGGAGGAGCGATGTGGCCGACGGTCACGGCGTTGTGGCTCGTGCTGACACCGATGGGATGGGGCGCCGAAGATCCCGAGGCGCTGTCGGCGTCCATGTTGGTGCACTACGAGGCCGGTCGGTTCCGCGAGGCGGAGATCGACGCGCTGAAGGCCCTGGTGCTCCTCCGCGACCAGCTGGAAGACGGCGACCCGGCGCTGGCGGCTGCGGTGAGCAATGCCGCGATGATGCACCGCGCGCGAGGCCGATTTGCCGAGGCCCTCCCGCTCTTGATCGAGGCCGTAGAAAGGGCCACTGAATCACAGGAGCGGGCGACCTACCTTGAGAATCTCGCCGGGCTGTATCAGGAGCGCGGTGAGTTCGACAATGCGCTGCAGGGGTTCCAGGCCGCTCTGGAGCTCCGCGAGAAGGGGGCGGAGACCTCCCTGGTGGCGCGCACGCTGAACAGTCTGGCCGTGGTTCAGCAGCGGCTGGATCGGGATGACGAGGCGTACGCGTCCTACACCCGGTCGCTGGCGCTGTACACCGACATGCAGGGCACCGATGACCGCGATCTGGGCGTGGCCTTCGGCAACCTGGCCCGGCTCGTCGAGGAGCGGGGAGATCCGATCGCAGCCAGCAAGCTGCACCGGCACTCCGTCGATCTGCTCTCCCGGAGCGTCGGCGCCGATCATCCCGACATCGCCGTCGAGATGAGCCACCTCGCCCAGGCCCTCTGGGATCAGGGAGATCGTGCCGGGGCGCGCGACTTTGCAGATCGGGCGTTGAGGATTCTCGACGCCGCGTTTCCGGACGGCCATCCTCGACTGGCCGCGATGCTGGCCCGCTCTGCGATCTTCACCGAGCCTGTGGACCGAGAGGCGGCCGCGGAGTTGTATCGCCGCTCTCTGAAGATCCGGGACACGGCCCTGGGGCCGGATCACCCGATCACGGCCCGGAGTCAGCTCGGGCTGGGTTCGATGCTCGCCGATCCCCGAGACGCTCTCCCGCTGATGGAGCAGGCCGCATCGGTCCTTCTCGTCTCGCGAGGTCCAGACCATCCAGACGTGGCCGCTGCGCTGGAGAAGCTCGGCGTCCTGAGCATCGATCTCGAGCAGTTCGCATCCGCAGAGGACTATCTGAACCAAGCCATCGAGATCCGCAAAGCCCAGGAAGATCCTCTCGCTCACGCGCGAGCCCTCACGCACCTCGCGACGTTGCGTTTGGCGGAGGATCGCAAGAAGGATGCGCGGGCTCGCTACGCCGAGGCCTTCGAACTGGCCCCGGACGACCGCGGCGTACGCGATGGCTACCTGGCGGTCTTCGATCGACCGGACGAGGCCCGCGTCATGTGGGAGCGGGTCGCTGGAGGCGACTGCGACGCCGTCTCACGGGTCCCGGGAGTCAGCTTTGTTCGCTATCAAAACGCCAAGGAGGCTCACTACGCGGGGTTCGTGGTCGGAGAGGCTTGTGATGTACGCCGGGTCGAACTCGGTCCGGCGGCGCAGATCGACGACCTGGTGAGGGCCCACCGCGATGGGTTCTCCGACGCGGCGGGTCGGGCGCTTGCGGAGCAGATCTGGACGCCGTTGGAGCTGGAGGCTGCGGACTTGTGGATCGAGCCGCGAGGGGCGCTGGCGGCGGTCTCCTTTGCGGCCCTGCCGATCGACGGCAAGTACTTGATCGAACGATCCCGTCTGTCCTACGGCCCCTTTGCGGCAGAGGAACCTGTGACCGGGTCGGGCGTCCTGGTGGTGGGGGCGGTCGATCACGGCACCGGTGAGGACGCCAGGGGCTGCAGTCCTCGCGACTTTGCACCCATAGGCGATGCCGAGCTGCATGTGGTCGTCGACGGGTGGGGCCGCAAGAAGATCGAGGATGACGGCGCCGCGCTTGTGATCTCCGGCATGGACGCGAGCGAGGAAGCTGTCTCCGCGGCGCTGCCCGGCAAACGGCTCGTGCACCTCTCCACCCACGGATATTTCGCGAGCGAGCGGTGTGGTGGCGACCTCGACCCGAGGGTTCTGGCGGGGATTGTCGTAGCTGGAGCCAATCTCGACCGCCCACCACTGGAGCTCGAGGACGGCATCGTCGACGCCGTGGAGATCGCCGATGTGGATCTCACCGGGACCGAGTTGGTGATGCTCAGTCACACCGATCTCGGGCTGGACGTCGTCAGGACTGGAGAGGCCCTGGTCACGCTGCGAACTGCGTTTGCACACGCAGGAGCGCAGTCTTTCGTGGCCACCCTCTGGGCGGTGCCCGAGGCCGAGAGGCTCGCGTTGTTGGAGAGGTTCTACACGGACTACCTTCGCAAGCGGAAGTCGCCGGCTGAGGCACTTCGGCGCGCGCAGATCAAGATCCTGAAGCGCAACCGACGCCAGCTGGGTGACGCCCGACCGGAGCACTGGGCAGCCTTCATCGCTTCTTCTGGGCCTTCCTCCACTTGAGGTAGTCCTCGACATGCCAGCGCTTCAGGAAGTCCTGCCGCGCCGTGTCGACCGCCTCTGCATGCTCGACGGCACCGGCGTTGAGGGCGTCACTGATGGTGTTCAGGGTCTCGACTTCTTCCTCTTCGATGGCCCCGTCCTCCGTCAGGTCGGCGTGCTCTTTGAGGGGTCCCTCCAGCTGCCCGACCATCCACTCCCCGTAGGCGACGACGGCGTCTCGGTAGGTCTGCTCTCCGCCGAGGGAGCCGAACTGCTTCGCGTCGGTGAGGGGCTCGGCGATTGCCTCCAACGCCTCTTTTCGAGCGGCCTGCAGCTCGGGAGAGTTCATCTTCGCGGCCGCGCCATTCAGCGTTGCGACCAGCTTCTCCGTGTCTGAATGCAGGGCGTTGTGGTAGGCGATGGCCTTGGCGACCCACACCGCGGGGGCGAGCTGGCTGCCGCTGGTTGGCAGCTCGGGTGCGAAGGGTTCGGGCGGATCGGTGGGGGTCTTTTCCTTGAAGACCAGGCGCTCGTCCGCGGCGTAGCCATCGATGACTTTGCGAACGGCCTCGTTGGACTTCGCCCAGTCCGCGTCCAGCTTCTTGCGCACCCCCTCGAACTTCTTCACGTCCTTGTCCGAGAGCGGCGCCTGCACCGTGAGTTCGAAGGCGTCGTCGCGCTCCTTCTGGGCGATGTCGTGCCAGGTGTCGTAGGCGGCCACAATGGCTTCGGCGACGGTCGTCTCGTCCTTCCAGGGCGGGAAATCCTCGAGGCGAGACTTCGCCGTGGTCAGGGTCTCCTGAAGCGCGGCGTAGCTCTCGTCCATGTCTTCGACATCGCCGCTGGTGACCTGCACGCGCACCCGCCTGACCACCTTCTCGACCTTGCCGTACTCCCCGGCGATCAACACGTCGTAGTAGTCCATGGCGTTCATGTCGGCGTAGCGCTCCGGAGGCGGGAGCTTGGTCCAGGTGACCCGCCCGTGGGAGGGAGCGCCCCAAGCCACCGCCAGATGCAGCCACAGAACCGCCAACGCCGCGTTCATCCACCCTCCATTGGTCTGGGGATGGAAGAGAATACACCCGGTGATTTGTTAGTCTTCCCGCCATGTCGATCTTCGCCCTTTCACTGTTCGCCGCCCTCGCCCAGGCCCAGGACGTCCCGGCGGAGCAGTGCGAGTGGAATACGAGGTCGACGGTCGCTCCCGTGCGGCCCCCAGACGCGCTCGCCACCAGCCGGGACTTCGAGTTGTGCCTGGTGACCCTCGATATCGACGGAAGTGGACATCCCACCTCAACCAAGGAGGTCGACAGCTGTCCGCAGGTCTTCGCTCAAGCCGCCATCGACGCCTTCGTTCAGTGGCGCTTTGAACCCTGCGTGCTCGAAAATCGTCCCTTTGAGGGCGAAATCACGCTGGAGGCAAAGTTCCCGTCGAGCGAATTCCAGGCCCTGGCGGCCGACAAATACCAGGAGCGGATCGACCAGCACGAGGTGCTGAAGCCCTCCGGAGACGCGTGCCAGGTGGAGCTCAGCGCCCGCACCGACGGCACGATCACCCGCAGGGCGTCCAACAACCCGAGCCATTGTCAGGTGGCCTCTCGCCGGCTGCCTTCTCAGCACAGCTTGAAGCTCAAGAAGCAGGTTGTCTGCGATCTGTCCTTCACCGCCGCCGGGACCACCGTGATCATCGACGACGTCGGGGTCAGCAAGTGCAAGGACGAGAACGTGCAGCGGTACGCTCGGACCGCGGCGGCGGCATTCGCCTGGAATACCCCGATCGGCGGATCCGAGGCCTACAAAGTACGCATGACCCTGGGTCCGGAGAAGTGATGATCGCGAGCCTGTTGGTCGGATTGGCGCAGGCCGGCGTGGTGGACGACTACGCATCCCGCCCAGGGTGGGCCTGTAGCTACAACCAGAATCGGACGCTGTGTGCCGGCGATGACACACTCCTGGACGTGGCATCGAATCATGTGGTCAACATCTGCGACGACGACATCTGCAACGAGAGCTGGCGCGCCGAGCTCACGGGTGCCGAGCGCGATGCGGCCGCAGTGGCCTGGGCCGGGTACATCCAGGAGGAATATCGAGAGACGGCGTGGACCGTCCAGCCGGCCAACCCGGGGTCCTGGGCGGCGATCATGCGCACGCCGGACCGGTCCATCGTGCTCGAGCTCGCCGATGACTCGGTTCGGGTGACGGTCGAACCCCTGCCGTTTTGTGAGATGAACCGGGTGATGAAGAACCTGCACCCGTACATGCTCGCGGTGTCGGGTTCGTTCGAGGCCGATTGGCCCGCTATCGCCGCGACGACACTCGCGCAGGGCATCGACGAGGGCGCGGTCTCCGCGGCCGCCGCCTCCATGAAGGCGGATCCGCCCGTCGATGCGGCCCAGCGTCTGCTTCTCGCCTCGGAGCCGTTCCACTGCTACCGACAGACCCACCGCCAGAAGGAGCTCATGACCGTCGTTCGCCTTGCAGCGGCCGACTGGGAGGTCTGGCGCAACCCCACGGCAAAGGAACTCCGTCAGCGCAAGAAGGAGGAGAAGCAGTGGGCCAAGGAGAACGCCAGTTCGCGGGACGTCGACTCCAGGGACGTGGACGACGTGCCCGACGAGGATCTCAGTGACG
>Ga0315336_1002566_pt1 | contig 27266 bp, 19 predicted proteins | sample ASW5metaG_FD_204512 | JGI IMG/M metagenome (GOLD analysis project Ga0315336, IMG submission 204512) | Ammonia-oxidizing marine archaeal communities from Monterey Bay, California, United States - ASW #5 | ecosystem: Environmental > Aquatic > Marine > Intertidal zone | place: USA: California... | reverse complement strand
ATCGATAGGTTCCGGCTTTGACGTTTGGAATTTTGGGTACGGTTAATTTACTCATTGTTCTGCTCGCCCCCTGCGATTTAACGTTTAAACTGGTCCTATGTTTAATGATATACCCAAAAAGTGGGAAAATGGGTCCAAATATTTGCATTTATTAACAAAAACTGGGATAATTTCCTAATTACCTATTCTATATAGGATATTTTCCCATTAATTTTGACAACCTCGACATAATGATTCTGAAAGAACTGCAGAAGGATGTTACTGTCCCGATGGCGGAGTTGGCCGAAACGGTAGGTTCATCCAAATCCGTCTGCTGGAGGCGTATCCAGGGTTACATCGAATCAGGGGTCATTCGTGAACGGGTGGCCGTCCTTGAACCCCATGCGCTTGGATTAGGGGTTACGGTTTTTGCTCAAGTAAAAATGCAGCGTCATGGAAAAGAAATTCTCCCGAATTTTGTTGAGGCAATTAAGCGACACCCTGAAGTGGTTGAATGTCATTCTTTAACAGGAAGTGTCGATTTTCTTTTGAAGATTGTGGTCCGCGATGTGGAAGAGTATGAACACTTTTTCTGGAATGATTTATCCATGCTGGAAAACGTACAGGAGGTCCAAACCTCCATTGCACTGACCACCTTTTGCGAGACTACGCAGTTGCCATTGGATAGGGTAGCAACAAAATGACCCGCTGCATCCAGTAAATAGCACGACAAGGCGTCGTTCGTTCAAGAATTTTCGGGTAACTTATCTCTTTTTCAATGCTTCCATTTGTTTTTTTCCGATGTTGAACCATCGTTCCACTTCACCGAGCTGTTGGGTGTCGAGCTGCGTACTCAATTGGTCCAAGATATCGTCCATCGCCGTAATCTGCCAATCTGCGTTTTCGTAGAGACTGAATGTTTTGTCAGATTGCATGAACTCTCTTTGGTGGTGGTCAAAAAGGTCTATGGAAAGCTCGCTTACCAGTTCTTTATTTTCCGGCGTCAATCCGGAGGAGAACTGGTTCAATTGGGGGGAGAGAGTCCCTTCCAGCTGATGACGATCACTATCGGCGTCGTATGCAATAATTTTTTCGAACGTTTCCTCGTCAAGAATTTCGCGAAGCCGTTCGTGAGAGGCCTCTTTTTCGGCGAGCATTTCGGCGTACACCTCATGGGCAGGCACATCGCCCGCCTTCATTGCTTTTTGATTCGAAACGATTTGCTCCATCAATCGTTCCACAAGAACCCCGTTAACCTCCGCTTCCACATCAACATCGAGTTGTAGATCGGAAAACATCTTTGAATAAGTCATTTCGGTGATGGCTGTGGCTTGTGCTTCCATCATCGTTTTTTGCGCTTCTTTTCGACGGGCAGCGTCTTCGGCTTTCTTTAGTTCATCTTCCGTTTTGGGTTCTTCCCCCACCACCTTGGTTTCCACTTTCTCGAATTCCGCTTGCAGCGCCGCAAGTTCATCAGAGACTGATTTTTTATCCTCTTCCAGATCAGAGACTGACTTCTGAGTCATGTTGAGTTCGCCTTTTAGTGCATCGTAGTCGCTTTGTAATTTCGCCAGCTGGTCGTTTTCACTTCCAACTGCCTCAGCGCCCGATCCGGTTTCATCGATCTCGTCGCGTAACTTGCCCATCTGCACCCATGAAGCGACCGCTACTATAATTGCCACAATCCAACCCGCGCCTAATAGTCCCTGTTTCATTGGTACAATCTCCGGTTTAAAGTATTCGGTTTCGAAATCTAGAGCGACTCAGAAGATCTCCACGATCCGTCCGGCTCATTCAGTATACCCACGACAGTCTATTTTATTCATTTTCACGAGATAACCATTCCATGGGTGTGAAATGGCGGCGACGCACTCCAGGTAAAAGAAGCAAATCGATATAATTTTTTTATTTTCGAGGACGAACGAATTTTATGGGTGCCAATTCGATAGCCGTCGTTGGCAGATCTTCGTTTCGCATGAATGCCTGCATGACTTTAAGGATTTCGGGTGAACCAAGGAAGAGGTCGTCACTGTGACCCGCGCCATCGATGATCAGATGATCGTTCCTGGAAAAGCCCGTGCGTACTTTTTCGGCGTTTGCAACCGCGGTTCTTCCGTCAAGCGTACCGCTGATGAATAGCGTGGGTACGTCGCTATCAAGCGGGGAACGAAATTCATCGCCGACGTCTACATCGCCGCACGCTCCGCATAAAAAGGGATCGGTGGAATTGATCGCGTCGCCAATTAGAGAGATCGATGCTTCATTCGCGATCAGTTCAATCCGTTTGGCAGTGGCTCCAGACGCGCAATCCATAACGAAAGCCATTACGGAGTTCGTCTCTTTATGTCGTCTCAACCTCATGGCTGTCGCGCCGACTTGCTTGAAATCATCTTTCAACGCACGGGAAACGAATACAGGTATGAGCCGCACCGAGGCCGCACGACCAATCAATCCGGCCACGTGGTATTGAAGCGTCCAGTGATCAATCAATACGTTTACCTTTTCGCGGGTGACAGGGTCACGTGTTTCGAGGAACACGGGCTTTTTCCTCACGCGTTCAAAAACCTCTTCGAGTGATTCCATCACGTCAGGTAGGATGGCATTTACGTTTGGGTCGGATTCTGCGCGACGAGCGACTTCCTCGATCAAAACCTGTTGATCGCTTGGCAGTTTCAGGGTGTCGTCAGGGCCTTCAACGCCAGCGAGGATGGCTTTGTCGATATATTGTGCGTGACGCCGTAACGTGGCGAAAGATAGATGGGTCCCGTAGCTGATTCCCCATAGGGTGATTTTGTCAGCGCCAAGGGCGACGCGAAGCATGTTCAGGTCGTCGGCACTTTCGTTTGTCGTGAAGGAGCGCAGATCGAGATCTTCGTTTGTTTTCAATTTCTCGAGTTGAGATTGGATTTGGGGATACACGTTATCCGCGTATTTTTTTGGCTCGAAGACTTCATCCAACGGGTAGTCCGATTCGATGGTGAACGTGTATTTCGGTTCGGAGAGACCGGTGCCTCGCTGATCGAAGGCAATTACGTCACCGAATTCTCGCATCGCCATAAAGAGTGGAAATCGTTTTCCACGGGCGCTGCCAATGCCGGAGCCACCGGGACCACCGGCGAGGTAAACGATGGGCGGTCCAGGATTCGCGGATGTCGAAGGAAATCGGACGAAGGCCAATTCGAACGTGGCTCCATCTGGATTTTCGTGTCTAGCGGGAACGACCAATCGTCCAAGTTCGGCCGCGACTTCTTCGCCGGAGCTTGCTTTATAGGTGTGGGGTTCCATTTTCAGGTCACCGGGCTTGCCGAACTGTGAATGAGCCACGTCGCACACGAGTATTGTTAACGCCACTACGAGAATTCTAATCATGGGTTCAGCTACTTTCCTTAGATTGGTGAAGACCATTTAACTTCTCGATTTAGACCACGAAAACCGTTGTAAAGTTTAGTTTTCGGATGCATTGAATCATTCATTCAACGGACAGGAACGGTCGTTCAGATCGCTTCCTCGCTTTTTGACACAAAGTGTCACGACTAGATAATTTCCAAATTTCGTCAACAATTACCCTCTTTTCTATAAGTATTGAAATATATTAGCACCAATTTAAAGGCGATTTTATTCAAGTTCGTAATAGATTACATTTTTGTAATGTAAAAACGTAATTTTTCGTAACCCTGAAGTTGTAAAGTCTCGCTTATGAGGTAGAACGATGTTTTATTGGAGGGTAGTACAATGCGAAAAAAATCAAACATATCAAGAAAGTTAACGTCAATATTCCTATTCACTTCACTGATCGGATTCCTGTTTCCGGGCTTCGATGCTGCGGGACAGAAAAAAGGCGCTGAACGCCCAAGTAGCAATTCCGAGACGACACCAAACCAACCCGCGCGAGAGCCGGTGCGATCGCACGACGATCACTTGGACCGGCCACGGCCGATTATTGACGTTGGAGCGGCGAAATTCCCAGACAATTTTCGGTCAATCGATGGATCGGGGAATAACGGTGTTCATCCCGATTGGGGGGCAACCAATACAGCCTATCTCCGGCTTACGGGTGTGGGATATGGAGACGGCATAGAAAGTCCTTCGGGAGCCGACCGTCCGAATGCGCGGCTGGTGAGTAATTGGTGCGCTTCCCAAGAAGACGATAAATTTAGCCGGTCGGGATATACGGACATGATGTGGCAATGGGGCCAATTCCTGGATCACGACATTGATTTAACTCCCGTTGTTAATCCGTTGGAACCATTTGATATCCCTGTACCCGCTGGCGATCCTTGGTTTGACCCGACGAGCACTGGAGAGCAATCAATACCTCTAGACCGTTCCTCCTATGTGATGAAAACCGGGGTTAGGGAACAGGTCAACGAAATTACGGCCTTCATCGATGCCTCGAATGTGTACGGGTCAGATGTAGACCGCTCAAATGAACTTCGAACGCTGGACGGATCCGGTAAACTAAAAATGAGTGCCGGAGGATTATTACCGCGAAACACGAACGGATTTCCAAACGCGCCGACTTCGAACGACGCTTCATTTTTTTTGGCCGGTGATTTCCGAGCTAATGAACAAGTCGGTCTAACCGTGATGCACACCTTGTGGGTGCGCGAGCACAACAAGTGGGCCCGGTTGCTGAGGCATTTCCGTCCGGATTTGGATGGAGACCGAATCTTCCAAATGGTAAGGGCAGTGGTCACTGCTGAAATGCAGATCATCACCTATCACGAATTCGTTCCGGCTCTCTTAGGTAGAGATGCGTTGCGTCCGTATCGTGGGTATGACAGCAACACCAACCCGGGGATCGCCAACGTGTTTGCAACAGCCGCTTATCGTTTTGGGCATACGATGTTGTCCGCAACACTGCTTCGGCTTGACGAGTCGGAGAATGAATTTGGTGATGGACCGTTGTCACTAGCAGATGCGTTTTTCAATCCGGCTGAAATTGAAACTAATGGTATCGAACCGGTGCTCCGAGGTTTGATTGCCCAGCGGGCGCAAGAAGTGGATATGTATTGCGTGGACGAGGTACGTAATTTCTTGTTTGGCCCTCCGGGGTCTGGCGGGCTCGATTTGGCGTCGTTGAATATTCAACGGGGACGAGATCACGGTCTGCCGAACTACAATCAAGTCAGGTCAGCTTATGGCCTAACGCCCATATCCAGTTTTGCCGAAATCACTCCTAATCCTGAAGTACTGCAAAACCTCGCCGGAGCCTACGAGACTGTCGATCAAATCGATGTATGGGTCGGAGGATTGGCCGAACGCCACGTTCGCGGGGCAATAGTGGGTCCAACATTTCATGCGATCCTAAAGGACCAATTTGAACGGCTTCGGGACGGAGATCGTTTTTGGTACCGATCCTATTTTTCGGATCGAATCAGCGATTCACTAGAAAACCAAACCCTTTCCCGAATCATTCGAAGAAATTCGACATTAGGAGCCGAAATTCCTCGCGATGTATTTCACATCACTAGATAAGGAAATTCGCAAAATGCCTTAACGGGGCTTGAAAACGGGCCCCGTTAAGGTTGATTGTCCGTGTAATTTGAAACCTCACGGCTCGATTGTTAATAATCGTATACATCTTACCAAACCTGCATAATTAAAAGGGTTTACTGTGAGAGGCAATTCAGGGGGATTGCGTTTTTTGCCCGACAGGCGCCAATGTGTCGTCTATACCGAGCCGCCATTTTCCGCCGGTAGAAAATGCTTTATAGGAGTGAACGAATGAATTTGGATTGGAACCGATCGATAGAACGCATCCTCGTGCTATCGGCGATGTTTTGCGCGACGCTTTGTATCCATCTTGACTCCGCCGCTCAACAATCGGACAATTTCAGGACGACTCCGAATCAACCAGTACAGACAAGAGCGGAGTCCGAAGCTTCGGCGGTGACCAGCAAAGCCGTTTGGTCGAGGTTGGGTTTTACGAGAGTCCCTCCACCGGCAATCTTCCCGTTGCAATATCGAACGATTAATGGTGCAGACAATAATCCCAATCATCCGACGTGGGGACGCGCCAATATTCCATTCCTAAGGCTTACGACGGTCGGTTACAACGACGGAAGCGATTCGCCTGCTGATCGGGATAAACCGAGCGCACGGTTGGTGAGTAATTGGTGTTCGGCGCAGGATGTGAATGCCAAGAATTTAGCCGGGTACTCGGACATGATGTGGCAGTGGGGTCAATTCCTGGATCACGATATCGATTTAACGCCGGTAGTAAATCCGTTGGAAGCCTATGACATCGCTGTACCAAGTAATGACCCTTGGTTTGATCCGAATCATACCGGCACTCAGACGATTCCCCTAGATCGTTCAGCTTATATGGTCGACGAAACTCTACGTCAACAAATGAACCTGATAACGGCCTACATCGATGCTTCGAATGTATACGGGTCGGATGTGCCGCGGACAAATGAACTTCGAATGTTCGACGGAACGGGCAGATTGAAGACGAGTCCCGGCGGACTATTGCCCTACAATGTGAACGGATTACCAAACGCCCCGGATTCGGAAGACGCCTCATTTTTCCTCGCGGGAGATTTTCGTGCGAATGAACAGGTCGGACTCACGGCGATGCACACGATTTGGGTGCGAGAACACAACAAGTGGGCGGGACTGGTGGGATTCTTTCTACCGACGTCCGATGAAAATACTCGCTTTGAACGTTCGCGGGCGGCCGTAATCGCTGAGATGCAGTCGATTACCTATCGAGAATTCATGCCGATACTACTTGGACCCAATGCACTTCGTGGATATCGAGGGTATAAGTCGGAAGTGGACGCAAGTATCTCAAACGTATTCGCGACGGCCGCGTATCGCTTCGGTCATACGATGTTGTCTGCTTCTATGTTACGCCTCGACGAGGCTGGGAACGATGTCCCTGAAGGTCCCTTGTCGTTAGCGGACGCTTTTTTTAATCCCGAAGAAATCGAATCGAATGGAGTTGAGGAGATTCTGAGGGGTTTGGTTTCGCAAAGAGCGCAGGCTGTGGATATGTATTGTGTCGACGAGGTACGCAATTTTCTTTTTGGTCCTCCCGGTTCTGGTGGTCTCGATTTAGCCTCCCTGAATATTCAGCGAGGCAGGGACCATGGATTGCCAACGTATAATCAGGTGCGTGTCGATTTCGGACTTCCTCCAGTGACAGCCTTCTGGCAGATCAGTCAAAGAATGGACGTTCAACGCAACTTGCGGTCGGCGTACGGAACGGTGGACAATATTGACGTATGGGTCGGAGGGTTGGCTGAAACGCATGTACCCGGCGCGATCGTTGGGCCGACATTTCATGCAATTCTCAAAGATCAATTTGAACGATTAAGGGATGGTGATCGTTTCTGGTACGAAACTTATTTGCCTGAATCTGCGGTGAATGGAATTCAGCAACAAACCCTGGCACGCATCATCAAACGAAACACCTCCATAAAGGGCGAAATCAATAACTTCGCATTTCGTGCGGTGAACGACGCTCCAATATTCGGTCCTCAGTTGGACCATTAGAATCGTTCCTGGTACGGCATCGTCGTTCGACGTGTCCCCCTTCCCCTTCCGATATTTGGCAATCATGGCATTTACTGAAGATGTACCCAATCTTTGAAATCATTCTGTAAACCCGCCCACAACTTGTAATAGTCTTCATCGATTCCTCATGTCGCCGACGGGCTTGAAGCCCCAACGTTATTTATTTGTTTGATGAATTCTGAACATCAAACAAAATTCCCGCTGGAGGTTTTTATGAGTTATAATGCGTTATCGCAGAATTCGTATCTTGTTTGAGAAAGTTTTTTTGGACGAAAGCCTATGAACAAGACGCCTTGTATGTCCGTGGATTTTGGAAAGATATTTGGTTCGCATGAAGGGCCGTGAAAAAGATTTCCAATCATGTTTTCATCTATAGAACTATCAGTGGTTTTCGGACTTACCGCTTGAGTGGCAACTCGGCCATGTGGAGCGACCTATACTGATGTCGAGCATTTTGGTCGTAGATGACGAAAAAACGATTCTCACTTTATTACAAGCGATGCTCGTAACAGAAGAGTACGATGTTAAAGTGGCATGCGATACAGACGAGGCATCGCTCATACTTGCTGAAAACAATATCGATGTGGTCATCAGCGACATTGTTCTACCTAAGTTATCGGGTGTGGAATTCCTCAAAAAAGTGAAGCACCTATCACCGCGAGTACACGTGATTCTTATGACGGGAAGTCCGACGGTTGAATCTGCCGCTGAGGCCGTCCGCGCTGGCGCGTTCGATTATCTCACCAAACCAATTGATAAAGAAGAATTCCTCAAAACCGTAGCGTCCGCTGCCCGACTAAAAAGCATTGAGGACGAAGCACGTCGTTTGGCAATCGAAAATCGGATGCATCAAGAAAACCTGGAGTCTCTGGTCGATGAGCGTACGGCAGCCTTAAAAAAGAGCGAGGAAAAATATCGCACGATTCTCTCGACGATGGAGGAAGCGTTATACGAAATCGACCTCCAAGGTAATTTTACATACTTCAACGATTCCCTTTGCCGATTTCTCGGACGCTCAAGAGACGACCTATCGGCCCTGAATTTTCGGCATTACATGAGTGAAGAGAGTGCGACTGCGGTCTTGGAAGAATCCAGACATGTACTCAAAACAGGCGTACCGGAAAAATCTACCGAGTGGACGCTTTATCGAGGAGATGGTACGAGCTGTGTTGTCCAAGGATCCATCTCCTTGTTAACTGATTCCGACGGGAAGCCCATTGGCTTTCGAGGGATCCTGACGGACATTAGCGAACGTAAAATTGCCGAAGCAGTGAAAGAAGAATATTCCGCTCGGTCAGTTGGAGTCATCGAGCATTCTGTCGAATCCATCATCACGGTCGACAATCGAGGGATAATCGAGAGTATCAATCCCGCCGCGATAACGCTGTTTGGTTACCAAGAAGACGAAATCATTGGAGAGTCAGTCAACCGTTTGATCCCAGAATCGTACTGGGATAAATACCCTGAGATTCTCAACGTCGGAAATGAAACGAGCCCCCCAACTTTGCTCAACCCCATTCAAGAAATTGAAGGGGTAAGAAAAAACGGCACCACGTTTCCGTTCAGACTCGGCGTCAGCAACGTTATTTTCGCAGATCGGAAGGTTTATGCATGGATGATCCATGACCTGACTCGGGAATCGGAACTTGAACAACAGTTATTGCAAGCACGGAAACTGGAATCATTAGGCACACTCGCCCGCGGTATCGCCCATGATTTAAACAACATTCTGGCGCCCATTTCTATGTCGACTACGGTACTTCAAAGCGAGAAATTGACAGACTCGGGCGCTCACCTCCTGGAAACAATAGAGGAAGCCACGGCCCTGGGAATGGATATGGTCAAACAGGTGCTGACATTCGCCCGTGTGACTGAAGGTACAATGACTCGAGTCCCGACTCTTGATGTCATTCAGGAAATCGTCAAGTTCATGTCTCGTGTATTACCGAAAAACATCCGGCTGGGCATCCAGATTCCCGACGATCTGTGGGCAATTTGGGGCGACGCCACGCAACTCCATCAAATATTACTCAACTTATGCGTCAATGCCAGAGACGCCATGCCAAACGGCGGAAACCTCAACATTCAGGCGACGAACTCTTTGCTGGACGATACAAGTTCCGCGAAACATATTGACGCTCGACCCATTCAGTACGTTTCGATTCTAGTGAGTGACACTGGAACGGGGATTTCTGAGGAAAATATGACGCGAATTTTCGACCCGTTTTTCACTACGAAAGCCCTGGGCGAGGGTACTGGTCTGGGGCTTTCCACTGTTGCAGGGATCGTAAAAGCATTCGGCGGCTTCATTGAAACGGAGAGCAAAATTGATGAAGGGACGAATTTTTCCATTTTTCTACCCGCACTATCGGTAGAGACGAAATCGCCTCCTCGCGATAAGACACATGCATCTCGCACTCCGGTTGAAAGTGGAAAAACCCTCTAATTTTTCTGGTCGATCCCTGTTTTGGCAACGGCGCTTTCCTGTTTTCGATCGGCGTCAGTCCGAGGACTGGGCCCGGCCATTGTCGGTTTGGGACGCGGCGGGAATCGTGTTGTCGGAGAAAATGATGGTACCAAGCATGACCACCTGATCGGCAGGTACGTTGAGCCGGTCCGTCCTCCAAGTCAAGGGTGTGTCCTGTTTCTTGATTTGCATATCAATGTAGACGGCGGTCGCAGGAATCCTGTCGAGCGTAACGAATTCGCCGAGTTCGTCGGTTTTCAATCGAACATTAATCGTTTGGTTGTCGGCGTAAGTCACTGTCACATGGATCTCAGTATCGGTCAGTGGGCGTCCGTTTATATCGGTTGCGAGGCCTTCGATACCACCGTAATCATGAAGTAACATGATTTGTTCGGGTACGATTTCTCCGGGTTGACCATAAACGGTGTCGGTGCGGACACGTTCGCGGCCACCGGCGTAGATGGAAACGCTGGAACCCTCGCCTGATTGAAATCCAGACCACGACCAACGCCCTTCGGCATTCGTGATATTGTCGCCGCGTATGATTTCATTGCCGCTTTCGTTGATGCATACATTGGCATCCTCGATGGGGTTACCGTCAATGTCGAGTAACAAGATGGACATAGTGAATGTATCAGGCAGGACCAGATCAAGGTGCAGTTCTTCACCGGCGGATGGGTGAATGGTTTCACCAATGTCGTATCCGGCGGCATAAAGATTGCGCATGTAGTGGCGGGGATAGATGTGATATTCGCCGGGGCCTCCTAAGATCCGTAATTCATATTGCCCGTTCGAATCGACCTTGACAGTTCGTGAACCGAACGATATATTTTCGTCTCCGTTATCGGATTCGTCGTTCAGGGTAACATCATTCGCCAAGACGTCGACCTGCACGTCGCGAAGTGGCTTCCCAGTCACTTTCCCGTAGACTGTTCCGCGAACGACGATGGGTTGCTCTATCACGTAATCCCACTCGACGGCCTCCCCCGCTTCCAACAAACCGATATCCAGTAATGGAGAAAGCGACTTTTTATCCTGAGATAAAAGTTCGATTTTATAAGACAGTCCTGGGTCCATCGCGAACTCGTGATACCCTTCGACATTGGACGTTCCGCTGAATTCAGTTCCGTGGTATTGATGTCTACCGTCTCCGAGATCATATTCACCATGAAGTACTAATTGCACCCCTACGGCTGGTGAACCGTCGCCCCAAGTGATGGAAGTTTGCAAGGTAGCCGTGTCATCCAGGACAAGGCGTGTTTCTTTGGCGTCACGCGTAATGGGAATATTCGAAAAAGACGTGCTACCAAAGAGTGGTGATTGAATGTTGAATGCGGCGACCCCCGGTCCGTCGATGGAGATCACGAACCGGCCTTCGGAATCAGTGGGGATGGTATCAACGAGACCGCCGGAAGAGGTGGTCCCCACGCGATACCCGTAGAGAGTTACGATTCCATCGGAGACGGGCAGTCCCGCTGCTGAAACGACTTGGAAAGGCGCGGTAACGCCTGGGGATAATAATACGTCCACGCCGTCAAGAATGTCACCGGGATTTACGTTGATGATTACCTGAGAACGATATTCCTGAGTATGTCCGGTAGCCCTAGCCCGGACCGCGAGAGCACCTTCATAGCGGATTCCACCCAATGAATATCGTCCGTCCTGATCCGTTGTGGTTGTGAATTGGTGTTGTGGATCACGAACGGCGTTGATCATTTTGAAATAGTCGTCGCCGACTTCGTCCATCGTGTAGCCACTGGCGTGGGCTGTAACGGCTGCTCCAGCGATTCCGTTTCCTTTTTTATCTACGACTTGCCCAGTGATGGCAACGTACTCTTCGGGATCTTCAATTTCGCCATGTTCTTTTCGCTTGACGGGAGAATCGCTATCCACACCTTGAGACGACTCGGCGTCAATCGGTTTTGTTTTCTCTTGTCCTAAATCGACCTGCTCTCCGACGGTAATTTCGATGCCGTCATGCAAATCGGATTCCACAGCTTGAATTGGATCGCTATCGTGGCTTCCCTCAATAGAATCACTCTCTTTTTCGATTCCGGAATTAGCCATTCGAATGGATTCACCATTGGGGTCGGTTCCGAGGAATGAGCGCGTCCCGACAAATCCTCCGATGGCCAATATAAGAATCGCAGCAGCGATCATGATTTTTTTTGCAGACATGACGATGACTCCTCCCTGAAGTGCAGAATTTACGACACTGGATGTTCCCCCGTGGATCCACTGATGGAACCACAGGCTTAATCCGGATGGAGATAACGCCGAAGAATTGAGAGGAATGATGGGACCAATTGACATCGTGGAAGCGAGGCGTTTCTTTATAATTCCGGCTGGTTTACCGAGCATCTCGGAACGCAGCTCATCTTCCCAATTCGATTCGAAATGCGCTTTGAGTAGCGTCCGACCTTTTTGAAGCCTGGATTTCATTGCCTGCGGAGTAATACCTAACGCTTTTGCCGCTTCGGCAACCGATCGGCCTTCCAAATAGTACAGCACCACCGCGTCCCTCAATTTGGGACGCAACGTATTCAAACCTACCCAAATATGCTCAAGGCGTTCATCTCGAATGGACCTTTGAGATGATGACTCTTCTACGGTCGAACCGCTGGGTTCTTTTCCGCTTCGCTCGGCCAGTTCCCGCCGGTACGTCAGGTTTCGCAACCAGCTTATCGACAGGTTTCGAGTCATTCGGCGAAGCCACATGGGAAACGCTCCTTCATTCCGTAGGTCACCCATCTTTTTCCAGGCGGCAAGAAACACTTCCTGCGTAATGTCTTGCGCAGCAGTCATATCGCGCACGGTACTACTGGCTACGCCGAAGACCATTGTGAAATGAATATCGAAAAGCCTGGCGAAAGCGTCCTCGTCGCCGGCTTTGGCTTTCGCCACTAATTCGATGTCACTGTGCCTGTCCATAAGATGAGTTTCCAATCCCAATTCTTCCGGGGGAGATTCATTACGGGAATCTCTCTCCATCATACCCAAAGACGGCTGTGGCCGAGAAAAGGTTCTTTCTTTTCCCGTGACAATCTCACCAAATGGTGGGCTTTTTCGCCAAAAATCCGAAAGTTCGTTTGTATCCAGTTTTTGTAACCGTTTTGTTTTCAATATGTTATAGAAGAACGAAATTCGGCATGTCGTTTGCGTTATATAGCGAGAAACCACAGATAAGTTGGATTCCTCACGTAACGGGTGTAAGCTAAAGTTCAGGAGAATCACGATGGCAGAGACAGTCCCCTTTCAAAGCGGTAACGAAAATAGCGAAGCGCATTCGCAAAAAAAGACACAGGTGTACACCAATGAAGAAGTGTCTGAAATTATCCGAGTGGCTTTGCGGAACGCTGAAAAACAAGGTGGCGATACCGTTGTTCGGGAAGATATGTTGGCCATCGGACGTGATTTTGGCTTGAGCGAAGGTGATATTGACAGGGCGTTCGAAGAAATCAACCAAACAAGTACAGAGGAAATTCAATCCGAACAGGCGATCTTGTGGTTCAAAGTTCATGGGATTGTATACGCTGTGATTATCGCTGGGCTATTCGGCATCAACTGGCTCTCAGATCCGAGTTATTGGTGGGCGTTTTTTCCGATGGTAGCTTGGGGTACTGTAGTTGCCCTTCACGGTATCTTGGCAAAGTACGTGCCAAGCGTAGCCATTTATTTGACGAACGAAGTCACCGAACAAGCCAAAGAACATATGAAAGATAACAAGTTCGACGCCTACGGCGCTGGTGCTCGCGTAAACTTCAAGATACCCGATCTCTATGGAAGCCTTGCGGAAGTAAAAGGCCTCGTTCAAACCAGTGGCGATAAAGTATTGATAGAATATGATGTGCGTGACACTATTTTCGGTGCGGCGAAATCAAAACTCAAAGAACTCGTCATCCCTGTATCTGATTTGACCAGCGTACAATTCGACCGAAAACTCTGGTATACCAAAATCACCCTCCATGGTCGACGCATGAAAACGTTCGCCGACATGCCCGGCAGCGATTCGGACGGCGTCCGCCTTCACTTCGGTAAAGAAAACCGCGACGCTTCGGAACATCTCTTCGAAGAAATTAAAGGGATGTTGGAAAAGGAACGGGCGTAACCAGTTTCAGGCAATGTAGATTGTTTTCGTGTTGGTGAATTCTTTAATTCCACAGGCACCAAGTTCGCGCCCGAACCCTGACTGTTTCACACCGCCGAAAGGCAGACGCGGATCGGAGCGGACGACGCTATTAACAAAACAACATCCGGCTTCGATCCCGTGAGCCATTTTCTCCGCGCGTTCAACATCCCGACTGAACACTACGGCACCTAAACCGTACGGGGTATCATTGGCTACGCGTAGTGCTTCTTCTTCATTGGGAACTGATATTATCGCGGCGACAGGCCCAAACACTTCATCATCATAAGACGGCATCCCGGGTTTTACGTCGGTGAGGACTGTAGCCGGGTAATATGCACCGGGACCTTCGGGGCATTCACCGCCCATTAGCAACGTGGCCCCCTCGTCGATAGTTTCCTGCACCTGACGGGCCACCATATCTCGTAAATCGTGCCGAGCCAGGGGGCCAAATGTAGTTTCATCCTTGGTTGGATCGCCCATGACGGCCTTCGACATGCGCTCGACTAATTTTTCTTCAAACTCGGTCTTAATGGATTCGGGCACGATAAAACGTTTTGGCGAAATACAGACTTGGCCACTAACAATTAGACGGGCACCAACGCCTGCATCAATAGCGGCATCTAAATCCGCATCTTCGAGAACCACGAAGGGATCGCTACCGCCCAATTCAAGCACGGACTTCTTTAGAACTGCGCCCGCGGAGCTTGCAACCGCCTTGCCCGCCCTCGGACTGCCCGTGAGGGTTACGCCCGCGACCAAAGGATGTTGGATGACCCGCTCGACGTCGGGTATATTGACGACGAGCGACCGAAATGCGTTTTCGGGGAACCCTGCTTTCGAAAACAAGGATTCAATGGTGAGCGCACATCCAGTTACGGTATTGGCATGTTTTAATACGGTCGTGTTTCCGGCCATCATGATTGGCGCTGCATACCGAATGACCTGCCATACGGGGAAGTTCCAGGGCATGATGCCGAGAATGACGCCGAGAGGCTGATAGGTTACGTAACTTTTTTGGGCGTCAGTTTCGACGATATCTTCTTGGAGTAATCCCTCGGACTCCCGGGCATAAAATTCGCACACTGTGGCACTTTTTTCTATTTCGGCTCGTGCGTCTCGAATCGGTTTGCCCATTTCGGCCGTTACAGTTACGGCCAACAAATCCGAATGGGTACGCAATTCTTCCGCCAGCCGCATAAAGCAGGCCGCGCGTTTTTCGAACGACTTAGCGCGCCATATATTAAACGCCGCGTGGGCGCCTTCAAGAATACCATCGCAATCCTCGTGGCAATGCTCTGGGAATTCACTAATCGTTTCGCCATTCGTTGGATTAATACTGACTAAAGCCATGTGAGGTCCTTTATTTCGTTTCTCAAACCGGGACAGAGTACAGGCTGAATCGCCTACTATCAAGTACTAAACCATATGCGCTATAGTGCTGAACAGATCAAAATAGAGACTATGGAGCATCAAAATGAATTTGGTTGAAGCAGACAGACATCACCTCCACCCTTTCACGGCCATTCAGGAACATGAGGCAAACGGTCCGCAAGTCATGGACCGTGCCGAAGGCATCCACGTTTATGACAAAGACGGCAAGCAATATATAGACACGATGGCCGGACTCTGGTGCGTGAATATCGGATATGGGCGTGAGGAAATGGCTAAAACGATTTCCAATCAGGTGAATAAACTGTCGTTTTACCACTCCTTCATGTCCTCTGGCAATGAACCGTCCATCGAATTGGCCGACAAATTGGCGTCTATCGCACCGGGCAATCTAAATCATGCATTTTTCTGCAACTCAGGCTCCGAAGCGAACGACAGCCACGTCAAAATGGTCTGGTATTACAACAACCTGAAAGGCAAACCCGAAAAGAAAAAAATCATCGGTCGCCTGGGGGGATATCACGGTGTGACCGTCGCCGCAGCGAGTCTATGCGGATTGCCGAACATGCATAAGGGTTTCGATGGCCCTCTGGGCCAATTCGTGCACGTGAGCAGACCTAGCGTGTTCTGGGAGAAGCCCGAAGGAACCACCGAACTCGAATACTCTGCGCAACTAGCGGTAGAACTGGAAACCAAGATCAACGAAGTAGGTCCCGACACCATCGCAGCCTTCATCGCCGAACCCGTGATGGGCGCCGGCGGAGTAATCCCTCCACCAGAAGGATATTTCCAGGCCGTTGTCCCCGTGTTAAAAAAATACGACATCCTCTTCATCGCCGACGAAGTCATTTGTGGTTTCGGACGATTGGGTAAAATGTTCGGCGCCGAAGAATACGACTATCAACCCGATATGATGACCCTCGCCAAAGGGCTCACGAGTGGATATATCCCCATGGCCGCGTGCCTCATCTCTGACGAAATCTATGACGTACTCAAAAGCGGGTCAGCGGAATTAGGCCCTTTCGCCCACGGATTCACCTATACGGGTCACCCTGTCGCTGCGGCCGCCGCACTCAAAAATCTGGAAATCATCGAGCGGGAAAACCTCGTTGTTAATGCGGCGAGTGTTGGCGAATATTTTCAATCCGAATTGCGAAAGGCCGTCGCCGATCATCCCTTGGTTGGAGATGTCCGAGGCCTTGGACTCATCGCCGGAGTCGAACTCATCGCAGACAAAGAAAAGAAAACGCCGTTCGACTTATCGGAAAAGGTCGCGCGAAAGATGCACACGCACATCCTGAATCAGGGTCTTACGTGTCGTCCGATTTTGAACATGCTCGCATTTGCTCCTCCTCTGATTGTCACGAAAGAAGATGCCGACGAAATGGTATCCCGGTTCAGCGCGGCCCTAGCCGATCTCACCACCGAATTGGGACGTTGACAATGTCCCTCACACCATTCCATCTCGCCGTGCAAGTGCGTAACATCGACGAAGCCCGCGAATTCTACGGTACGAAAATGGGTTTCTCCGAAGGCCGGAGTGCCGAAACCTGGATCGACTTCAACATGTTCGGCCACCAGTTTGTCACCCATCTAAATCCCGCCATCGGCAAAGACGGACAAATCGAAAACATATTCAACCCCGTCGACGAACACGCCGTCCCCATCCCCCACTTTGGCGTTGTCTTAACCTTCGATGATTGGAAAACCATGGCCGAACGCGCCAAAACTTTCGTCGACGAGTTCATCATAGAACCCTACATCCGCTTTGAGGGAAAACCCGGCGAACAAGGCACCATGTTCTTCAAAGACCCGACGGGAAACGCGTTGGAGTTCAAAGGATTCCGCGACATCGAAAAAGAACTGTTCGCGACGTAACAACCAGTCGCACGAAGAACTACGGTTTAAACGACTCGATTGATGGCCGTGACGAGTTGATCCAAGTCATATGGTTTTTTGATCACTTCGGCGATATTCGGGGACATTTTTTGGTCGAATTCCGATTCTTCCAAAAGGCCGGTCGCCAATATCACCGGCATGTTCGGGTTTAGTTGCTCAATATCGCGTGCCAATTCAACTCCTGTCTTTTGCGGCATTGTGTAATCAAGCAGTGCTAGCTCGTATTTCCCTGCATCTTCCTCTACGGCATCCAATGCGGTTTCCACATCGTTATACACATCCGTTGTAAAACCTCGGCTTCGGAGGGCCAATTCGACAAGCCCGGTAATTGCCACGTCGTCGTCCACGACCAGAACGTGGCCCGTCATGTGCGCCATTTCGACATCAGTTTCCATGATTTTTTCTATCGCTTCTTCTTCGGTGAATGTGGGTATCAGAACCCGGACGGTCGTTCCTTCGGCCAAGACACTTTCGATCAACAAACCGCCTTCCAAACTTTTTACAATGCCATGCACCATGGCTAGGCCGAGACCAGTCCCTTTCCCGGTTTCCTTCGTTGTATAAAACGGTTCCAAAAGGCGTTCCAGAATTTGGGGTTCGATTCCCGTTCCGGTATCTTTCACGATCAGCTCCACGTATTCGCCGGGTCTGAGTTCACCGCTCAATGTCTCTCGTGGCTCCGTGCCAGAGTATGGGGACAATTCCACGGTCAAAATTCCCGCATGATCATGCATGGCATGCATGCCGTTGGTACACAAGTTGGTGACGACCTGATGGAATTGGGTCGAATTTGCCAGGACCTGTTCACAGTCCTGATCAATCTTCGACTCGATTTGAATTGAACTGGGAATTGAGTTACGCAAAAAACGTAACGCCTCTTTCACGACGGACTGTAACTCGAGGGGTTCTCTATCGAGCTCGGTTTTTCGGCTAAATGTCAGTATCTGACTGACCAGGTCACTTGCGCGACGCCCACCCGCATCGATCTCCTGTAGACATCGTGTCAAGATATCGGAATCATCTGTTGTACGTTCACGGGCAATTTGGGTAAACCCCAGAATGCCGTGAAGGATATTATTGAAATCATGCGCAATGCCGCCTGCCAATGTACCTAAGGATTCCATTTTTTGAGCATGTTGCAGTTGTTTTTGGCTCTCCGCCAATGCTTCCTCCGCTACGCGACGATTTTCATTCGTGATGATTTGAGCGGCGATGGCTCCGGCAGTATTTGCAAACGCCTGTTCATCGTAATGCCAATGCCGCTTTGGACCGGTATGCTCGAAACACAGGACACCGGCCAGTTCTCCTTCCAGCTGAATTCCGGCATCCAGCATGGAATTAATCCTGTGGGGAATCAGTAAATCTTCAAGAAACTCCGACGTGACAGGATCTAATCGTGCATCGTCCGCACTGATTCGCGAATTATTTCGGACGCCTTCCCAATACCGGGGATAATTCTTCGTGTATAGGATGCTGCCTTCGCTATGAGTTCCCTTCGAATCTTGGTACTGATCGATACAATGCATTTCACTTCCATCTTTCTCGATGAGCCAAATACCAACACGGTCGACTGCCAACGCTGCCGATGCTTGTTCCGCCAATGCGGCCAGCGACTGTTCCATGGAATTTGAGTCGATGATTTCAGGCACCATCAGCGCCGCCAACGCTTTTCGTTGGCGCGAAGCACGCGCGTCACTCTCCCGCAATTCTTTTTCCGCGTTTTTACGTTCGGCGATATCTCGCGACACACCCAGGACACCGGAAAGTTTTTGGCCCGCGTCCATCAGGAATTTTGTCCGTGTTTCAACCCATATAGTCGATCCGTCTTTGCGATTGAGCTCGACTTCTGTCGTCTGTGTATCATCTGCCGCCCGAAGGCCCTTCTCATGCTGTTCGATCTCGTGCTGCAATATCGAAAGCGATTGGTTGAATGATTCAGGCGTCATTTGGTCCGACATAGGAAGCACGATCAGTTCCTCTGAGGTATATCCTGTCAACTCTACGCTCGAAGGGCTCACGTAAGTCGTTTGCAAATCCAGATCGGTGGTCCAAATCACATCTGAAACGTTTTCCGCCAAAAGACGGTATCTATCTTCGTTGTCAGACGCCTCCATAAAATCCTTCTTCATGTTGCCTATGATCACCCAAATCACAGCTACAATGGCTCCGAGCATAACTGCGAAATTCATGATGTCATAGTAATCTGGAGTTCCAATGTCAGTGCTGATCGAACCGCTCATTGCTCCCGCGACAAGCACTGCGACGGCACCCAAAGAAAGAAATGAATAAATAATCGCCCCGATACGATCCAGGAGAAGAGCAGCAAACAAAATCACCAAAGGAAGGGTAACCACGACCGTGCTATGAATCCCTGCCGTCCCATACATGATATACGTAGCGGAAATCAGTAGAAGAAGCGGAGCGCACATATTAGGCAGCCGGATGTGGTTCCTTTGGATGAGAATGATGCAGAAAACTGAAAAAAGAACGCTCGCGATTCCCGCGTTGCGAACCACGGGCTTGATCTCGTTCGTAAGAATGATGAGCCAGGCAATTGCCTGAACTGCGTACACGAGTCGAAGAATCAAGATTAAACGCTTGCTTTCACGTTCACGACGCGTTTTGGAAAGCTGGCCACTATTGGCTGATGAAAGATTTTGACTCAATTTTCCCGACGTCATTGGGTGCCCCTGTAGCCGTCAACACAATTTGCGGCCGAAAACCACGCAATTATCCTACAAAATTTGGTCTGTACCATTATCCCCCTACATTGGAAACATATCAAGTCGCGAAACCTGGATTCTGAAGTCAATCGTGTTGCCGCCAGAAACTGATACCTCAAACAACGGACATTTTATGGTTTTTCATATATTGGGCTTTTTTGATGGATTGGCTTGTTACGATGGCGAAAAAACAGTACACGAAGTCGCGTCGGCGATCGACGCGGCAAAGTTGGCTCTTGCAGAATAAATCAAAAATTCCGTATTGCAAACCGGATTAAGACTAAACATTGAACTCCGGCGAATTAAGGTGTAAAACGTTAGTGGAAAAACGCGACACCGAAAGGAACCTGTCATGGCCGTTATCAAGAAGAACCCTGTCCCGGGAACGAGAAAAAACGAAGGCGTCTGGAAACACCAATTCAGCGCACACCCCTTTGACCCTGTATTGGCGAAAGCGGAAGGCATTTATCTTTTTGATGAAGATGGTAACGAATACATTGATGCGTCGGGCGGTCCGCTGGCCGTGAATCTGGGTCACGGCGATCCTCGGGTGGCCGAGGCGGCCATGGCACAAATGGAAAACTTTTCGTACTGCACGCCGCCGATGTCGAACCGGCCAAAAGTGGAGATGTGCGAGAAGGTCGCTAGCATCCTTCCGCCATCCATCAATACGCTCTACCCGGTGTGCGGCGGATCAGAAGCGGTCGAGACGGCGCTGAAATGCGCGCGGCAATACCACGTGCTTACAGGTAATCCCGGTAAAAACAAAATCATCTCCAATAACAACAGCTACCACGGAATGACGTTGGCCACGATGTCGCTCGCGGGCAACCCGACGAACCAGAATATTTTCGACCCCATGCTTCCCGACTGGCCTCGCATCAGTCAATACACTGCCCACGATATCCCGGCCGGAACGACTGAAGACCAATGGGCGGTCAAATGCGCCGCGCGACTTGCAGAAGCCATCCATTATGCCGGCGCTGATACGGTCGCCGCCTACATCACCACTCCCGTCGGCTCAGGCTCCGACTACGGCGTCGTTCCCCCGCCCGCCTATTGGCAAGCCATCCGTAAAATCTGCGACGATAACCATGTGCTCTTCATCGACGATGAAGTGGTAACCGGGTTCGGACGCACCGGCAAATGGTTCTGTATCGAGCACCACGGCGTCGAGCCCGACATCATGACGATGGGCAAAGGCATGTCCAGTCTGTACGCCCCCATGGGCGCTATGGCCGTCAGCGATAAGGTCAATGACGCATTCAAAGAAAGCGCCTTCGTTCACGGCTTTACCAACGCCGGCCATTCCGTAGGATGTGCCATCTCCCTGAAAGTCATGGAAATCATCGAAGAAGACGGACTCCTGGAAAACTGCGCCACAGTAGGCGAGTACTTTCAGCAAAAATGCGACGAACTCCTCAGCCACTCGACGCTCCTCAATGTGCGCGGCACAGGATTACTCCGTGTCGGCGAGCTTGTGGAAGACAAAGAATCCGGCGAATTTTTCGGTCCAGAGACCGGAGCCGAAACCAAACTCCAAGCCATCGCGCTCAGCAATGGCCTCTCCTTCTACTCTGCCCTCTACGGCAACCGACGTACCCCATCCCTCAAACGTGGTCTTCCCCTGTTCCTCGCGCCACCGTTGTGCATCACCCACGAACAGGTCGATGAATTGGTCGAGCGGCTGGATGCGACGTTAAGCGATTGGGAACGGGAATTGGGCGTCGGCTAAATACAAGTACCCGAAGAAGGACCGCGTCAAGAATCATCACTCTTGTGGTGATTCTTTTTTTTCATTACCATACCCTACTGACTATTGATCCCAAATCTCGGAGAAGTACCCATGTCGAAAACAGCATTACTTTTGGTGGATTTCCAGAACGATTATTTTGAAGGCGGGAAATGGCCGTTGCATGAGACGAAGGCCGCGGTGGAAAATGGCGCACAGTTATTGCGAGCGTTCAGAGATAAAGACATGCCGGTCGTTCATGTACGCCATGAATTCCCTACCGACGATGCCCCGTTCTTCGCGCCGGGCTCGGAAGGCGCCCTGATTCACGATGCGGTAACGCCAGCAGACAATGAACCTACCATCACCAAAAACCAAATCAACAGTTTTCGAGATACGCAGCTGAAAGAGATTCTCGACGCCGCGTCGGTGGACAAAGTCATCATCGCGGGCGCTATGAGTCACATGTGTATTGACGGTGTGACGAGAGCCGCCAACGACCTGGGATACGAGTGCGCCGTCGCCCATGACGCGTGCGCCACCCTCGGCCTGGAATTCGAAGGGGTAAAGGTCCCGCCGGAACACGTCCACGCTGCATTCATGGCCGCGCTCGGCTTCGCGTACGCCAAGGTCGCCACGACCGACGATCTGATTTCAGAATTGCCGTAAGTTTTTGGGCACGAAGCCCGTTCTAATTTTTAACAAAACAAATTTAAACTAAGGAAAAACACATGAAACTTTTCACCAACATAACGTTGATGGCGTTATTGACCGTATCGTGGTGCGCAACGTCATTCGCGGCACCCGTTAGTTCCGACCCTGAAGAACTGAAAACTGTCCCAGGCGTCATGAAACGAACGGTTGAATTTTGGAGCGACGGTACCCGATTGTCTGGCGACGTCATCTACCCGAAAGGCGCGACTGACGACGACAAGTTACCGTGCATCGTTCTCTGCCATGGCTGGGGCGGCGTGAAGGCCCATTTGAACACCTACATCGGCCCTTTGTTCGCCAAAGCTGGTTTTGTGGTGTTCGCGTTCGATTATCGCGGTTGGGGCGATAGTGACGCGCGATTGGTCGTCACCGGCGACATGCCGAAACCGGACGCGAACGGAAAAGTAACCGTGGAAGCCCTTGCGATTCAGCAATTGGTAGACCCAGCGGATCAACAGGAAGACATCGATGCCGCGCTCACATTCGTCGAAGGCGAACCGATGGTAGACACGGATCGTATCGGTATCTGGGGTTCCAGTTTTGGTGGCGGCCATGTGATTTGGCGCGCAGCCAATGACGACCGGGTGAAATGTGTGGTCGCGCAGGTAGGAGCAATGGATCAGCGTGGACTTACCGTTTCCCAACTCGAAGCGAAGGGTCTGAACGGACTCGAAGAAATGCGTAAAAATAAAATCCGTCGCGTGCGTGGCGAATTGCCGCCAGTACCGTTGGGCGACGACAAACCCGAAGGCTTGACCGGGTCACCGTATTACGAACGTTTCGTCGATTTCATGCCTGTCGCAGAAGCCCACAAAATTACCGTTCCCGTCATGATTATCGACGCAGAACTGGAACACTACTTTGACAACAAAGAAAACGGTTACGCCGTCTACCAAATCCTGAAGGAAAACAACGTCACCGCAGAATACAAAGAATTCGAAGGCATGAAGCATTATGACGTGTATTCAAAAGACCTTCGAAAAGCGATGGAGCTGGAAATTCCCTGGTTCAAGAAACATTTAGCGGGTGAGTAATGGGATTGAAAAGATAGTCACTTTTCAATCGTATGACTCAACGCCTTATCGATGAACTGGTAGGCTTGCTCCCGCACTTCGTTTGGAAAGTCGTGTTCGCAATTTGGGTATACGACCTCCAAGTGTTGCGGAGCGCCCAGGAGTTTATATACGGGTGCTGCGGCCTGCACGCAATCCCGCACCCCGGAAACTTCGAAATTCGCGTCGTGTAAAGGTGCACTGATAAACAGTGGCCGTGGCGCTATTAGGCCCAGCACTTCCGTAAAATCGAAGGGCATCTTTTCCGGATCTTTGTTGTAGACAGATGCGATTCTGGGCATGTATCCCTTATGACTCCACCCGGTCAGATTTCCATCATAATATTTGGGAAACGAATTGAAACCACAGCTGGTGACCACGACTTTTACGCGTTGTTCGAAGCTGGTCAAAAACAATGCATTGTGCCCGCCCAACGAATGGCCGATGGCGCCAATTCGGTCGCCGTCCACCTCTGGCAACGACGCCAACAGGTCCACACATCGGCGGTGATTCAGAATCCCTTTCGCGGTCGCACTCACATACCCCTTGGCGTACACGTCGATCTGATAGTCCCCGAAGCCCGGATAATCCGGCGCCAGCGTCACGTATCCTCGCTGTGCCAATTCTTCGGCATAGTTTCGATTCGGCTTATCCCCCAGACCGACCACCATCCCTTTTCCGTCCTTATTGGTCGGGTGCAGGCAAATCATGGCGGGAGCAGGGGCGTCGAGCTCCAGTGGGACCAGCAGATAAGCCGGCAATCGGTCGCCTTTTTCGACGACGAATATAATCTTGTGACGCGTATACGAGTCGAACTCGATACTTTCCAAATATTCCACTTCAAACGGCACGTCGGGAGGCGAAGCAATTTCGCCCATCACCTTCTGCATATTTTCCAGAATGTGGGAACGCCGTTCAGCCCAGTCTGAGGCTGTTTCCACAACCCGCATTCCGTCTGTTTCCGTTTGCACCTGCATCAAATCGGTTTTGTCCGTGTAGAATGGAGCACTTAGGATGAGTAACGCCAGCAGTCGCATATTCGTTCCCTTCGTCGTTTATCGTCTTATTCTAATGGAAAGGTGAACAAGAACTTCAATTCGAGGTCCCTGTCATCTTTGATTAAGTTTAGGTGCGCATACGAATTTGGAGTATGGTTGAGTATTGGCAACAGAAAAGGAAACGTACGTGTCAGATTCAATGAAGTTGGGTTTTTTTATTCAACCTGTCCATCCACCTTTCCGCTCCTATGCGGAAGTCCTTCGCGAAGATCGGGAAGCCGTAATTTTGGCGGACCGATTAGGTTATTCCGAGGCTTTTATCGGGGAACATCTCGTGGATTCAGCGGAGACGATCACTTCGAGTCTCGCGTTTATCGCGAATTTGGCGGATGCGTGTCCATCAATTACTTTTGGAACCGGAGTACTTCCGCTCGCGAATTATCATCCGGCCATGGCTGCGGCTCAAGTGGCCATGGTGGACCATCTCGTGAAAGGACGACTCGTTTTGGGGATTGGGCCTGGCGTGCCGCCCGATGCGGAGGCGATCGGCGATCTTGGATCGGACCGAAAAGCCAAAACGAAAGAGACTCTTGAGCACATGATTCGGATTTGGACTGAAGAGGCACCGTATCGTATCGAAGGTGAGTTCACCAATACGATCACGGAAGGATCGTACAACCCGAAGATTGGTGTCGGAGTTGCTATACGTCCGCTGCAACAACCCCATCCCCCGATCGCGATTACGTCCATGCAAGCCGACGCTCCCGGAGCGAAGGCGGCAGGAGCGAAAGGCTGGACCGGGATTTCAGCGACGTACGTGGGCGCCCATGTGGTGCGGTCTCATATTGAAAATTATTTGGAAGGTCAACGCTCGAGCGGCCTCCCGATCGATCCATCGGGTTGGCGCGTAGCACGTAGTGTTTTCGTGGCGGACGACGAAGCGACGGCACGCCAATACGCGCATAGTGAAAACGGCGCGCACGGCTTTTACTTTGACGTGATGCGGACGAAACTCGCAAAAGGCGGCGCAATGGGCATCATGTTGGATGAGCCCGACCAGTCAGAATCTGAACTTTCGACCAAGCGGTGTCTAGAACGACTGGTTATCGCAGGGACACCGGACAGCGTGGCAGAGCAGATCCGGGCGTTTCGCGAAGACGTTGGCGAATTCGGGACGTTGCTTTATACCGGTCACGATTGGACGGACGCGGCGATGGCGCGACGCTCCATGGAATTGATGGCGAACGAGGTTTTGCCCCGGTTGGCACGTTAGCTTTCTTCATTCAACGCTATCCACACTAACATCCAAATCATCGAGCGACATGCAATAGTAATTTTCCTGGTTATCCCGCCAGCGACGCATCCCGTGGGGCGGGACGGTATTTTCGAGATTGGTTTTGGCAAGGACGAAGGCTACTTTGAGAGGATACCTACCCTCGGGGACGGCGACCGCGTTGTTTTTGCTGACGCCCCAGTGCTGGCCATCGGCGATGAGTTGAAAGGACTGGATGTCGCCGTTGCTGATCACGAGTTCGCCTTCGATCGTTCCGGTGTAACCGCGTTCTGGCAGGAGGTTGCCGCCGGGGTCTTTTCCGAAACCAGATGGCGAGAGCATGGAAAACTCGCCGGTGAGTGCGACGCGGGTTTTACCGCCCGATTCCTCTAGTGCGGCTGACAATTCGAGAGACTGAATATGATCGGAACGCCATTTTCCAGGCTCACCTCTGATGTTGTCGACGAGATGGTGGCGTGCGATGCGCGTTGCGAACGAATCGGGCACTACGCCCCGACTGAGGGAATCGATCTCTTGACGTAGGATCCACATGTGATCGCGGCCGACCATCTTGTTCAAATCGGAGCATCCGACGGGTACGGGCGTGATACGCGTGAACACCCGAGCAATGATGGCTCCCTCGGGAAGCGTAGGGATGGAGGACGCAACATAGTCCAGTTCCGCGAGTTTGTTCGGTGGTGACTCGACGTGCAAACGTTTCGCATCGTCCAAGACCCGTAGGACGTTCTCCACGTTGTTGTTGGTATTTAGGCCTCCGTACGCCTTCCCGGTCGCGTTAAACGTGTACAGACCCTGCGTAGTTATCCCGTGGCGCAACGGCTTCACGCCGTCGAATGAAAAATCGGTAATGTTCTGCCTTGGCAGGTGCTCGGCTTTCTGAATGGCGTTTCGGAAAAACTTCGATAACTCATCGTCGTCCGGATGGTTCTGTAAACTGGTGTCCACTGCGACGGATACGAAATCTTTCAACGCCTCAATTATACGTTCATCTGAAAAGACCGACACGCGGCCTTTGGTTCCGTTGTTTCACGTGGCCCCAAATGGATGACCGTTCATCATCCACATGAACATGGGCTTACCGAGTTCGTTGGCCTCAGCACGTGCCTTCAAAAGGTCGGTCCGCCAAGCGATCTCGAGAAATCGATCTTCCTCCGCGCTTGGGAGGAGGAGATTGATGCGATCTTCCAACGGTTCCTGGGCCGGCAAGGTTGGAGCCGCAATAATCAGGGCTGAAAGGAAACTGCAAATCTTGATGGTTTTCATCGTCATATCTACCTCATTGAATCTTCACCGGTCCCAATTCTACAACGTCTCGCTACCTTTGGCAACAAGTCTTATACGGACCCCATACCTCCACTTGACGAAT
>Ga0315336_1002565_pt1 | contig 27284 bp, 24 predicted proteins | sample ASW5metaG_FD_204512 | JGI IMG/M metagenome (GOLD analysis project Ga0315336, IMG submission 204512) | Ammonia-oxidizing marine archaeal communities from Monterey Bay, California, United States - ASW #5 | ecosystem: Environmental > Aquatic > Marine > Intertidal zone | place: USA: California... | reverse complement strand
TCCTCATTATTCAGCTTTTCGTCAGGAAGCACATCCTCGGAAATCGACCCCAGATCAACGTAGAGCTTAGCATCCAAACCGGCATCTTCTTCCGGGTTCTCGGGAAACGGACGAAAAACGAACTCTACAAAATCGATATTTTTCAGGCTGAAATCGGTAAATCCTTCGGGCAAACGTTGGGTCATTCCGCCCCACGCGTCCTTCGGGTTATCCAGGAATCCTCTCAGGTTTCCTGTGTAGTTATACGGTCCTCGCTCTGAAGGATTGAAATAGATATCGTACGTCTCGAGAGAGGGATCGATTTCCGCACGCGTGTCCCGATTTGGGAAGACTTCGTCGATCCTGAATATCTTGATGGATTCGCCACTATAGGCGACGGTCGGTATCTCGCGCAGCATGTTCGCGTTAATGCGATACCAGGCGAAATTTCCTCTCCATGTGGTTCGAAGGGAATCCGAACGAATACTTGACTGAAGTCCTTGTCTGTCTACCGCTCCGATGGAATCGGGAGCTGCAGCCAGCGCCCACGACCCTGGTTGCATCATCGTGAAGGTGTTTTCGAAACCCTCGAAATCATCTAGGTACGAGGTACCGCCCAGTTCGTCAGATGAAAAATCACGTCCGGCCTCGCGCAAGTCTTTTCTGGTTCGCTCGAATGCTATCGTTTGTGTATTACCAGGCCGGAGCTGTGCAAATTCTCCAGTAATGGAAATACTGCTCGGCTCCTTCGTCTGTAGCAAAGGGACGAAATCAATGGCACGCGTCATCCAGCGTGGTTCGAGATTTAACGATCCATCGAATCCCCAGATGGTGTTTGAAATGGGCTCTTCCCCGATTCTGTACTTGTCGATCGGAGACTTCTGGTTCATGCGCATGACGGTCGCGCCCAGCGAGAGCCGTTCGTCCATGAAATAGTCTGCTCGCATTCCCACGAGCGTTTTTTTCTGGACATTGAAGAAGGAATTCTGCTCAAACTCGATTTCGATGTCTCGCCCTGCAATCAAGAAAGCAGGATTGATGATCTGAACGAGTCCCGTGCCCGAGTATTCGACCACAAAGTCGGTACCCTCCGATAGTGGCGTTCCGCCAGAGGTCACCCGGACGGAGCCTTGAATGACACCCGAAAAGGCGTTTAGGTCGTACGCTGACTGGACGGATCCCTTGTACGCCCCTCTAATTCGATAGACATCATGCTGACTATCTCTACGCGCATTCGCCTTCTTTTGATTGTAGAGTGCCTCGAACACATACACATCTGCTTGTGCTTGCAGAGCATCTGGAGCCCCACTTCCACTCAGGATTACACTGTTTAGACGCGTCCCGAAAGGTTCGAGGTAGGGGAATATGAGCGTTCCCTCAGACGGCATGATGGTGTAATTGACCAGGAAGTCAAAGAGGTCGTCCGGACTGAGTGCTTGATCTTCATTCACCCTATCGAGTCCAAGGATCTGAAGAACGGTCTGCGTTCCACCTACTCCCGGCAACGTTTTGGAAGCGGTCTTTCCAGGTGGCTCGTAATAGACTTGAAGCTCGAACTCATTCGGCTGAATTCCTCGTCCTGGTAGGCGGTATATGTTGCGCATCTCCATATACCAGGCCGCCGGATTGAAATTTGCTTCTGGCGCTGGCTGACGAAGCTGAACAGGCCGGATGAGCTTCAGAACAATTTTGTCTTCATTCTGACCACCGTCCGATCCTCCAGTGTCGGTTGAAAAATCGCCCACCTGAAAGGTTCGTCCGTTCGCGCGATAGCGAAACGCAACTGCGATTGCTTCACTTTCCTGGATGCGTTGATTCATGGTTATGTAACCGAGAACCTCGTCTACATCGTAATCCCGTCCTCGCTCCAGACGTTTGAACTTTCCTACCTGAAAATCGGAGGATGATAGATCTTTGGTAGTTTCGAGATAGGAACCCGGCGCCGCATCTCCATTTCGAAGCTGTGAATCGATCTCTCCACCATCTGCGTCGTCATACTGGTCACGGTCATTCGCTGGTAACTGCTGAAGCGTGTATTGATTGGCCTGCTGGAGAATGTCTTGACTCTCGGCGAGGTCAACCATCGCCACTACCTGGCGCACGTTTTCCTGCTCTGGACGTGTTGGCATCAACTTCCAGAGTTCGATCTCGGTTATTCGCTCAAAACCATTCGCGACACGGATATTCGGGGGATCGCGGAGAGCGTCCTCAAACCGGTTTCTGAAGTAGTAGCTAAGAAAGAAGTGCGTTGCTTCGTCGTAATCAGTTGGTCGCAGATCAAACTCGGTTTCTTCCGAGCCACCCTCGATGTTGAGGCTGTTTGACTGACCTTCTTGCTGACTCATGACGGTCGTTAGATGAACACCGCCGATTTGAAATTCACTCTTGATTCCAAAAAGACTCTGACCTCCTCGAATCAGCGAAGAAGGTGTCTGCAGAAAAACATTACCAGCTTCGATCTTTTGTATGATTTCGTCTTCGTAGCCGGTGTATTCCAGTTTGAGCTGATTCTGGAAATCGAACTGGTTTCGAGAATCATAATTCACGTTGATTCGCAGCTTGTCCCCGATCGTACCTGTGATGCCGAGACTCAAGTCCTGCTTGAATTCGGGGTCCAGCTGACTGGGCTTGCCCGTGATGGAGACTTGCTGATCACTCTTTCGGTAATCGAATCCAGCATGAATGTCCGCCGTTCCATTTACGCGAAGATCTACTTCGTTCTTTCCGAATATGGTTCGAAACGCACTCTGCCTGCCGCCTGGGACTACAATGTTGAAGCCGAGGCCTCCGCGCCGCCTTCTTTCGTCGGCCCGCGCGCGTTGCTGGATTAGATCATTCCAATTTTCGTCCATGTCCGACGAAAGACGGGCGGCGCGGTACTCGTCAAAATTCAGTTTTACGGGATAGCGAACATCGAAGTCACCGACTCGCTCGTGGAGCGTGTACGAAAGAGATGTCGTATCGAAATCAATCGAGTATTTCCAGAATCGACCTAGAGAGGGCGACATGACCAGGCGATCTCTGGGGGCATTACCCGCCGTCCATGCATCCCGGAAAAAGGCGGGCATGTATTCCCATACCAGAGCCGAGTCCGGTAAGAAAAGTGAATCGGCAAGAAGACTGTCGATGTCCAGCGTATCTACCGCAACAGAGTCGGTATCGGCTACCGCGTAGTATGCGGCGCGGCTACGTAGATCTTGCAGTTCTGGGTCCGTAGCAGCGGAGCTGACCCAGACCATAGAAATCACGAACGCTCCGAGTACTACCGAAAAGGCATACCTGAGCGCAGAGGATGTGGGGGCATCCTGTACAGATTCTGTCGTTGTTTCGACCGGGCTTTTCAGCACAATAACGATTGAACCGGAGATGTCATTTTGCGGTGCTCCGACTTTATATCGGATCGCGCAGTTAGATGACGTTAATTCAAATAGTGGATTGGTATCTGTAGATGCGTATAAGGCGTGCTATTTAGCTAATTAAAGACAGTCAATGTTAACTCAGAAAGAGGCATATTACACGCGGAGGGCGAATAACCCGGTCGAGGTCTACATTCGGCTCCGCTTACCGTGATTGCGTATTTTTGTTCTGATTTTTTCGACATGTATAAGCTACTATGACAAATCCATCTTCACTACCCAATTTAAGGGTGGGTATAATTTCTTGCCTGTTTCTGACGACGCTCGTGGTGATGACGGCGTTTGTCGGCTGCCAGACACCTGATACTACGTCCAAATTCGACGAATTCGTTGAACGAGAAGCGATTACAGCGGTGATGATGCGTCAGCAGGACGCCTGGAATGCGGGAGAAATCGAAGCGTTTATGGATGATTATGTCAAATCAGACACCCTACGATTTACTTCGGGAAATACTGTTAGGTACGGGTGGGAGACGACTCTGCAGCGCTACTATGACACCTATCCCTCGCGAGAGGCCATGGGCGAACTCACATTCAGTGATCTGGAAATTGATGTCTTGTCAGCAGAGTGGGCACTTGTTTTCGGATCTTGGTACCTAGTACGTGGTGGCGAATACGAGAACATCGGAGGCCGCTACACCTTACTTCTTCACCATGAAGAGATAGGATGGAAGATTCTTTACGACCACACTTCCCAGGCTAACTAGTGTGATGGTCACGCATCTTCACCCTTCAAGATTTAAGAAGAGGTAATAATTAAATGTCTGCCACGAACGCGAACAGGGTATCGAGCAACGTCACGTATAAGGGAACGATCGGAATTTTGACCGGTGGGGGAGACGTGCCAGGCCTAAACCCTGCCATCAGGGCCGTCACGATTCGTGCCATGCGAGAAGGATACAGAGTGTTAGGCATTCGAAGAGGATGGGCGGGATTGGTAGATCTGGTTCCAGACTCCAATGCAGATAATAGCGAATGCGTGATTCTGCTGACAGAAGAGGTCGTAAACCGTGCCGGCCGAACGGGCGGGACTTTTTTGCACTCTTCCCGAACCCGCCCGAGCCATTTACCAAAAGCAATGGTGCCTGCGCATCTGGTTGACGTCTACCAGGACGATGTCAACGATATGACGAAGCACATTCTGAGCAACATTGAGTTTCTCGGATTGGACTATCTGATACCAATCGGTGGTGACGACACGCTGAGTTATGGACACCGACTTCACGAGGAAGGAGTCAACGTGGTGGCAATTCCGAAAACCATGGATAATGACGTTCCAGGAACAGACTATTGTATCGGTTTTGGAACCTGTGTGACGAGGACTATCGAGTTGGCCCACACGCTTCGAACTTCTGCCGGTTCGCACGAGCGATTTTTAGTCATTGAAGCCTTTGGAAGGTACGCCGGATTTACAGCGCTTCTTCCGACCATGGCGGGAGCGGCGGATCGCTGTGTCATCCCGGAATTCGCGTTCGAGCCGGAGCATCTGACCGAGATCTTGTCATATGACAGAAATCGGCATCCAAGTAAATATGCTGTAGTGTTGGTTTCGGAAGGCGCAACGATGGCGCATCAGGAAAACATGTCGTACGAAGGCGAAGAAGCCGATCAATATGGCCACAAGAAACTCGGTGGAATAGGTGATATTGTTGCCTCCCAGCTGAAGAGTCTATCGCCCAAATACAACAACGGACGACGAATTAACGTTGTCAGTCAACGACTGGGTTATCTGGTCCGGTGTGGTGACCCGGATGCGCTCGATTCCATCGTGCCGATGGCTTTTGGAAACCTCGCGCTCGATTTAATTTTGGCGGGGTCGAGCGGTCGGCTCGTTAGCGTCCGAAACGGCACGTATGACAATGTGCCACTCGAAGTGGTTGTTGGGACCAAAAAGATGGTCGATGTCTCGAAATACTACAATACAGATCGTTTTAGGCCGTACTACCACTCGTTTCACCAGAGGCCAACGTTCATTATGACCTCTGATCTATAATCATGCTGTAGCCTTAGTTCGTCGAGAACGCGGCCCGGCTTGATCCCGAATACCGCGAAACGACAAGCGTCGCGATGCCGATGAGGACCATCAAGAACACCGAGTATGCCGCAGCTGCTCCAAAATCATAGAGCCGCAACTGAGATAGTATTTCGACTGAAATGGGCCGGTTGTCGAATACATATAGCAGGATTGACGAGACGAATTCCCCGAGCGCTGTTACCAGTGTTAGCAGTGTACCTGCCAGAATCCCTGGCGCAATGGACGGCAGGACGATCTTGAAAAATGTTCGACCCCGGCCTGCACCGAGATCCAGAGAAGCGTCCGTTAAGCGATCATCGTAGGTCTCAAGTGTGGCAATTGTGGAACGAACCACGAGTGGAATGTGCCGGATAAAATAAGCCAGAGGCAACAGCCAAAACGTACCCACGAGGACCGATCCACCGCTAAGGGCACTAGGCTCACTGAACGTCACAATCAGGTTTATCGCAATTACAGTTCCTGGAATGGCGAACGGCAAAGCGGCCAGAACGCGGATCATGTATCTGCCTCGGAGTGCTCCCTTGACGATGAAAAGGGCTGCGATCACACCGAATATCACGTTTCCAACCGTGGCCATTGCCGCCATTTTCAGAGAATTGAAAATGGGTTGAGCCACATCGGGCTGGCTCAGGAGATTGATATAGTTCTCGAACGTATACGCTTGAGGGAGAACTTGATAGGTCCAACTTCCTTCCTTTACGAATGAGATCAGCACGATCGTCAGAACCGGAAGTGCCAGAAATGTAATAATGAGTAATGCGGTCGTGAGCGCCAAATATCGACTGGGGCCCTTAGATACAGGCACTGGAGTTGGAGCCGATCCCTTCGATGCAGTCGTGACGCGCGCGGAGCGGCGTTCCAATTCGATGAGCATCAAGAATACCAGGCAGATCACGGTTAGTACTACCGACACGAGGGCCGAATACTCCATGTTGCCATTCATCTTGTAGTTGTAGATCTGGAGGGTCAAGAAATTCTTCGTTCCGGCGAAAAGGAGCGGCGCGGTGAACGATGCCATCGAGATCATGAAGACCAGGAGGGATGCACTGACGATGGAAGGGCGCAGGTGAGGGAGGATTACACTTCTGAAAACACGAATTGGACTCGCACCGAGGTCTGAAGCAGCCTCCATCAGGCTCCGATCGACCGTGTTTAGCGCCGCCGTGCAGAAGAGGTAGAAGAAGACATACATCGAATAGACGTGAACCAGCCAGACCGCCCACATACCCGAAAAAGAAAATGGGACGGACTCTAATCCGAGGATTACCTGAAGTCCGCGTGGAAGAATGCCACTCTCGCCATACAGAAAGAGAAAGGCCAGCACGCCGACGAGTGGAGGGAGTGCGAGCGGCAAAGCCGCGAGCCCTACGAGGATGCGACGGAGCGGGAAATCGAATCGAAAAAGAAGGTATGCCATCGTCGTACCGAGCGTACCAGCTCCGACGACCGTCCAGATGGAGATCCAGACCGAATTAAAGAGCGCGCGGTTATTGGCCGAGTCCAGCGATGAAAATAGATCGACGAAGAGTGAAGGATTCAGCCCTACGATGAAGACCTGCAAGGACGGCCAGATCACGTAACCCAAAAGGATCAGCAGGAGGCCGGGCAAGATTATCCAGTTGGCGCGGCGTGAAAGCATCCCGAATGAGCGGGCGGGTAGAGTTGACATGTTTGTCAAACACTCACGCGCGCCTGAAGGGCGCGCGTTAACGTTGCTTCGTCAGCAAATTCCAGATCGCTGCCAATGGGAATTCCGCGCGCGAGTCTCGTGACCGCTACCTCGAATGGTGCCAGCAGCTGGGAAATGTAATAGGCGGTCGTATCGCCCTCGACCGAGGGATTGACGGCAAGAATGACCTCGCCGATCGGTTGATCTGATTCCGCCGGGTTTGCGACGCGTGCAATCAGCTCTCTAATCCTCAAGTCTTCGGGCCCAATACCGTCTAAGGGAGAAATCGCCCCGCCAAGAACATGATAAACACCGCTGAATCCTCGGGTGCGTTCTACGGCTACTACATCACTCGCCTCTTCGACGATGCATATGATGGAAGGATCGCGTTTGTCCGAAGCGCAAATGGGACACGGGTCGTGGTCGGTAACGTTGAAGCAAGTAGTGCAGAAAATGACTTTTTCCTTTACAGCAATTAGCGCATCGGCCATTTCAATAACTTCCGATTTTGGCTGTTTCAGCACAAAAGAAGCCAGTCGACGAGCGGTTTTCTTGCCGATACCCGGAAGTCGAGCAAATTTTTCGACCAGGTCTTCAACAGATTCCGAGGAAAAATGCATAAGAATCTAATTAGAGGCCAAATTTGCTCATGTCCATACCGGGAGGCAGAATGCTGCCGGCTGATTTGGCCATTTCTTGTTTCGCCAGGTCGGCAGCTTCTTCCAGTGCTTTATTGACGCCAGCCATAACCAGGTCTTCGAGCAATTCTACATCTTCGGGGTCTACTACTTCTTTTTCTATTGAAATCGAAGTAACGCGCTGAAGGCCGTTCGCAGTCACCTTCACCATGCCACCTCCTGCTTCAGCGGAAACAGATTTTGAGGCCAGAGAGTCCTGCGTCTCGGACATTCTCTTCTGCATATCCTGAATCTTGCCGAACATATCAGCCATGTTTATGCCGTCACTCATGATCTCTAGAACGATTAGTTGATTTGAATGGGGGCGTCCCCGGAGTGCTTACCATACGATCTCGCCGCCAAAACGCTCCACGAGAGCGCGGACAGCTGGATTATCTTCGCACATTTTTTCAAGAATTTCGCGGGCGGAAGATTCATCGCTCGCGCCCTCTTCGGCTTCACCATACACCGTTTCGACCCGGAAGCCGATCTTTTCGACGTGAATCCCCGATCTTTCCGTCAGGCGATGAGCCAGTTTTGCTCGGTCGCTACGAAGAGCTTTTGCGTGAAATTCGTCTGGAACCGCCAGAATGAGGACTTTACCCTCAAATGCGAAGACTTCCGCATGCTTCAAAAACGATCCGAGCTGTTTTTCGCTACTCATCACCTCTTCGACAATCTCGGTCCATGATTCATTCAACAGACGGACGTCATCCTCATCCAATTCCTCTGGAGGCGCTTCGTCCAAAACCAGCACGTCATCTTCTACCTCGAGGGCTGCACTGTTGCTCGTTTTTGGTCTGGACCTCTTAATCGCCGGGGCCTCTCCGAATAACGATCTGCCGTCATCGACTGGGGTTGGAACCGGTCCTAGTTCATCAGAAATTGGAGGGGATGTAGAAGTTGGTGCAGGAACAGAGGAGAGCTCTAAAGCCGGAGCGGCCTCAGGAATGGTCTCGGCCGCGAGGCCCAGTTCTGGGGGCAGGTCTGGAAGAGCGGGCTCTTCGGGAGCAGGCGCTGTTTGAAGTGGAGTGGGTTTGTCACTGGCGCCAGACAATTCTGGAGGCGGAGGCTCGTTCCGAGATGGAGCTTCAACCGAAGCGAGGGCTGGTGCCTCGCTCGGGGCCGTCTCTTCTTTCACTGTCGCGGCTGGAATTTCGATCTCACCACTTGAGACCGAATGACTCGGCGCTTGAGGAGCAGTGCGTTCAGTGACGAATTTTATTTCGCCGGCCGCAGCCATTTGTTCGAGGCTAGTCAGTTTGTCTAGCGCAGTTCTAATATCGACTGACGAAGGTAGACTCGACATCCGAAGTAGGGCCATTTCGAGGGCGAGACGAGGCTGCCTTGATGCTCTCAAAGAGGAAGACAAATCGCTCACGATGTGGATTAGCGAGAGCAAAACTGATTCTGAAAACAAGGACGCGTGTTCCTTGATGCGTTTTCTCCCTTCCTCCGTCGCCTCGATCAATTCCGGATTGTTTACTGTCAGGGAGACCAGCAAATTCCTGAGGTGCTCGGCCAGGCCGTCGACAAACTCTTGCAGGTCATATCCAGAGCGCATGATTCGATCTACGATCAGTAACATCTGAGCGCCATCACCCTGATGGACTGCCTGCGTCGCATCGAAATAGAGATCCGTATCCACGACGCCTAGGGCTTTAACCAGCTCGGCATGACGGATATCGGTTCCGCACAAGGACACGGCTTGATCGAATACGGAGAGTGCATCTCTAAGGGCTCCATCGCCTTTGCGGGCCATGAGCATGAATGATGCCTCGTCTGCAGTAATCTTTTCTTCCTGAGAGACGAGCTGCAAACGACCGATTGTCTCCCCGATGGAAATTCGTCTAAAATCGAATCGCTGACATCTCGACTGAATGGTCGGCAGCACTTTGTGCGGCTCAGTCGTCGCGAAAATGAACATCGCGTGCGGCGGCGGTTCTTCCAGCGTCTTAAGCAACGCGTTGAAAGCCGCATTTGACAACATGTGCACCTCATCGATGATGTACACCTTCATGCGATTGTTCTGGGGCGGGATTCGAACCGTTTCCCTGAGGTCGCGCACGTCGTCAACTTTGTTGTTCGACGCGGCATCGATCTCGATAATATTCAGATTGCGCCCTTCTTCGAAGGATTGGCAAGACACACATTCGCGACAGGGTTCGGCACGGTCTTCCCGATCCTCGATGGGCGTCGTACAGTTAATCGCTTTGGCGACGATCCTTGCCGCCGTGGTCTTTCCGACACCACGCGGACCGGTGAACAGGTACGCATGCGCTAGTCTGTCTAACCTGATTGCATTTTTCAGCGTTTCGGTGACGTGCTCCTGCGCCACTACTTCCTTGAAAAGAAGCGGTCTATACTTTCTTGCTGTGACGAGATACGTCGTATCGGACATGAACAAAAACCGGAGTCAGAAACGCTGGGAATTTCACTAAAAGGACCGTCCAACATACTAGCGGGTTCGGCCCTTCGCAAGTGCTTCGTTCATCTACTCCGAGGGTCGGGAACTGGATCCTTCAACGGAGGCCGGCAGCCGAAATAATAGAAGAAATTAACGTCCGGGCTACCTGCTGTCGCAATTCATCAATCCGAACGAGAGAAAGCCCAGTAGATTCGAGGGCATTGAGTTTGTTGAGATCCAATTTGGCTTTGACCAACCACTCCAAATCCTTCTCAGAAAGTTGACCAGTTGAGGACATGACCAGCCACTCATCTAGGCGTTTCGCATTTTCGAGAACTGCGTCACGGCTCGACTCCAAGAGCTGTTTTCGTACGGCGGGCAACGCTTCCTTGAACTGAAGCGCGATTTGCTGAAGAAAGCCGTCAAGAAAACTCAAAACTGTCATCTTCTACCTCCTATGTCCGTACCATTGCCGATTTTGCCGCTTTCCAGGCCGATAATGGCGTCGAAGCCGTCTGATATGATTCGTTCAGCTTCGGCGATGAATCCTCGTGACAGCGCACTTTCGGCTTCCCATCTAGCCAGAAACCCTCCCATAAGGTGGGCAGCGGGATCGATCATGAGAGACCATTGCTGGGTGGAATGATCATTTTGGGGGCGACCTTTTGCGAATTCGTACGCCTTATCCATTCGAACTAACAGTGATTCGGCCTGCCTCTCGCTTTCCGCGTACGGCAATTCTGCTCGGTCCATCAGACGGAGAGCATCGACTTTAATGTCAATTGCGTATTCGTAGGCTTGAAGCGAGTACGGGGCAATGGATGGCGCACAGCCGCCAGAGAAAGCGATTGCAATGCACGCTCCGGCAATCAGCGTTCGATTCAGAAAAGGTCTGTTCATATGCACAAATCTTCGAACAAAAAGAGCTCTTATAGATGTAAACGTGAGACCCTCTTTAAAGGCGACGCTCGAAGTGTATCGCCGAAGACGTCTTCAAAGTTTTTGAGCAACCTAATTGTCTGAAAAAAGAAAAATTATTCATGTGGACATGGACGCCTTCTTTGCGTCGGTCGAGCAGCGGGACTTCCCCGAATTGAGAGGAAAGCCGGTAGCCGTCGGAGGGTCCTCGAACCGGGGAGTAGTGGCAGCCGCCAGTTATGAAGCGAGGAAGTTCGGCGTTAGATCTGCGATGCCCTCGGCGGTTGCGGCCAGAAAGTGTCCTGGTCTGATCTTCGTTTCATCCAGATTCGATGTTTATCGCCAGGTGTCACGCGAGATTCGGGCCATATTCCGAAGATATTCGGACCTCGTAGAGCCATTATCACTTGATGAGGCTTACCTCGATGTGACGGAATCTAAAAATTCAGGGTTGTCTGCGACAGCCATAGCTCGCGAGATTAGAATCGCCATTTTTGAAGAGACTGGTTTGACTGCCTCTGCGGGAGTCTCGTTCAACAAATTCCTCGCCAAGGTTGGTTCTGACCATGATAAACCGGACGGTCTAACCGTTATTCGGCCCAGAGATGCCGCTTCGTTTATCGCAAATTTGCCAATTGGAAAATTTTATGGTATTGGCCCAGTTACAGCACGAAAAATGAACGATCTGGGAATCCAAAATGGAGCTGATTTGAGGCGAATGTCAGAAGACGAACTGGTGCAACGATTTGGGAAGGCGGGCCGCTACTACTACAGAATCAGTCGCTGTTTGGACGAGCGGCCGGTCCGAACCTCGAGAACTAGAAAATCACTTGGCGCAGAACGGACGTTTGACAAAAACCTTACGCGTACTGACGAGATGGTTGAGCGCCTACGATCAATTTCAGAACGGGTGGCATCGAGAATGCAAGATGCCGGATTGATCGGCCAGACGGTGACATTGAAAATCAAGACTGCGGACTTCGATCAAACAACTCGGCAGACAACTTCTGAGTCTCCATTGGCACAGAAGGAGGAGTTGCTGGAACTGGCGGAATTACTTCTCACTCACGCACCGTCTCCTCCTTCTAAACCAGTTCGCCTTCTCGGCATCACAGTCTCTAATCTGAGATCGTTGACCGATGAGCCTGTTGCGTCGCAACTCAGGCTAGATCTTGACTGATATTCAAGAATCAGGCAGCTTTCTTGACGCCTGCTGCGCGCTTGCGCCGCGGGTTCTGGGGTGCGCGAAGTTGGGTGCTTGAGGCCAGTAGTGAGCCAGTGCCCTGCGTTACGTCATTATCCTGCGTCGCGCCATGCCGTTGCACCATCCTGCTCATGAAATTCAGGGTTGCACGATGTGATTCGAGATCAGAAGCTCCCATGAGCATAGCATTGATATATTGATCATGCGCCATGTTTTTGAGGGCCAGAATCTGGACCGCGTTAAGTTTGTCAAGGGCCAGCCGGGCCGAATCGTCTGAAGAAGCTAATTCGGGAGCCGGCTTTGAGACATCAAGGTAAAATCCTTTGCTTCCCAGAGAAGCCATTACGTGTGCGTACATCATGTTTTTGTGCATCTTCTTTTCTCTGATCATCATCTTCCCTCGGACAAGAACGATTTCCCGTCGAATGAAGAACAGTGAATGTGTTTTCGATTCAGAAGCAACTTACGGAAGGGGTGTGACACCGAAATGTCATACCCTCAAATAATATCTGCAGCTGGTTCTCTGTCGTCCAGAGATTGCCGATCGAGTGATTTGGCCACTGCAATTATCATTTTCGCATGATGAGTCTGATCCGATCAGAAACGCGGGGTTCAATTCAACCGTTAGCGCCATAGCACCAAAAAGGCTGCAAATCGCTCCAAACGTCCTCAAAGTGCCTCGCGTTCCAGTATCCTTTACGTATATGACACGCTAGGTTGCGTATCGTAACGGGCAGAAATTGGTGGGGTAGTTCGGAATTGAACTATCCCACTCAGTCGCGCATTATGATAGGAAAACATATAATGAACATATGTAATATGCATGTGCGCCCAAATGGTTCCGGCTGTATTGAAAGTAGAAACGGTATTCGAATGCTTCAATTCATTCCAGAAGCGCCTCGCATCTTAACATCTTTGGGAAGGCAAGAAATGGCTCTTCGGGAAGCTGTTGATCTATCTGGAAGAAAGGAGATTGCTTAATTCAGCTGCCGTGCTGACGATCATGCGCCCTAATTCAGATCTTCTTGATGCCGAAAAACGCTCGATCGGACCTCCGAGGCTAAGCGCGCCCACTGGCTGGGACTTGGTGTCGCAAATGATTGCGCCAACGGCGGCATATCCAGCTTCCAACTCCCCTTCCGCGCTCGCATAACCAAGTGATCGAGCATTTTCCAGGTCGGCTCGAAGAGCGTCCGTATTTACTAGCGTTGCAGCAGTAAATCGCTGTCTGGGTTTTGAGAGCTTCAGTTCGAGTTCTTCTTCCGAAAGAGACGCGAGAAGTGCCTTACCTGTTGAAGTTGCATAAAGCGGCCATCTCGTGCCAACCTCAATTCGAGCACCGATGATCTGAGATCCTGCCACCTCATCCAGTATCAGCATTTCGCCTTCAACCGGGATTTCAAGGCTGGCGGTTTCACCACCTTCTTTCGCAAGTCGATGGAGCATGGGTCGAGCGAGTGCTCGCAGGTCGCTTTTGTGAAGCGCATGCGCCCCGATGGTTAGAGCCGAAGCTCCGAGTGTGTACAATTTCGAACCGGCGTCTTGCGTCAGGAGGCCTTCGCTTTCCAGTGCCGCTAGAATTCGGTGGGTTGTTGGTGGGGAGAGCGAGAGAAAGGTGGATAATTCTGTGAGCGTCGCTCCGTTTTCCGAGCGTGCCACGGCCTTCAACAGGCGGACCGCTCTGATCACGGCCTGCGTGCCTTTCGGGGCCTTTGTGTGATCAGGTACGGTCGTATGGTCTGATGCAGGTGTCACTTCTTAGGCTCGCATTCGCTCTGGTCTGTAGAAGGGCATCTTCGCTACCCTTGCAGGCACACGTTTCCTGCTGAAGTTAACGGTTGTTTCAATGTGGATTTCAGTGCCAATTCCCTTGTATTCAGCCTCAACGGTTGCCACCCCGATGAATTTTTTCAGCAAGGTCGACCAGACGCGAGTGGTTACTCTGCCAATTTGTTTTCCTTGATTATTGTAGACGGGCACGGGTTCACGGCAAGGGATGAGTGGGAGATCGGGCATCAAATTCGATTCGGCATAAACGTTCTCGAGCGGCTGCCATCCTATTTCAATTCCGACGATTGCTCGCCTCGATCCGGTTTCTTTCTCTGCTTCGAGTGCTTTTCGACCAACAAAATTTCCATCCTTTCCAAGTTTCACAGCCCATCCGAGTCCTAATTCGTAGGCAGACATTCTGTGTTCGGGGAGACGGGCGACTTCTGCGCTTACGTAGTCTACGTTTATCAGAATGAATCCGGCTTCGACACGTGAGGTGTCCATCGCGGTAAGCCCACATGGAAGGATATGATGAGCGGCTCCTCCAGATATTAATCTGTCCCAAACTGTCAGTGCGTGTTTGGCTGGCATCCAAATTTCGTATCCGAGATCTCCTGTGTATCCCGTTCTTGAGATAGAGACTGGTATGTCGTCGATCTTTCCTTCTGCGAGATGAAAAAACTTCAGGTTATCTACGTCTACGGTCGTGACTTCCCGAAGTATGGTTCTTGAGTTTGGACCCTGAAGGGACAAGGCCGCAATATCATCCGAGCGATCTACGATATTCACGTCAAACCCAAGGGCATTTTGCATCAGCCAGCCCAGGGCAGGTTCTGCCGCGCAAACCTGATATTTCTTTTCATGAATTCGAAAGACCGTACCCTCTTGACGAACAGCTCCGTCGGGATCGCACCAAGGTGTGTAGACGATCTGCCCCACATCCATTTTGGACATGTCTTGCGTAAACACCCTGTTAACCATGTCGACGGCATCGGGGCCGCTCACGTGATATTTATAGAGGGGCGAGACGTCGATGAGTGCTGCAGCATGTCGTATGGCAGCATACTCGGGCTGCGCGAAATCATTGTAAGATCGGGCAACGAAGAATCCAGACCACTGTAACCAGTCTCGACTATGACAAATTGCTTGGGTTCTGGGATGAAATGCTGTTCCTGTAGCCATTTTTTAAGTTGATTTGCTTCACAGAGTGACCATTTACTGTCACTCCACCGGAAGCGGTATTGCTCGATTCGAGACTATTTCGTAGATTTGACCTGCCCGATATTCCACTATGTGGATAAGATTCCATAATATGGAATTCTGGATCCATTTTCAAAGTCTTAGAATCTCTTCAGCACAATCTTCCCCGATCAAATATGAAATCTTATGACGTCGTCATAATAGGAGCCGGACATAACGGCATGATCTGTGGCGCCTATCTCGCCCGTGCTGGCAAGAAGGTTCTCATTCTGGAGCGCCGCCATTTGGTGGGCGGAGCAACCGTTACAGAAGAGATTAACCCCGGGTTTAAATACACCGTGTGTTCTTATGTGATAAGTCTACTGCGACCCCAGATTATCTCGGATCTGGATCTGCCTGGTCACGGTCTCGAACTGTTGCCACTCGATGGGACCATGACACCAACCCGTGACGGTGATTTCGTAATGAGGTGGCATGACTCGGGTGATACACGTCGCGAGCTGATTCGCCATTCAGCTAAAGATGCGGAAGCCTACGAACGCTTCGCTGAATTGATGTACCATCTTGCAATGACCGTTCGGCCGCTTCTGTCGACGACCGCTCCTAGCGCTACATCGCTGAAGCCGGGCAATATGTTGGAGCTTCAACGACTCGCAAAGAAATTTTCGGTGCGGGAAGATCATCTCTTCGATCTTGCGAAATTGATGACGATGAGTTCGGCTGAATTTGTCGAACAGTTTTTCGAAACACCCGCTCTTCTGGGGACGCTATCTGCGAGCGGAATCATTGGCACCTTCCTGGGCCCGCGTTCTCCCGGGTCGGCTTATGTTATGCTTCACCACTACATGGGTGAAATAGACGGGCAGTTTAGGGCTTGGGGCCTGCCACGCGGCGGCATGGGCGGCTTTGCCGACGCTTGCGCCGGGGCTGCTCGAAGCTTTGGAGCTGAAATCCGAACGGAGTGCCCTATCGAGAACATCATTATCGAAAATGGCGAGGCCAAAGGGGTCGTTCTCGAAGGCGGTGAGACTATTCGCGCTCCACACATCGTGTCCAGTCTCGATCCCAAGCGGACATTCCAAAAGTTGATTGAACCTCAGCACTTGGACGTTGAATTCCGAAAGAACATCGAGAATTACAAGATTCGCGGATCGTCTGGCAAAGTAAATTTGTCGCTATCTGCGCTACCTGAATTTACCTGTCTCGAAGCGGTGAAGGCTAGAGGAGAGGACACGCGGCCCTATCTGGCTGGAGCGATTTCGATCAGTCCAGACATCGAATATCTTGAGCGGGCGTATGATGATGCCAAGTACGGGCGATTTTCGAAACGACCATTTATGGATATGGTCATTCCCACGATGATCGATCCCTCTATGGCACCACCTGGCAAGCATGTCATGTCCATTTTTGTCCAGTATGCTCCCTACGAGCTAGCCGACGGATTGTCCTGGCCAGATATTCGAGAAGATTTCGGCGACGCTGTTATCGACACGCTCGAAGAGTACGCGCCCAATATCAGGGACATCATCCTGCATCGTCAGGTCGTCACTCCGTGGGATATGGAGAACACGTATGGGCTGACGCAAGGCAACATTTTTCATGGCGAATTGAGTCTCGATCAACTGTTTTTCTTGCGACCGGTCCCGGGACAGGAAGGCTATTCGACTCCGATTAAAAACCTTTTTCTCTGTGGCTCTGGAACGCACCCGGGTGGGGGCGTGATGGGCGCGCCGGGTCAACTGGCAGCAAAGCAGATTCTTGGAGGTAAACTGTGAGCAATCAATACGACATCATCATTCTGGGTGCCGGCCTGGATGGCCTGGTAGCGGCCACCTATCTTGCCAAAAGTGGGCGCTCCGTGCTCGTCCTCGAAGCCAATTCCGAGGTCGGAGGATCACATAGGACAGTGGAGTTTTCGCCTGGATTCAGGTGCCCTGGCGCCATTGATTCGATAAATGAATTACATCCATCTATCGCGAAGGACCTCGGACTCAAAGATCTTGGACTGAAAGAGATAAAAGGTGGCGGACTCGCACTGATTGATGCAGATGGATTGTCTCTCCGAATTGACGAAACGGGCGTTCTCTACTCGCGCGAAGATATTTCGGAGGCCGACCAGTCTGAGTATGCTAGTTTTCGTTCTTTTGTTCTCGAGTTGAGCGAAGCATTGAAGCCTGCTCTGACGCAAGCCCTAGCCAATCCAAAGATCGATCGATTGAGCGGCCTAGCAGACCTCTTGCACCTGGGATGGGCTCTGCGGCGTTTGGGGAAAAAGAAGATGCCTGAGGCGCTTCGATTTCTACCGACGAACATTCGCGATCTGATGGAAGAGCGATTCGAGAGTCGTTCGATGAAAGCACTTATAACCGCTGAAACCCTGCGAGGCACTCGAATGGCTCCGCGTTTTGACGGTTCAGCTCTGGCTCTGGTTCATCGATCTTCATTCTGGGCGGGGGGAGTTGGCGCCAAGATCCGTGTGACCGAAGGCGGACCTGGCACTTTGTCGGGTGCCATCGAAGCGGCCGCCGTGGCTGCAGGCGCAGAAATTCGAACGAGTGCGGATGTGGCTTCCGTTGCGATAGTGAGGGACGAAGTCCGGGCCGTTTTGTTGGCAGATGGCACGCGCATTGAAGCCGAAACTGTCGTTTCAACGCTAGATCCTAAACACACGCTGCTGAAATTGGCTGGCCCGAGATGGTTTGAGCCAGATTTTGTCGAAAAGGTTACACAGATACGTGGGCGAGGAGCCCTCTCAATCGTCAGACTTGCATTGGATAGCCTTCCAGCCATCAAAGGCGGGGTCGATTCGCAGGATGCGTTAAAAGGGAGGCTATTTTTCGCAAGTGAAATCAACGATATCGAGCGGGCGTTCGATGCGACCAAATACGAGGAAATCCCTGACAAGCCATTTCTTTCGGCGACTATTCCATCGATGATTGATCCTTCGCTGGCACCAGAAGGCAAACATGTGATGAACGTATGGGTGCATTTTACGCCGTACGATCTTCGCGATGGGTCGTGGTCAGAACAGCATGGGCACCTCTTGGGTCTCGTGAAGTCCCAGCTCGAAGACGTGATGCCGGGAATATCCGAATCAATCTTGGCTTCGCAGGTCTTGACTCCTCCTGATCTGGAGGCTGCTTTCGCTGCGCCTCAAGGCTGTCTCGATCATGTAGAAGTGTCGCTCGACCAGATTTTGTACATGCGCCCTATTCCAGGTTGGTTCAACTACACCACACCGATCAAAGGGCTGCTGATGTGTGGTCCGGGCACGCATCCTGGAGGGCAAAGCGGATTGTCGGGGAAAACTGTGGCGTCGGAATTGTCCTAGCCTCAGTCAGATTCGAGAAGCTCCCGGCACCTATTTATCCGAAGCCAGAAACGATGCTATTTCAGAGGCTGAATAGGGGAGCTCTGTCGTGAGAACCCCCATACCGTCTTCGGTAATCAAGATCATGTCTTCTAGGTAAAAGGCATCTGCTCCATATACAAACATGGGCTCATACGCTACCACGGCACCCGCTCGAAAAACATCTTCTCCGGGCGTCTCTCCCGACTCGATTCCGATACCGTGGATATGCCAGTTGACACCTGAATCGCTCGCCATTCTCGCAGCCAGTTCCGGATCGGCATTTTGCTGATTCTGGATTGCTGCTCGACTCGCCATCCGAACCGATTCCAAGGTTGCGCCGGCGCGCATCGCGTCCAGGCCAGCGAGGTACCCAGTTATCAGTAAATCCCAGATCACTGCCTGTTCCCGGGAAAAGCTTCCCGAAACAGGAACTGTCCGGCCAACATCGCCTCCGTAGCCGGCCGACTGACACCCGATATCCACTCGGACCAATTCTCCGTCACGATAAACCCGATTAAGATTTTCGTAGTCGTAGAAGGATCGCACTAGTTCTTTGAGATGACCGTTCGGGCCGGTCATGACCCAGGGCCAGAATGATGGACCTTCCGCTCCGGCATTGAGGCATCCAGCTACTACGGCACCTTCGGCTTGACGCTGGGTCAGACCGGCCCGAACAGCCTGCATTCCACTTCGAAGGGCAGCGGCCGAGTAGCCTGCATTGCGAGTCAGGATTTCTACTTCCGCTGCAGATTTCGTCCACCGCATTTTGGTGATGGATTCTGCCGCTGAGCGAAACTGCGCGGTGGGAAAGGCCTGCTCCAGACTCTGCCGCCATAGACGATGGCTATTGGTAACGGCGAGCATGCCTTCCGGTACACCGCTCGGCGGCCAGCGGCGTGGTTCATCGAGGTAGATATTTTCGACCCCGGCGCCAAGTCGGCTTTCGACATAGTCCATAAATCGATCTCTCGGCATCACTGCATCCGCCCCGGATAGAGCGATGAGGTCCAACCTGTTTTGCAGGTTCAGTGCCTCGATGGGTACGCCAAACGACTCCGGCGCTGGAGGCGAGAATAGAATAGTTCGTGACGCAGGGGCATCGATAACCAGAATTACACCCGGAATTCCTCGAAGCAATGTGAAATAGTGGAAAGAGGCATCCTGTATCCAACCAGGTTGCTCCATTTTCTTTTCTTCCCAGTTGGCCGCAATTATGATCAATCCATCTGAGTGCTCACTCGCCAAGGCTTCGCGCCGGGATACGACTTCAGCTGTCAGGGCCTGAGCTAACGCGTCCGATGCGACCCCAAACGCCAACAAACACGTCACTATCAGTCGAGCAAAGGTTCTCGAACGATTATTCATTCTCTTTCTGAATCATTCCCACGGGATTTCCTTGCGGATCCGTGATCATGGCGAAGGTTATGTCGCCCGTTTCGATCGGAGCAATTCGAACTTCTGCTCCAAGTGCTTCGGCTTCGCGCACGGCATCTTCCAGATTCTCCACTTCGACATAGAAAACGATTTCAGCTTTTCCGTTGGGCTCGTGACGCACCCCGCCGCCGATGGGACCTGCACTTCCGTCCTTGATGAATCCGTACTGAAGATCACCGTCTCCACGGTGATCGATCTTCCATCCAAATAGCTTTTGATAGAAGGTCTCCAGTTCTGGGCCATCAGTGCCTGCGACTTCTATATGTACAATTGGTTTACCCATTACTGGTCTTCTTTTATCGTGTTTGGATCCTTTTTATTCGCCTGATTTCTATAGGATTGCAATAGTTCGGCAGTCTTGTCTTCCAGAGAGTCGCCATCATTCTGGCGAATACCGGTGAACAAGACGAACAATCGATACCGGTACAGCCCAATGAAGACCGAAATAACGATAATCAAGACCAGTACGGCAATGTTATTAAACTGAAGCATCTAATTGCTGGAAGAGGGAAGAGGCGGGCGTTCAGCACACCCCTCTCTTTCGACGGTATAGGTCAAGGCTGCGACGCGCCAGTTGTCGCCCGTTTTTACCAGTGAAAAGGTATCGACTCCACAGTGACTGAAATTTCCATCGATGTGAAAATCATAGGCAGCCCAAACCAGCGCAACTCCATCCTGTACATGGAGTTCGTGTTCAAACATTCGCTCATGATACACCGATTCTGCTTCCGTTATCCCGGCAGCGAAGTCCTCGGCGGAGGTATATCTGGCTGCAGGGCTGTCCTCCTCCAGAAACGTCGCATACAGGATGCCATCCGGCATCATGGATTGGCGTATCAGGTCAGCATTCTTTTCGTTGATGCCATCGAAAACATGCTGGATCGTCTCCAGAATTGCTGCTTCTTCAGGGTTCTGGGCCTGAGCGGGTGCGGAGGCTAGAAGAAAAATGAGCGCAAAAAAAAGTGATCTGAAGTTCATGTTTAGTGCCGTTGCTGGTGGTTGCGAGTGGCGCCAAAAGGTACGAATTCGACCGCGTATGAACTATTTCAAGAAGTCGAACTATTTCAGGAAGACGACACGTTTGGTCTCCATTGAGTTTCCAATGTCAATCAGCATAATGTAGTTGCCCGAAGCGACTTTGGTGCCTGCGTCGTCGCGACCATCCCACTTCAGTTCATACGCCCCTGGCTGATGTATTTGCTCAGGGAATTGCTTGTGGATGCGGCCAAGCACATCAATTATTCTGACCCGAACGCGGGAGTGCTCTCTTAAAGAGTAGCGTAGCGTTGTGGATTCAGAGAAGGGATTGGGGAAAGCCGTCTCAAGTGTGAACGACTCTGGTATAACTGGGACTTCGATGTCCGTGGCTATTTGATTATGTCCAGACAGAACATACAGGCGCTGTCCCACACCATACGCCAATGTATCATTGACCATGAAGAACCGATTCATGCGGCCGTCCAATTGTCCCCTGTCTGAAAACGGACTGTAATGTGGGAGCTGAGTCCAGGATTCACCGCCATCTGTAGTGACCGAGGTTATTCCGCGTCCCGATGCCCAGCCAGTTGTTTCCGAAATAAAGCCTAAGCCCTGTAGTCCAGCATTCGAGGTACTACCGTGAATCTGTATTTCACGCCAGGTTTCTCCACCATCTTCCGTCTTGAGTAGTTTGGCCGTAGGGCTTCCTGAGCTGTTATATTCAACGGATACGTATCCAACCATTTCAGAGGGAAATGAAATTTTCCAGCCCCATTCTGCTCCCGCGCCCGGGCTCAATGTTGAGGTAAAGGCCTGTTCCCAGGTCTCACCTCCATCTCGCGTACGTAAGATCACGGCAACTCCTGATTGCACGGAGTCTGTCCCTCCGACTGCAAAACCGTCCATCTCATTTTGGAAGTAAACGTCCACCAACATGCCGGCCACGCCTGTCACGGCTTTCCCTTCCCACGTAATTCCTCCATTGCTCGTCTTGATAATGGTCGGATCTCCATGAAAGGCACCAACTCCCCAAGCAAATTCGCCGAGTGACCAGATTCCGCATATACCAGCTGGTGCAACTCCCGATATTCGGTGCGATATATCGATCCAGTGCTCTCCGCCATCTCGGGTCTCCCACAGGACACTCGCGGGATTGAAAACGGTGCCGGCCCATCCCACTTCGCCGAACGGTCCATCTTCATCGCGAAATGCAACAGATCGATATGGGGCACCTTGCTCGTGATGCTGCATGGTCCAAGAATCGCCACCATTTGGCGTATGCCAGATTTCTCCTGCAAGATTCACGACCCAGCCTCGCTGCGTGTCAAGAAACACCATGTCATCGTAGCGACCGCCAGGAGCATCAGGGAAATTTGAAACGTATTTCCATTGCGGTGCTCCTTCTTGAGCAGATGCAGTGGGGACGATGATGCCAGAAGCGATGAAGAGGAGTCCGAAAAGTGCGGAGAAAAGTTTATTCATGAACGGAATGGGAGAGTCTGATCGGGAGAATGCTGAAGAGCCAAATTTACCCTTCTTCTACTAGAATAACAGGGAAAAAGAACGTCACTACCCAAGCCGCTCTGGAAATCGCTCTCGATAGACAAATGAGCCGCGCAAGTTTAATCTTGGTACGTATCCGCACCCGACGATTTGATTGCCTGAGTCAAGATTTCGACGTTTCTCATGCCTTCGACTCCATCAACCTCGGGTGTCCGGGAATCTTGGATAGCAGAAATGAAGTCGTTTAGTTCGCCAAGGAATGGGTTTGTCACTTCAAACGGAACGACTTCTCCGTTTTGGGTAATGGTTCCAGCTCCGTGCCGCCCCATGGTGCCTTCCATTCTGATGCGGCCCTCATCTCCATAAATTTCGATTCGTGACTCAGATGCGAATTGCACTGAGACGCATATTTCGGCGGTTGCTCCTGATGCAAACGCGAGCACGACAATCGCAGTCTCGTCGTGGGGACTATCAAACTTAGAGCGGTTGATCATGCATTGCAGATCGATGATTTCTCCTTCATTAGGGCACATTACCCACCGGATAAAATCGAGACAGTGCGTACCATTAGCGGCGAGCGCCCACCATCGACCAGTTGTCGGCGCTGAGCGCCAATTCGAATTGTCAGGCGCTTGATAGGTCCAGTGAACCCGCACGTGTCTCAATTTGCCGATCCCGCCATCAAGAATTTGCCTACGCATTAGTCTGTGACCGGTGTGCCAGCGCAGATGATAGGCCATCGCTAGCGTCACGCCTTCTTTTTTACATGCTTCAATCATAGCCGCACATTCATCGAGGGAAGTCGCCATGGGTTTTTCGAGCAGTACGTGTTTGCCTGCCTCCGCGGCTTTGATAACCTGTTCTGAATGGAGACGGTCCGGAGTTGCCACGATGACGGCGTCGAGTAAATCATCTGCGAGGAGCGAGTCCAACTTTGTGTGTGCCGCAATTGGGGCGGACAATTGGTGCTTGCGTGCAAACGACTGCGCTCGCTCAGAAGAGCGGCTCAACACGGACCACAGCGTGGCATCGGGGTGAAGTTGAATGGCTGGAGCGTGCGCATCGTCCGCTATTCCGCCAGGCCCCAGGATCGCGATGTTCATAGATCTTGAAGAAAAGTGATGGCTCAAAGATTTAAATAGGCACTGGCGAAAATCATCGAAGTTGTTAGATTAGCCTGACGACAAGTTACAATTTGAACCTGACTTCGGAATTACTCATGCCCCGCTCTTCCATAATTACTATTGCCATTCTGCTGGCAGTTTCGACATCTGCTTGCGCTCAGAACTCGCAAGATGCGCATCTCGTCAACCAGGCACTTGCCGCAGCACCAGACGAGCTGAAGGAGGGAGCCAAAGTGCTTGCGTATACCGAAGATGGGACCTACCGGACAGTTCGCGAGGGCTCAAATGGATTGGTTTGTGTGAGTGACAATGCAAATCAAGAAGGATTTGAAGTCGTCTGTTTTCATCAAGATGTTGAAGCATACATGTCACGCGGAAGAGATCTGAGAGCAGAAGGAATGTCCGGCCGAGAAACGATCGATGCGCGAGAAGCCGAGATTGCTGATGGCACACTGGCATTTACGGAAGGCCCCACTACCCTGTACATTCGATTTGGAGAAGAAGCGTACTACGATGAAGAGAGCGAAGAAGTAGTCGGCTCCAACTTGCGCTACGTTATCTACACCCCGTATGCGACAGTGGAATCAACGGGGCTTCCTTCATCACCATCCGGACCGGGAGCGCCGTGGATCATGAACCCAGGCAGCTGGCGAGCACACATAATGGTCACGCCAGCGCAGAATTAGTTGCGATTAGGACTGAACCCGGTCCTCTGTGATTCTCTGGCGTTCTTTTTCGGCTATTTTCTCTTGTCGGCGGCGTGAGCGAACGATTTCGAGATTGCTTCCCAGATGCTTGTCACCTCTCGCATTGGCTAGATTGATCTGGCGCTGACGTTCTCTCATGCGAGCGCGGTCAACGTCAGAAATCTTCCCATGACAATGCGGGCAGCTTTCGCCCGGCACGTATTTGTCGGATAGCTTCTCTTCTTCTGAGATGGGCATTCGACAGGCGTGGCACATATCATATTGGCCTGGATCGAGAGCCTGATCGACGCTCACGCGATCATCAAAAACAAAGCACTCACCATCCCAGAGCGAGTCTTTTGCTTCGATTTCCTCGAGATATTTTAAGATTCCGCCTTTCAGGTGAAAAACTTCGTCATACCCCTGCGTTTTCATAAATGAAGTGGCCTTTTCGCACCGAATGCCGCCCGTACAGAACATCGCCACCTTTTTGTTGGCCTCGGGGCTCATGTTTTCCGCGACATACGCCGGAAATTCCCTGAACGATGTGGTTTCGGGATTGACGGCATTCTTAAACGTTCCAATCTGAAACTCATAATCATTGCGCGTATCAACCAGTACAACGTCGTCGCGCTCGATTAATTCGTTCCAATCTTTTGGCTCGACATAGGTGCCGACAATCTTGTTGGGATCGACCCCCTCAATGCCGAGCGTCACAATTTCTTTCTTCAGTCGAACTTTTGTTCTCAGGAATGGACAACTCTTGGTGTAGGATTCTTTGTGTTCCAGATCTTGAAATCGAGCGTCGGAACGAAGATATCCAAGTAAGGCATCTACATGATCTCGAGAGCCAGAAATAGTACCATTTATACCCTCGCTAGCGACCAGGATGGTGCCTCGGACTTCATTCTCGGTCATGAAATCGAACAGATCTTGTCGGAAAGAGACAGGATCTTCTATGGGAACGAATTTATAAAGGGCGGCTACGACACACTGGGACATGACAACAAAGGATTGTGTTAAACATCAAAGGGTACTAAACATCAGTCGTAGGTTCTGAGGGGCGCGCTAAAACGACGCCATCGGCCTCAAAGTTGCTTCCTTTGTGAGAACCGTCGCAAAACGGTTTTGACTCAGATAGGCCACAGCGGCACATTGAGACCTTTTTTCCTTGCCAGCGAATACTCCCGCTTCCGGATCGAACGGAAACATTGCCTCTGAAAAGAAGCGCGCCGTTCGGTTTTGGCGTAATCGTTAGCGGCCCGCCTGTTTCTTCGAGCCCCGGGCCTTCCCGCCCAACCGCTCCCGAATCTTTAAACTCTGCCTTAATGTGGCTATTGTCGCAGAACGGTTTGTTCTTGGAGTGCCCGCATCTGCACAGGGCCACCCGAAAATCGACTGCGCCTTCTGAGGGTTCGATTCCCTCCAGCTGGAGTTCTCCCCTCACGTAAAGTGGTCCATTTGGAGCAACCGTTATCACATTTTCCGGTTCTGGCTCTTCATTCTTCGAACCATCTTTGGCCGTGTATGCGATGGACCCCGTTGGGCAGCGGCGAACTACACGATCGAGTTCGTCTGCATCAACGAGATCTGGCTGGCCCCAAGGCTTGCGATGTAGTTCAAAAAGTTTGCTATCCGCGCGAACGCACTCTTCAGCGTGTATGCAGAGGCCCGAATCCCACTTTACTTCGAATTGCTCTCCGTCGAAGGAGTACACTTTTTTCCTGCTCATATCTCTCAGTTCTTAATTGGGAATAGCCAAGATATGGCTTAAAGAATTACGGCATTGATCTGAAATGAGAGAACGCATGGATTTAGAATGGCCCTAAATTTGAGTAACCTATCTTGCATCGGGCCGTCTTGATATGAACTGCTCAGTTTTCAACACCCGAACCATCATGAATACCCGCCGTTTTTCCCCCGTTCTCGCCTTCGCGCTTCTGCTTGTCGGGGCCTCTGCGTGGCCTGCTGTAGCTTCTCCTGAGGATACAGGCGAGCTAACACGAGACATTATAATCAGGAGTGATGCGCTGGGCTATTCGCTCCAATACAGGGTCTACATTCCCGCCGGACATGATGAAATGTCTGAGTTACCAGTGATGTACGTCGCGGACGGACAGTGGTATGTATCTGAAGGCGGAATGCCAGCGTTGCTCGACCAACTGATTGAAACAAAACAGATCGAGCCAGTTTTGGTCGTATTTGTGGATAACAGGAATCCCGCGAACCTGGGTGAAAACAGAAGAAACCGACAGTTTTTCTGCAATCAGAACTACGTTGACTTTTATCGGGATGAGCTGATTCCCGAAATCGATTCCACTTACAATACACGCGCCGATCGCTCAGCGCGTGGAATTCTGGGGCTATCATTTGGTGGACTGAATTCAGCATGTTTTGGACTTCATGCACACGATTCATTTGAAAATATCGCGATGCAATCGCCGGCCATGCATCCCGTTCCAACAATTCATAAGGCATACCAAGATTCCGTCCGACTGCCGTTGAAGGTGTTCTTGAGTTCAGGAGATCGACGAGACAACGAAGATCACACACGCCGATTACGTGATATTCTTCAGGCCAAAAACTATCCGCTTCACTACGTCGAGGTGCCTTTCGCACACAATTGGAATAACTGGCGGCCTCTTCTTGATGACCTTTTACTTTTCTTTTACGCTATCAATGCCGAAACCAGGTGAGCCCAGTCGGGAAAGCGAGCGGTGATTGCACGTTCTTTTTCCGAATTGGAGCTCGCCATCTCAAAGTCTTCAAAATCAAATCCAGGCCCCACTGTGCATCCGACAAGCGTGTAAGCTCCGGTTGATCGAGCGGCCTGCCAGGAATTCGCCTTGATGATGTGGACTGGTTGGGTACCGTCTCGTTGTGAATCCATCGAATCGAGTAGGTGTGTTTTTCGAGTGGTTAGGTCCGCACC
>Ga0315336_1002562_pt1 | contig 27309 bp, 28 predicted proteins | sample ASW5metaG_FD_204512 | JGI IMG/M metagenome (GOLD analysis project Ga0315336, IMG submission 204512) | Ammonia-oxidizing marine archaeal communities from Monterey Bay, California, United States - ASW #5 | ecosystem: Environmental > Aquatic > Marine > Intertidal zone | place: USA: California... | reverse complement strand
TTTCAGAAACGGATTCGGCCTTTTTTTCACCTTTAACATCTTTTCGGAGCTCTCTAATCTCTTTTTCCATTTTCGGTAGACGTTCAAGCATACATTCGATGGCTCTTGCAACAGGATCAGGGAAAGCTTCTTCTCCATCGGTCTCATCCTGCGTCGAAGTTACACCTGAAAAAACGACCCGTCCAGGCACGCCAATTACAGTAGAATATTCGGGAACATGCTGCAGGACAACTGAGCCTGAACCTATTTTTGTATAGTCACCAATACGCATCGGACCCAATACCTGGGCTCCCGCACCGATAACCACATTATTGCCAATGGTCGGATGTCGCTTACCTTTTTTGGTATTCAATCCTCCCAAAGTTACCCCATGGTAAATAAAAACATTATCTCCAATTTCGGAAGTTTCGCCAATCACCACTCCCATTCCGTGATCGATAAAAAACCGCCTACCTACAATAGCTGCCGGATGTATTTCGATGCCCGTCAGCCACCGCATGAAAAAAGATATGAATCGAGCTATAAATTTTAATCCAAACTTCCACAACACATGGGCAAAACGGTATCCGATTAGCGCATGAACTCCTGGATAAAGAAGGAGCACTTCCAAAAAGTTGCGTGCGGTTGGATCTTTTTCGACAGCAACGTCAATATCTTCCTTAATTAGTTTAAGCATAAGATCTTTTACTAAGCACTCTAGCGATAATGTCTGAATTGTAGTCTATCTAGAAGCAAGGTTGCAACTGGAATCCCCCAGAATCCAATAGGGTTTTGACTAATCTCCATATTTAATATTTTTTATATGACAAATGATTTTTATTCAAGGTATGCCATAAGGGCACGAGTAATAGATAAACCATGAAATAGTGACATAGCAGATAGTTATCAATATTTCTAAGTTTAACGACTAAACTCAGGCAGCCTATTAAGCCACTTAGTGAATTACTTTGGAGTATTTAAATGTTTGAAAAATTTGGAAACCTATATGAACATCAAAATATTGAACAATCCTAACGTGGAATTTCAGGATTTTTATGTCTAAATTTTTGCTGTGTTCAATCATCATTTTGTGACAACATCTCTTTATCCTCTAAGGCAAAAAATTCTTTTAATATATTTCCCTGAGCTTCGCGATCAACTATTGCATATAAACGTATCGCATCGAATTGCTTTCCCTGTTGGCAACGAATCAATTGCATCCGCATAAGTTCCAAGACAGCTAGAAAGGTAACTATAACTTCTTGTCTAGTGTTAAGAGCGGTAAAAAGTGACTGGAAACTAGCGCTATCAGACGAATTTAAAATCTCCATAATATCGGCAATACAATCAGAAACTGAAAGAGTTGTAACTTTAATCTCATAATCTTTTATAAAAGATTTATCTTTTAGAACCTTTTGAAATGCTGTCAGAAGATCAAAGACATTAGCTTCAATTAGCAGCTCTTCTTCGGGAACATTATGCTTAACTTCACCAATACGGGTGAAAAGTTGCTGCTGGTCATATTCCATTTGCCTTAAATCAAAAGCAGCTTCCTTATAACGCTGGTATTCAAGCAGACGTCTCATTAATTCCGATCGTGGGTCCTCCCCAGCAGCTGCTAAAGCATCCTCTTCGGTCTCTGGTGTTGGAAGGAGTGTTTTCGACTTTATCTTCGTTAGTTCTGCGGCCATAACCAGATATTCCCCAACCATTTCTAGGTTTAACTCGCTCAATAGGTCAAGATATTCCATATACTGCTTAGTAATATCAGCAATAGGAATATCATAGACATCCATCTTCTGCTCTTTAATAAGATGTAGTAGAAGGTCTAGCGGACCTTCAAATATATCTAGATTACATTGGTAACTCATAAATTTATATTACCATTAGAACCCAAAAAACGTATATTAATAGGACAGTAATAAAAACCCGATTTTACAATAAAGAATAAAGCATCAAAGGTCACCCCAACAATGTTGGAGAATGGAAAGGACCGCCAGTGGAGCTGTATCAGTTCTTAGCAGACGTGGCCCTAGTGAAACTGACTGAAATCCGTGTTCCATGGCATTTTCAATTTCACGAGAGGCAAATCCGCCCTCAGGACCTATAAGGATAGCCGCTGACTTAATATCATTTCTATCTAGCAAATTCCTGATAAGAGTACATTTCTCTTCTTCCCAAAAGATTAGTTTGAGATTAGCACCACGATTGACATAACAAAACTCTTTAACTGAAATGGGTTTGGGGCTAATAGTAGGAACTGTGCTTCTCCCGCATTGTTTGGCTGCTTCTCTTGCAATTCGTTGCCAACGGTCATTTTTATTTTTAATATCTTTTGTTGACAACTTTGAAACACAACGATTAGCGCTAACTGGGATGATATGTCCAACACCGAGTTCAACTGCCCGACGCACAATACCATCGAACCCTTTTCCTTTTACCATCCCCTGTCCTAGGCATATTGTTAATGGTGACTCACAAGATCCTGCTTCTTCTTTAAAATCGATTCTACCATCAATACTATTATTTCCCACATAAGCGAGAGTCACTGTATAGCAATTTCCACACCCGTCTAAAACTTGCACCCGGTCACCTCTTTTAAGCCGAAGCACAGTGCGAATATGAGCAACGTCAGTCCCACGCAAAATTGCTTTTGTATCCGTTATATTTTCAGGCGCAGTGAAAAAGCGATGCATAATTTAATTTGAAACCTTGAGAGGTGTAACCTGAAGTAATTCGGATAAGCTTGTTATTTGATAGTCAGGTACAATCGAACCAGTGAGGGAAGAATTATTGCGATTCAACCAAACGGCAGGCATCCCAATTGCTTGTGAACCTTCTACGTCTATACTTAAATTATCGCCTACAAAAAGGGTATCTTCGGCATTTAGTCGCAACCTTGAAATTGCTGCTCTAAATATAGATGGGTGAGGCTTTCGATACGGTGCGCTAGAAGAATAAAGTGCAAATTCAAAATACCGACCTAACCCAGTTCGACGTAATTCCTCAATTTTTATAAATTCAGGATTTGTTGTGTTTGATACAATACCCATACGTACTTTGGAATCATATAATATTTCTAGTGTTTCCACCACATCTGGGTAAATTTTTCTGACGCCATGGATAACATCGTAATACACAGAAAATACTTCCTTCCATGAAGTATGACTTTCAATTTCGATCTTATATTTAAAAAAAAGATGCCGTAATACTATTTCAAAACATGCTTCTCGGTGTGTTCGACGTGATTCATTTATCAATTCGTAAAAGAGATTCTGATACTCAGAAAACAATATTTCAAAGTCAGGCAAATCTATTTTTTTCTTGCGTAAAAACTCTGTCATTTTTAAAAATGCAGCCTGGTCATCCTCTTTAACCAAATCAACAAGAGTATAAGCCCAGTCAAATAATATTGCTTTGTACGGGAAGACCATCGTGAGTAGTTTTTCGCAGTGATTTTAATGATTCAATTTTTAGATTTATTGGAAGACCTCTGATTCTAAATGTAAAATATTTTTTCTAATATCTGTTTTGGTAATAGTCTAATGTAATCGAATTTAAACACAGTTCTATTACTATCTTACAGTGTCAATTCCACTCTCCAAATCATTATCTAATCCATCATAACCATCTTGATCATTGTCCATGCCAGAAAGACCAAGCCCTTGTCCATGCCGACGCATTTTTAAGTTGCCCATAATTTGGTTGTGGCATTTGTTGCATATCCACCCTTCACCAGAGTAAATCCAGCATTCATCTTCAACCCAGTCCTGAGCTTCATCTTCGGTGTCAAAGTACTCACCTTCTTGGACACAGTCTGTGGCCAACCTTATCTGACACTCGACTGCAAATTGATTATTTTTTTCAATGATCATAGAAAGTCCCTTTTCTTAAACAGAATAGGATTAGTTAAACAAATCAAGAATTACCTAATTATAGAAATAATTTTATATTTAAGGAAATTTTAATCTTCTAAATCCAGGATATAAGATAATGATATGCCCCGACTATCTAGTCTCATCTGACTTAGGGGAACCATCCAAGAACTAGAACGCCACAAAACTATTCACCTAGATTCTCTATATCTAAATTTCTTCATTTTTACACATTCAAGTCAATATAAAGTTTCATCTGATAATATAATTAAAAGATATAAATTCGTGCAAAGAAAAATATTATAGAACATCATTTTTTACTATTAAATTTTAACTTGTGGTGTAATGTTAAGCAAGGTAGTATCAAAATATTTAGCTGCAAGAAATTTTATCAGCTTCTCATATTGCAGCCTTTTCATAATGGGGCTTCTACTCATAATCCATAAATATTGCCGTTTGGGTTCACTTACAACTGCATATTCATAATCGTCGCCTAGGGCAATGATCCAGTAATTACCATAAAATGGCCAATAGAATAAAACTTTTAATTTAGCATTAGTTTGCTCGTCGACTATTTTGGCCGTTCCTACTGCTTTTTTTAATTTGCCATCCAACCCACCTTCCTTACAACGATTGATAACATTTATAGAACCATCTATAGCTAATTCATAATCGGCAGTCACCGAATAATAGTTTTCTTGAAACCAGTTGGGGTAACGTGCTACTTCATACCACCTACCAAGATATTTGGCTACATCAACATTTGAAACAACTTGGAGAGGAGGATGCTCTTTGGATGGAACAGTGGTACAAGATACCAAACAAGTAATAGTAAACAAAATCAAAGTTTTTGTCCGTATGTTATGAAACATTGCTATGGATCAGGATCGAACTGTTTGAGTCTATGAGCCGCTAGAGCCACTCCGGCATAATTCCCTTGATCAGTAAATATCTGTAGGGCCTTTTTTGTATATTGAACAGCAGTTTTAACGTCATTCAGATTGTTATATGCTAATAAGGCAATACCCATCTGCATTTGAGGAACTGAGTAGTGGGTGGAATTTAGTTTAATTCCTTCCTTAAAAATCTCAATAGCTTCATTACTACGCCCAGAATTTCCGTATGCCATTCCAAGCCCCAAGTAGGCCGGAATATAATATGGGTCGATTTTTAAAGCATTTTTAAAAGCTTTAACTGCTTCAATATGACCTCCACTAATCCCCATTTCATTACCTAAAGCAACATAATCTTCAGCACTCGAGCGTGCCCTTAGAGCATTAATCTCATACACAGTCCCAATTAATAGAAGTATCATAATAAAAATTAAGATTTTGTTTCTCATTATTACGTTATATATTGTCCTTAGTAATTTATGTTAGAAAAATAATTAAAGAGAGTTAATGCCTAAATTCTTTGGCTGTCTGTATAGAATAATTCGATTATAAATTTACCTATAGAGGGAAACCTAGGTCATCCAGTTTTTTGGTTTACCATTGACGGAAGGGTAAAAACTAGTTGGGCCTCCAAGTACCACCTAGGCTTCCCATATTTTTAAATCAAAATACATACACGATAATTCCAAGCTATTTAGTTTAAAAGGCACTACCTTTAAAAAAGACTAAACCTCAAGCACCAATAAGATTTTTAAATAAAAAATAACCACTCAATTACTAATTTTAGATTTTTCCTGCAGATAATATTTTCTCTGGCATTCATGCGAACAATATTTCGATTGAGGGTTTCTGGGATTAAACTCTCTGTCGCAAACACTGCAAATTTTATTGTAGAATTTAGTTTTATAAACTGATCCATTGCAAGGATCCTTCATAGTCTTTATATACGAAACTGCTCTTTTTGTAGATTTTTGTTCAAGAAATTCTTTGTTATTTTTTGAGATTAGTTCATTCCCTCGATAAATTTTTTTCAGCTTTCCATTTTTGTCAAAATTTTTCATTTATAAATCATAAAACTAATTTATAAAGTAAAATAGATAAGACCAGTGCCTCCAAAGTTATTAGGCATTGGGCAAGGCGATGACTAAAAATTAACCTTGAGGATTGTAGCGCCAACCTTCACGTTTCTTACAGGTCCAGCCATCATGGATCTGGAATGTAGAAAGGCTTTCTAGAGTTACTGAATGAAATAAGGCCAGAATACCGGGCCCAGCGATGGAGTTATTTTTAATGTGGAGACGTTTAAGCTTAGTTAGATTTTTAGATCTGGAGAGGAGGATCAATCCTTCATCAGTCAAGCCATTTTCACTTAAGTTTAAGTATTGGACATTGACCAGTAGCTCACAATCGGCCAGTTCCCGAACACCTTCATCGCCTAGTTGATTATCACCCAAATCCAACCAAGTAACCCCTTTTAATGAATCGGAGGTCCATAAAAAACGGGCAGTAGTAGTAGTCAAAGGAATCCCACTGGCCATTAGTTGGTTTCCTCTCAAACGGCCCTTAAAAATATCACCAGCAGTATTGATTCGATTTTTACTCATCATGAACGATGTAACAAATTATAAAATTAACTTTTAACCCAAAACGAAAAATTTCACAAGTCCACCTCTAAATTTTATCTTTTGTTTTTTTTCTTGAAAAAAACATATTTAGTACCTTTCATCGCACCAGGAAGATAATCCTGATCCACTTTGCCATCAAAATAATCATGGGGATATTTGTAATCCTTACCATATCCATATTTTGTCTTAGCATCCATGTAGTGAGTATCTTTTAAATGATCCGGTACTGGAAAAGATTTTCCATTTTTTTGGATATCTCGCAAAGCGCTATCAACAGAGGTTATAGTTGAATTGTCTTTTGGAGCAAGTGCTACATAAATTACAGCCTGAGTAAGTGGAATCCTCCCTTCGGGCCAACCCAATCTATCAGAAGCCTCTGCGGCAGCATTGGCAATAACAAGAGCCATTGGATCTGCATTTCCAACATCCTCTGCGGCGGTAATAACTAAACGTCGAGCAATGAAACTTGGCTTTTCACCTCCCGCTATCATTTTTGCTAACCAATAGACAGCAGCGTCCGGATCAGATCCACGAAGACTTTTCTGAAACGCAGAAGCATGATCGTAATGCTCTGTGCCCTTTTTATCATACAAAACAGCAACGGATTGAATAATATCTTCAATATCACGAACGCAGACAGTTCGCGGTTTGGTCTCCCCTGAACAAGTAAATTCACGGGCCGCCTCCAACACGTTGAGCGCTTTTCGGGCATCACCATTTGCATAGATAATGATTAAATTCTTTGCCGCTGAATCAATCGAGAGCAAATCCCCGCCAAACCCACGCTCTTTATCAGCCAATCCGCGCTCAATTAAGCATCGCACATCATCTTGCGACAATGGTTCTAGGCGAAATATTTGGCATCGAGAACGCAATGCGGGTATAACCTCAAAGGACGGATTCTCTGTGGTTGAGCCAATAAGGCGTAAAGTACCGTTCTCGACATGAGGCAAAATAGTATCTTGTTGAGATTTGTTAAAACGATGGATTTCATCAATAAATAGTATTGATCTGCGTTCATAGGAACGCCATATTTTCTGTGCCTTGATGATTATTTTTCGAATATCAGCCACGCCTGCACTGACAGCGCTAATCTCATAAAATTCGCTTCCCGTTAAACGCGATGCGATGCGAGCAATGGTAGTTTTCCCAGATCCTGGTGGCCCCCACATAATAAAAGAAAAATTAGATTTTCCTGTAATAAGTTTACGCAATGGTTTTCCCTCACCAACAAGTTTTGCATGTCCCAGCAAATCATTCCAACCAGAGGGACGCATACGATCAGCAAGAGGTGCTGGTGAATTATCATGTTTTTTATTTTCAAAATCAGGAAAAAGTTCCATAAATATATTTTTCAAATAAAAGTACTAATAAAAGTTAATTTTACATAATCACAAATTTTTCATAGGAAATAATCATAAAATTAAAATAACCTTACAGGGAATAATCAAGAAAAACATAAATTAAGTCTTTATTTAGATGTTCAAATGAAAAGTTAATTTAAAACGCAGTCTCTTCCTTTCTGCTACTCCCCGCCCAATCAGCAATCAAGAAATCCATCCAACGATAATCACCCCAGGGAGTTGGCTTATTGAGAATGTACCCCATATGACCTCCATATTCTGGAGTGAAAATTTCTACAGAGTTACTCATACGGACCGATTTAAAAACTTCTGATCGAATAAATGGGTCGTCTTCAGAGTAAAGTATAGTGGTAGGAACAGTGATATTATCTAAGTATCCTTTGGCACTGCATTTTGTATAATAATCATCAACATCTATGTAACCCGCTGCTGGAGCGGTGTAAGCTTCATCGAATTCAAGGATTGTTTTCTCTCTACCAGATGGGAGAATCACGCCTGGAAAGCACTCGGCCAAGGCCTTGCTCTGTAAATGAATCTGCCTCATATAATACCTATTAAATAAAATGCCTTCTCTAGTTTTCGATAAAATACAGCTAGACATTTTTAGATCAATAGGAGGATTTACAGCAAATGCCTTGCTGATATTTAAATTATGCTTTCGTTTTTCTCCCAGGAATTTTAAAAGAACATTACCACTCAAGGAAAACCCTATGATATTGATCATTTTTTCTGGATAAAGCTTTGACACATACTCAATCACCTTCCCTAAATCATCACTAACGCCGCCGTTCCAGAGTCGATCGCTTAAACCCATACCAAGACCACATCCTCGCTGATTCATCATGAAAATATTTAATCCACGAATCCAAAGTTTTCTGGAAATTCTTTTCATATACCCAGACTCAGAACACCCACCCATGCCATGAGCAAGAATAACCATGGGAGCGCCAGCATTTTCCAAGGGCAATTCAAGTAGCATTAGCTTTGACTGTTTACCAACATTAACCTTATGAACTTTTCGTTTGGGTAACCTTGTATCCCCTGAAAATTGGGACCCAATAATGGTTTGGAAAATTCCACTTCTAAGTAAACTGTTCGGCTTGAATGTATAATAATCAACTGACATCTATCAGATAGTTTTTGTAGGTTAAATATTATTTAACTCATTGCAGAATAATCTCATTGTCCTCAGGTTGACACAACATAAAATGGTTGGTAAGTTAAAAAACATATTCAATATGGAACTAACTGAGACGGATATGGTAAAAAGCGTGTTTGGTTTACATTATATTATCAAAAACACGTTGGTTTTGACATTTGTCTTTCTGACATTTCACAGCAATCCATCGTATGGAAGTTTAAAGAAAAATCTTCAAGCTAATCGCCATTATGATGATGGTATGCAATTGAGTAAGGCAAGTTATTGGAAGGAAGCCGCGGAGGAATTCCTAAAAGCTATTCACTATAACCCTAAACATAAACTAGCTTATGCAAATTTAGGGGTAGCCTTGAGTCAAACGGAAAAACATAAAGAAGCTTTGCTTGCTTTTGATGAATCAATTAAACTTGGATACGATCATTCCCTACTCCGATATAACAGAGGACTTTCTTTTGCTAAGTTGAATCTTATCGAAGAAGCAGTAAAGGAAATCGAATTATCGCTTAAAATGGATTCTAGAAACGTTAAGGCCCTTTACAACCTTGGCCTGCTATATTTAAAACAAAACAGAGAGGATGATGCCCAAAGACAGGTTAATCTGCTTTATACTCGCAATGACAATCTGGCCAAAGAATTATTTGATTCTATTCCATCTATATACAAAGTTATGTCCGTGGATAATGGTGGCTCCCTTAAAGGAAGAGTTAGTTTAGTTGGCAAAGTACCCCGCCCCAGATTTTTCCCACTTATTTCTTCGCCAAATATTGAATACTGTAACCGAATTTCAGATGGCAAAGGCCATCGTATTTTATTTGACTTTACAGTATCCGAATCTCTCGGATTAAAAGATACCGTGATTAAACTAGTGAACATTCAAAAAGGAAAACCATTTCCAAGCAAGATCCAAAAACTAGTGATGAATCGTTGCCACGTTCCAAAGTATGTAATTGGTATCCGTAATGGGGAAACACTATTGCTGGAAAACACTGACCCAATTCGACATGAGATCGCCGCATATGAAATCACCAATCGAGGAGTAAACCAAAGAAGCCACCGACCTGTAGATGCCAATACCTCTCAAGTTAGAGAAGTATTTGTAAAGCAAAAAACAAAAAACTTTCTAATCAAATGTAATCTACACCCATTTCTACAGTCCCATGGTTTGATAGTCGACAATCCTTACTACGCGATCACCGACGAAGAGGGAATCTTTTCAATAAAGGATATTCCACCAGGTACTTATAAAGTAATCGCCTGGCACCCATTTATTCCAAACGAAGTTGGTACAATCACAATCGAGCCAAGAAAACAATCAACTATAAGTTTTGAGTTTAACGGAATGGATGCGCGGCGTAAGCTTTACAATGATGATTGGAAAGGCTACCGCTTTAAACCAGTATATGATAGTAATGAGAATTTTTACGGGGGACCCAGAATTGATGATCCAATTGAAATTCTACAAGTCTACAAAGAATTAAACAATTAGCTATGGGGAGGCCATTGTTCTGGGGACTTTCTTTATAACTGATTCAAGGTTTTCTATTTGTTTTATCCTGATAGCAGTTTTGACGGCCGCTTCCTTTTGCGTAAATCTACCGATAACTACTCTATGCCACATCTCATCCTCTCCTGATAATTGAGCCACCATAAGAAAAGCTGGGTAACCTTTCTTAGCCAAATTATTTTTAAGGAAATTAGCCCTTTCGAGTTTCTTAAAAGATCCTACTTGAAGAATAAACCCCGATACTAACGGCTTAGCCGGATTTTGAGTTTCAACTTTATGAGTACTCGGAATCAGAATATTTTTGGTGCCCACATTATCAGATTGAAGTATAGGCCTTACTTTAATTTTTGATTTAATATCAGGTTTTTTACTAGTTATTTTTTGAGATTTGGTAATATTTTCATTTAAGTCAATAAATTTACTCATGGACGGATCATTTAAAATGTCGAAAAATGTGAACTTATCCTCATTAAGTGACCAAGAATCCTCCAATACCCGTTCTCTTTTGATATTCTTAGGTTTCACCGAGATTATTTTTTTAAGGGATGATTTTTCCATTTTGTTATAAATATCGAGTGCCTTAATTGCCCCAAAATATAGGCCCAAACCAATAAAACCAAGAATTAAAATCGATAAAATAACTCTACCAGATGATTTCATCTATATCATACACGAAAGGTAAGGTGATGAACTTTTTGAGATAGGCCTTGACATTACATACGCTCAGGCGCAGAAACACCCATAATAGAAAGAGCATTAGAAATTGTCACACGTAGACAATCCATCAAAAATAACCTTGCCGATGACAAAGCATAATCTTCACTCACTACACGGTGCCGAGAATAATAGCCATGAAAACTACTAACAAGATCTTGGAGGTAAAATGCAATGCGATGGACTTCTAGTGATTGAGCACTTTTCTCAACAACCTCGGTAAATGCTAATATTTTTTTTATGATACTAAGTTCTTCTTCATCTTTAAGTAGGGATAAGTCGATCTCAGCAGGTGCTAATAAGTTCAGTCCCTGTTCAGCGGCAGTATGAAAAATACTACAAATACGAGCATGCGCGTATTGAATATAAAAAACAGGATTTTCTGGCGTCTCTTTTTTAGCTAGTTCAAGGTCAAAATCAAGATGACTGTCGGAACTGCGCATTAGAAAGAAAAACCGGGTAGCATCAACCCCCACTTCTTTAATAACGTCATTCAAGGTCTCAAATTTCCCAGAACGTGTGGACATAGAAATCTTTTTGCCACCTCTCTTTAAGGCCACGAACTGAACAAGCATCACTTTAAAAACATCTTTATCATATCCCATAGCTTGAAGGACCGCTTTCATTCTCGGAACATATCCATGATGATCAGCACCCCATAAATCTATGATCCATTCATATCCACGATCAATTTTATTCTTATGATAAGCGATATCGGAGCAAAAATAAGTCTTCTCACCAGACTGCTTAATTATCACTCGATCTTTTTCATCTTTGAAAGCCGAAGACTTTAACCAAACTGCACCATCATTATCATAAACATAATTTTTTTCACGAAGCCAACCAACAGCAGCATCGACCAACTCGTCATCATATAAACTTTGCTCGCTAAACCATCGGTCAAACTCAACACCAAAACCAGCAAGATCTTTTCTAATCTCACCTAAAATTGAATCAAGCGAGTATTTCATGAAAAATGGTAAGACTCGATCTTCTTCTTTTTCTAAAAATTTATCGCCGTATTTTTCAATAATTTTTTGTGCAATACCCTTTATATATTCTCCCTGGTAATACTCAGGTGGAAATTCTTGTATAATACCCAGTAATTCTCTGTAGCGGGTCAAAGTAGAACGACCAAGGGTATTCATCTGGTTCCCAACATCGTTAATATAGTACTCAGTACTCACATCATATCCTGCTTTTTTAAGTAGGCGCCCAAGCATATCACCCACTGCCGCTCCACGGCCATGCCCAACATGTAATGGGCCAGTAGGATTCGCACTCACAAACTCGAGAAGCACTTTTTTACCCATACCCACATTAGAGGTTCCAAACTGATCACCCTGTTTTACAATTCTTACTAACCGGCTTAAAAAGAAAGAAGGAGCCATTTTTATATTTATGAACCCAGGTCCAGCGATATTAATTGAAGCAACTTGACTATCACCATTTATAAGGTAACGACATAAAATACCGGCTATATCACGAGGTTTCTTTCTCTCAGGCTTTGCAAGTATCATAGAAATTGATGTAGAAAAATCACCAAATTTTTCTTCCTTAGGTTTTTCCACGACGATATCAGGTAAAACAGATAACTCCAGTTCGCCACTCTCCTTAGCCTTATAAAGAGCACCGCTAATCAGTTGTCTTATAACTTTTTTCATTAAGATAATTATAGAAAAATAAACGAAGGGACAGGCAGTATAATTTAGCCTCTGCTATAAGTTAGAAAGGGGCAGGAAGGTTCGGGAATGGAGGCTGCCTTACTAATTGCGAACAGCTTCGATTTTTTTCTCCATCTCTTCTTCAAAAATTTTTTTTTCCTCTATAAATTTATTTTTTAGTTCTTCAACCGCAAATTCGATTTCTTCAGGAGGAGTTCGATCATCAATTTTTCGCAATTTATCTTGAAGCATCACATCCTTATCCGCAATTTTAGCTTTATATTCCTTCCGGAGTTCACTAATCATTTCTTTTTGTTTTTTCGTAATTTTCTTTTTGTTTTTTAATTCCGGGACTAGTTTTTCTGACCTCTCAAGACTTAGTTCCCAAGCACTTTTAAGACCTGACATAATCTTTACCCTATTTAATTTACTATCAGCTAGCTATCATAAACGAAGCTTGAAAGAGACTCAATCGGAAAGGTATAAAAGGATGCCACAAAACAAGAGTCCAATTTTTTAAAATTTCCTTCGGTAGCCTGAGTTTATTTTATAATTATCAAGTCGAAATCTATATACAAAAATATTACGACCGTCTTGACGGATACTCTGCTTAACTTTATTAATCAACCAATAAGATTGAATTTTCTTATAGGTATATTCTGTTTTTTCTGAGTATTTTTGACCATCAATTGTAAAGTCTGAAAATGCTTCTTCCACCATCCATTTGCCTTCCTTGCGTGTATATAGAAACTTTCCTTCCACAAAAAGAGGTTCATGGTTTTGCCTGATACGTAATCCAGAAAGCCGCCACTTATCTGTATCCACAAGCAATTCATAAGATTGAATCTTATCCAACGAATCACCGGTCTCAAGTTTAAGTAGTATTTTATTTTTATCATAAATTCTAGCCTTGCCCCGATACTCTGAAAATTTTTCATGAAGAGTTTTAGGCATGAACACATCCAGGTAATTGTTCAATACACTTGTATATTTTAATTTCTCATCATCAGAAAGCATAACCCTATTATCATCAATCTTAACGCTTTTTGTCATGTTTCTGGCCTTAAACTCTACATAAAATAGAAAGTCTGGGTTTTTTAAAAAGGTTTTCTTTCCCAATTTTATGTCTTGCTGTTCCCATTCCAACCGAGCAGAGATTTTAAGCAAACCATTTTTTTGTGGGTAATAATAATGCTTATCAAGCTCATTTAATAAAACTTCAACTTTTGTTTGTGCTGTTGATATGGCAGGAAATAAAATAGATCCAAGGATAACGACCTCGAAAATCATCAGAAATCGCACAAAGAAAGAAAAAATCATTCAAACAACCGTCAATTAATCAGAGCTGAAAACATTTCTATCGAGGCCGGACTGTCCCATTCCCTAGCACCAGAAATAAATCCCCTAAGGTATCCATCAGGGCCAATCAAGTAGCTCGTGGGAAGTCCCATGATGAAATAGGATTTTCTCACTTTCTGTCCAGGGTCCAGTAAAATAGGAAATGTCAGGTTGTATTGATCTATATATTTTTTAACCTTCCTTGGATTACCACGATCGATGGAAACTGCAACAACTTCTATTCCGCTGGAGCCCAGCTTTTCATACATCCTTTGCATAGATGGTAATTCCTCCCTACAAGGCAGGCACCATGTCGCCCAAAAGTTGAGCAGAATTGTTTTCCCCTGAAAGCTATTCAGGGCAACAGAGTCTCCAGCTAGATTTTTAAGGTTAAAGTTGGGAGCGCCCCTCTTTATTTTCGGAAGGGACACCCCCATTTTCTCAAAATGCCCCTCATGAGCCATAGCAGAATCTGACATCATAATCAGGGCTACAATCAAGGGAAGTAGCCAAAATCGAGAGGTTCTCTTCATAAGACTTAACCTAGCGTGCGTTTCGATGCAAATAAGATTTAATCAGCTGCATCTCGTCTGGTGTATAAGAAATTTTCCTTTCTTTCATTCGTTCCATCATTAAAACCAACAAATGGTCCCACTCATTAACAGTATGCCGTTTTGGATGAGGTAGACCATGGCAAAGCGTGCATTTCTCTTTTACCAGTTCTAATTCGTTAGATCCCTCTTCCGGCATACTCTGATGCGAAATAGAAGCACAAGACAACTGATCAAGCACATACATTACGCACAAGATCAATAAAAGCTTCTGTAGTTTTATATTCAAACTAAAAACCTAGTTCTTTCGGGGCACTAAAACCTTTATAACGCCGGCTATTTTTGGTTGGGACCTCCCAGTAATAGGTTAGCTGCATCATGTAGTGACTTTGCATTTGAGGGCCCTTTAGGTTCTGGTAAATCGGAACCGAAAAGTTTAATTCAGCAATTTGAAGTGGCAATGGTTGAAACTGCAGACCAAACGTAGCATGCAAATTAACACCACCGTAGTTTGTAGGATCACACAATGGGGTCATCCAGTCAGCATTCTTATTAAGCATAGCATGACAATCACCAGAGTCTTTTCCTCTTTTAGGCTCAGAACTATAGTCTCCCCATGCTTTTCCATTTAGTTGAAAACTTGCAACTTTGTCCTCGCTAAACTGCCTCATGACATATAGGTCAACTCTATACTCATCTCCCTTCGTGTAGTCTTGGTCATTTGTTCCCCATCTTTGGGTTGTCACAAAATTCGCACCAACCCAAAACGGGTCCTTGACATTCTGATAAGTTAATCCAAAGATCGGATCCCAGGTTCCAGATCCGGGTTGCATACCAAAAGGGAGCAGTTTTCCTCTCATTGTTTTCGTGGGGTGATTACTATTTTTGACTGTGATTTTTCCAGTTGGTGCAGCTACACCTCCGATAACTGATAATTGATGTCTTGGAGCCAAGTGATCATCAGAATATAATCTATATTTCCCCATAATTTTGGTGTCAGTGGCCCCTTGAGAAAACATTTGATAATTTCCAGCAGTAGTGCTCATTTCCATTGAATTACGCACATATCCCATCATAATCATACCAGCGAAATCGTCAGTGAATGAGTAAGCACCCCCAACCATAGCCATCCAGGATTCCATTGATTTAGGAACACCACGATAGTGCCCAGCAGACATGCTTGGACCATAATCCTCAGTCTTTTTTTCATCGGTACCGTCTCTTAAAGAGTCCATTCGCATAAACATTTCGCTGATTTTAAATCGATATTCATGAGTCTCAGGAATACCGCCGCCTAGAATATTAAGCGGCATGTTTCCACCGCAATGCGCACAGCAAAGTCCAACATAAGCCATAGCATTAGAGCTGAGAATAAGAATAAAAAATACTGTGTTAGATAAAGCTTTTATAAATTTCACTTAAAACTATCTCCTAAAAAAAACACCACACAACAATAAACGGTAATACTACAATCACCGTAAATCATCCGATTTTAGATTAATTTAATTGGAATTATCTTAGAAAAAAGCTATTAAACAGTCTTTGGAGGGTGGTCTATCTGGTTTGGCAAAAGCAAACCAAAACCGCGGCCGAGGTATGTAAAATTTCTATTAATTAAAGTTAACTCAATCTTGAAGCAGGTAGTGCTGAATAAAGACACGCTGGCATTATACGAGCCAAATGCGGGAAAGTTTTCAGAAGTTTTGCCGCCACAGTTCGAAGCTATCAGGACCTTATCTGCATTTTCTCCGGCATTCATGTGGGGGCAGACAATATCCTTTAAACTATGTCGATTCAAATCACAATGTTCTATATGAACCTGCTTTTTCCCATCAAAAGGTGAATTCACTCCATGATGATGCATACCGCTTGCTGAGGCTCCAGTAATTGGTAGCAAAAACAAAAAACATATTAGAAAAAATAAGGCTGAAAAAAAAATTTTCACCAGAAGATCTCTATAGCTGTTCTCAATTGAAAGTATTGTTATTATCCTATAAATATTTAACCGTTATGTCAATAATTTTGAGTTTTCAATATCTGTTGTTTTGAGGGGTACCATTTGATATTCTCCAGCTTGATATGATAACCCCAGAAAAATCGCTTTTACTTACAAATTTAAAAAATTATCTGACATTTCTGAAGGATTATGGTTATTCGGAAGTTCCTTTGGAATCTGGTAACATATTGGGGTCGGAGGCTAATAAAATCAATTTATCAAATCCTCTACCCACAAAGTTAAAGGAACCTACCATAGAAATCCAAAAACCAACAAATCCAAAGCCCTACCTTAATATTAAAGAAGTACTTGAAGAATTAGGAGACTGTAACCGCTGTAAGTTACACGAGAATAGAAAAACTATTGTCTTTGGGTCAGGAAACCCGAATGCCGATATTGTTTTCGTGGGCGAGGGACCGGGAGCAGATGAGGACGAACAAGGGTTACCTTTTGTAGGCCGCGCGGGGAAAAAATTAACCGAGATTATTGAAAAAGGGATGAAACTTAATCGAGAGCGGGATACCTATATATGCAATATAGTGAAGTGTCGTCCTCCTAAAAATAGAGATCCCGACACCGAGGAAATAGCTGCTTGCAAACCCTTTTTGATAAAACAACTATTAGTCATTCGACCTAAAGTTATTATTGCGTTAGGTAAACCAGCAGCCAGCACATTGTTAGGCAGAACTGTACCCATCATGAAAGAGAGAGGAAATTGGTACGTATATGAAGGCATTCCACTTATGATCACGTTGCATCCAGCGTATCTATTGAGAGCCTATACACTCGAAAATAGACGCAACATAATGGATGATATGAATAAAGTTTTAGAAAAGCTTAAAGAGTGAACACAATTCTAATTCCCAGCATTAAACCGTGGTGAAATTTTAAAAATCACTTTCTCCTCCCATGAATACCGGAAAAAAAGACTGGTTTATTAATTTAACTTTTATGGGCTAGCCCTACCTGAACGTTAAGAGAAGATTACTCCACAGATGTTTAACTGAAAGGTTTCTCTAATGTAAGAAAACCTATCTGGCATTTGAAATGTTTAATGTTATTGAATTACGAAATATTGAGGGGAATATTGGCACTAGAAAATAGAAAATTAATCGCCGTTATTGGATCGCGAAATAAGCAGCATTCGCATTTTTCCAAACCGCTTGGCCTATGGCTTGCCGAAAATGGTTATAGCCTTATAAATGGCGGGGGACCTGGTGTTATGTTTTCTACTGCAAGGGCTTTTTGCTCTGTTAAAAACAGGAAGGGCGTGGTTGTAGGCATAATTCCTTCAAACTCAATATGTTCTTCTCCAGAGGAACGCGAGTCATATATGTCACCAGAAGGTTACCCCAACCCATACACGGAGGTTACAATAAGAACCCATTTGCACTTATCTGGTGCACTTGGAAAAAATATAGCAAGCCGGAATCACATAATCATCTTGAGCGCTGACGCCATAATAGCTCTTCCAGGGGGACCTGGTACCCGATCTGAAATTGAGCTTGCAATAGAATACAAAAAACCTTTGGTACTACTTAATTCACATGGTGAATGGGACGGTTTTGCTAACCGTGCATCCATAGTTAAAACAGTATCTGATGCAGTTGAGAAAATATAGATGAATTCGTCCCGAATACGCTCAGCCTATATAGGATCAAAAGAATATATGGCCCAATTAAAGGATGAGTTAAATGATATTATTGGCATCCAAGATCAATTGATTTTGTCTTCCGCCCCTCCCATTAAAACTTTGTGGTCACTGAATATATGGCAAAACCCAATAATTCTAAATATAGACTCTATCAATGATGGTGCAAAAAAATTAAAAGCTATTCAACGCAACTGGTGCCTTTATTCTTATCAATTCCATCGGCGAGCAAAACTAATTCAAAAATTTCTTCCTTACATTTCCGAAAAACCTCTCAGGTTTCCCTGTGCACCACCCTCTTCTCCAATTGGCTCATGGACCCTACTCAAACAGAATCAAATACTGGCATCTTCTCAATGTTCCAGCCCATATCAAAACGGTAAAATATTATTCGAGGAGGACAATGAAGGACCTCCAAGTAGGGCCTACCTTAAGCTATACGAAGCACTCACAAGAATGGGAAAGTTTCCCCAACCAGGTGAATTCTGTATTGATGCAGGTGGAAGTCCCGGAGGATGGGCTTGGGCACTTCAAAATCTTGGGGCACGCGTTCTATCAGTTGATAGATCTGCTCTGGATCAAAAGATACTTTCTCTTCCAAATTTGGAATATCGAAAAGGAGATGCCTTTAGCCTTAAACCCTCTAATTTCGATAAAGTAGATTGGCTATTCAGCGATATTATCTGTTATCCAGAAAAACTGTTCGAGTGGGTATCCATTTGGGTAAATTCGCAGAAATGTAAAAACTTTGTCTCTACAATTAAGTTTCAAGGTAAGCCTGATTATAGTATTGCAAGAAGGTTTTTAGAAATTCGGGGAAGCCAAGTCTTCCATCTGTATAACAATAAACATGAACTAACCTGGATACGCAAGGATTTTGCCCCTAATAAAAAAAATGGCTAGGAGGAAAACTTTATTATGTTATCTCTCTGTAGTTTTTATGGACGAGGGATGATACGTTCTTTAAATAACTTATCTTTAATAAAATCAAAAAAACTGCGCATCACCCATAAACACCGAGTTTCCAGGTATTCTTACATTATTTCTAATAAACTTTACAATATTTAACCCAGTCTATTAAGGTTTAACCACCCGACAACTTTTACAGTTCTCGTGATTATTTTAGTTTTCCCAGTATTTTCTTTCTAACCTGGGTTGAAGTCGTTTTTTCCGGGGATCCCAGTATGATACCTATGTTTTTGGTTTTCCTTACAGCTTGTGATTGGACAGGTTCAGGGTTTATAAATGGCATCTCCTTTTTTGACCCACTAATATGAGTTTTGACTGTGGGTGAACTACCACCCAAATAAACTGCTCCACTGATGTGTGGAACGGTTGACTGCGAATACCCATGAACTGATCCACTTATGTGAACCGGTCCACCAAATACATGACTGACCCAAATCAACACCCAAACCACCTGAAAAGCTATATATTTTTTTAAAGTGTTTAAATATATCATTAGGCAAAAACAAATATACTAAACGGTAAAATTAAACCATTTGAGAAGATAAACATGCTAGGTTCTTTTCGGAAAATTAGTCGGATTAATGAAGAAATAAATATAACGGAGCTATCTTTTTAAAATACTTTGGGAAAAGTACTTGGTAGGAATTTTTATATCAAACTTTATAACATCAAAAACATATATAGTCTGGGTATTTTGCTTTAAAAGGTCACGAAAAACCATTTTTTCAGGAAACAGTCGTGAACCCACAGGCCTATAACCTAAAAACTCAACATCCTTGATCAACATGCCACTTTTCGCGTACAGCTCTTGGCGCAAAATCACCTTGCGTTTAGGATCAACCCACAGTTTTCGTTTTTGATAAGTGGTGGCCTTATCAAGGGCTTCCAGCCGCAAAATACCACAAGACACTCCACCAAATTTTTCTACTCTCTCTAGTGAAGCCCTATAGGTATAGCTTAATTTTTTATCCTCCATCATGTCTTCATAGGAAAGATCACTGCCCATCATCGACTGTCGCAGCAAATGGCCTGCAATAAGAATCTTACGGTCTGTCCGCGGTGTGTACATCCATAACTTGGAACCAATCTTCAACATTTTAGTTCCCTTTTCTCGAGGGGGGGCTTTATAAAAACTGTAAGAACGTTCTACCCCCTCCATCCAACTGACCATCTCCAATATTCTTTCAAGCCTCCCATTATTTATGATAAGTCGACCTTCTATATACTTGGTGTTTGACCACAAATTATCATCCACTGCCTCCAGCAGCGTTTGTGGATCAATTCCTGCTGCCTGGGTTGGGCGTACAACAAGTGAAGTAACAAGAAAGCTACTGAAAACAACGATAACCCCAAGTACTTTTAAGAATAATTTATTCATGTGCCTTATCCTTTTGGCCTTTAAACCTCCCACAAGTTTAAAGGAAAAGCCATAGTTGAATTAATTATTTTTAAAATTGCAAAGACATAAAATATTCAGGAAATTACATTATTTTACCGTCATAAAATAGATGTGGTATATAAAAAAACAGGCTATTCTATTGAAAGCAATTGCCAAGTAAAGATACGGGTCAGCCTTTAATGTTAATTTTGGAAAAACAACGTGTTTTTTAAAAAGCTCACATACACAACCTGGAGTTTCCTTGCACTAGCTGTAATATTGATGCTAGTCACTAATAATAATGTAGGGAAACAGAATGAATATGAATGGTCACAACAACTGGAACGAGAGGGAATCGAAAATACTCTTATCCTTGCAGGTCAATTAGAGGGAATCGAGCGTGAGCTCATGGGAATTGTTTCCTTATTTGAGGCATCGGAGACTGTCACCCGGGCGGGGTTTAAAACCTATGTTACTCCACTTTTACAAAAACATAGCTTTATTCAGTCTTTTCAATGGATTCCGCGAGTTCGGAAGGAGCAACGAAATACTTTTGAATCCTTGGCTCGACGTGAGGGTTTACCAGAGTTTCACTTCACTACCTTGGACAAAGATTCTGAAGTAATACCTGCAACACCCAAAAACGAGTATTTTCCCATTTATTATAAGGAACCTCATCAATCAGGCAACGAATCCGTTTTAGGTTTTGATATTAGCACTCAGCCAAAGTTATTAAACTATATAAATCAAGCTAGAGATTCTGGAAAGACTATTGCCACCAATGCAGGGCTCTGGTTCAAAAAAGACTCAGAAATGACAACGTTGATTTTTGCTCCCAGTTACGCAGGGGAAAATATTCCCAAAACAACGGAGGATAGAAAACGCCTTTTCATTGGAACGGCACTTGGAGTTTATCGCGTAAACGATATGATAGAGCAAATAATAAGTCCTTATCTGGTTGAGGGGATATTATTAACGGTATTTGACGAAGACAAGGATAGTATTATATATGGCGAACTTAAAAAAAATTATCTAATCAAACACAAAAGTCTTTTAAATTTTTCGGGAAGACGCTGGCTTTTGATTTGGCAGGGAAATCTAGACTTTCTAAATGGCCCCAATAAATTGCACTATTGGCTTTCGGCAGCTGTCTTTATACTTATGGTATTTATAGCAGGGATATTTCAAATAGTGACATCGCGAACTAGGCATGTGGAAAAGGAGGTAAACACACGTACAAAAGAACTGAATAAATTAAAAAATCAGCTGGCAGAAAAAAATCAATCGTTGCATGAATTAATAAAAATGAAAAACGAATTACTGGGAATGGCGTCTCACGACATGCGCAATCCCCTAACCTCGATTCAAGGTTACTCAGGGTTTCTACTTAAAAAAGGGGACGCTCTTAACGAAGAAACACGCACAGAATTTCTTAAAATTATTAACACCGCAAGTGGTAACATACTGAATCTTGTAAATGATCTACTCAATTTATCTGCCATAGAGAGTGGACAACTAACTCTAAACTTAAAACCAGGTTCCTTATGCGAATTGATTGAAGAACGAGTTTACCTTTATACCCATCTAGCTTTGGAAAAAGAAATCAAACTAAAAGTGAGTCATCAAGAACTCCCGGTAGTTTTTTTTGATGCACCTAGGATTGGACAGGTGCTAGATAACCTTTTGACTAACGCTATAAAGTTTTCCCCAATAGGAGGCGTGATCGAAGTATCTGTAGAAGCGAACAATGAGTGTGTCCGCGTATCTGTCAAAGATGAGGGCCCAGGAATAAAAAACGAGGACTTAGAAAAACTATTTAAACCTTTTAAAAAACTTAGCTCCAGACCAACCGCTGGTGAACAGGGGGCTGGGCTAGGATTAACCATTGCAAAAAAAATGATCGAACTCCACCATGGAATATTAAACTTTAAACCGGCAAATGACCATGGAGCAAACTTTACTTTTGAACTTCCTTTATCTCCTCAGCTTTCAACACACAAAAAATAGTGTCGCGTTTTATGGCCTAACGATCATTCTGTTTATTAATTATATTTCTCAATTCGCCCCAAGTCCGAGTCGAGAGAGGAGGTATCTCTTGACCCGGACAGAAGCCGCCGCGGAGGACAATTATCGGGCGTTGAGCAACGACCCGAGGGGTGAGTTCTCAACCTTATAAGCTAGGCGAGTTTTAGTAAATTGCTAGACGCCAACTGGTCCTTAACTGCTTTTATCTTTTCCACAGGTATTAAAACTATTTTGACTCTTTCGTTTGGTTTTTAAATTACTTGAAAACTCCTTCCAATGCCTATGGCTTAGTAATTTGCTTTTTACTACTTTTTTCAACTTCCCATTGTTATCCAGGATTCGAACGGCATATAACATGATGCGCTCCTTTTTTAATTTTCCATTATTATCTAGAATTCGAACTACGTAATCCATGATTGCCCCTTATTTTGCTGCTTCGCGCCTGCAAGAAAGAGTTCTAACGCAGCACTCCTATATTGCCTAATAGCAACAGCCATACCAAAATGTAAAATTCTTCTTTTTTTGACTTAACCAATTGATATTAAAACAATATTAAAATTCTTAGTCGTCAAGAAGAATCCCTTGTGTCCCATATATGGAATTTCGGTTTTGGGATTTAGTAACTTCTATTTATATTTCGAAGGATTTTCTCTGAGAACTTCAATGATGTTTGGCCTAGATTTCAACTGAAAAGCGGCGAGGTATTGATTAGAACAAGAGGGCGCATTTTGAACTACTTTTATATTCAGTTACCCTCGAAATCATAGCTATGTAATGAGAGTAAATTTGGGTTTCTAAATTGAGGGCTTTAGAAAATCAATGCTGGCAGGCTCAGTTATGTTATCGTGACTTAGTTTTTATTAACGGGCTTAGTCAATCCGTATTTCTGAACCATTCTGTAAAAACTAGATCGACTCAATTTAAGTCTTTTTGCAGTTTCGGGAATATCTCCATTAGTTAGATTGAGGGCTTTTTGCAGTGTTTGCTTTACTGATTCTTCAAAAGGGCGGATGGGATTTTCTAAGTTAATATCTTTACCTGAAATATTTTGCGTTTGCTCAATCTCCACTTCCCTTGAAATTCTTATATCATCTGGCAAGCTTTGGAGGTCAATACAATCTGATTCCGCAATTATCATAGCACGATAAACAACGTTTTCTAGTTGACGAACATTGCCCGGCCAATAATAATCTGTAAGCATCTCCATTGCTTCTGCTGTAACAGATGATATTTCGTTATCAAATTCATTTTTATATTTTTCAACGAAATGCGCAACCAGGCCCGGAATATCCTCCCTTCGTTCTCGTAAAGGGGGAATAGTGACTGGAAATACAGCAAGCCTATAATATAAGTCTTCGCGGAAGGTCCCTTCTTTAACGTTTTTCTTAAGATCCTTGTTAGTTGCGGCAATCACTCGGGTGCTAGTAAAAATTGTTTTAGCTTCTCCCACTCGTTCAAAACTTTTTTCTTGCAGGTAGCGCAATAATTTCACTTGAGTGTTTAGCGACATCTCGGCTACCTCATCTAAAAATAGAGTCCCTCTATGAGCTAACTCCAATTTGCCCTTCCTTGTCTCAATAGCCCCTGTAAAAGCTCCCTTCCTATGACCAAAAAATTCACTTTCTTGCAAATTCTCTGGAATAGCACCGCAATTTATATCAACAAAAAGACCCTCTGAGAAATTACTCTCTTCATGAATCGCACGTGCCATTAATTCTTTTCCAGTGCCACTTTCTCCCAAAAGAAGTACTCCCGCATTACTAGGCCCTACTTTAAGGATTTTATCTAGTGTGCTAGTTAGCGCAACACTTTTCCCAACAATACCACTAATATCCTGCACTCTATTTAATTCATCTTTAAGGTAACGAACCTGCCCCATGAGGTTTGATTGATCAAGGGCTTTGTCCAGAATTGCGAAAAGGCGGGTCTCGTCAAAGGGCTTAACTATATAATCAAACGCGCCAAGCTTCATTGCCTTAACCACTGACTCCGTATCGTCAATACTTGTTGCCATAACAACTGGCAGATCTTTTTGGGCTTTCTTGATGGCTTCCAGTGTTGCTATTCCATCCACTTCCGGCATCATCAAATCAAGAAAAATAACGGAGGGATTTTCATCTAGACGTTCAAGGCATTGTCTCCCACTCTCTAGGGACAACACATCGTGGCCCTGGTCCTCAAACAAAACCTTGAGAAACCCTCTCACATGAGAGTCGTCATCGACCGCAAAAATTAATGCCATTTATCAGATCAACACTGATAGTTATTTAAATACAGACATAAACACGGATAATACTGAGAATTTGGAATCTTTGGCCAATTGATTACATTTTGATGATGATCCATCGCATCGCATAAAGCATCCGGCCCAATAATTACAATCAACGTATATCCATTGACGAACATCACCATTGCTCTCAATCACCGTGGTTTCATCAATAATCTTGTAGTCCACATCAGAAACTAGTTCTCCTGGTGCTCTTTCGGCTTTTGGGTAAAAACAACCTGCACTTGCAACAAGAACAACTGCAACAGCAAATACCAACAAAGTATTCACAGCCATCTGAACATTTACTTTCATAGATCGGATCTCCTTCCTAAAATTTTGTTTAACTATACAACAACTTAAAAATCAATGCAATTGGTTAAGATTGACTAAGCTGTGATTGTTTTACAAAATAAACTTAGTAAAAATAACATAGCTCTTCGGTCATATAGTGTTTATGCGCTTAGATATTTTTGTTCAGGTTCTCAAAAGCATGACGTCGATGAGAAATAGCATTTTTTTCATCAAAACTCATTTCAGCATAAGTCATTTTATAGCCATTGGGAATAAATATAACGTCCCATCCAAAACCGTTTTCACCACGAAGACTATCGGCAATTTCCCCCTTTACCTCCCCCTTAGCCACAATCATTTCTTGCCCATTAAAAACCGCTGCCATGGAGGTAGCCAAAGCCTCTCGGTTTTTAAAACTCTCTAGCATTTTTAACAAACCATCGCAACCGACACTAATTTCGAACCATTTAACCAGCGCTCCCGGAAGACCATTCCAAGCGTTAAAAATAAGTCCCGAATCTTCCACTAGAACTGGACATTTTAATTCTTTATATGCCTCCTGAGCTTTGTGCTCTATAATTTTGTTCATGTCGTGAGTTTGTATTTCATCAATAATCAGCGTAGAAACTTGTTCTAGCTTACAATCCAAAATCTTTGAAGCCTCTCGAACTTTGCCTGCATTGCTTGTGACAAATTTTAACTGGCTCCATCGCTTCTCATTGCTCATATGAATCATATCTTCACAGGTCAAAAGGTCCAACACTCAATACTCAACCACAAATATATTTTCACTCCCGCTTGCCCGAATCATCGACCTGTGTTATAAAAAAAATCATTCCAAATAACAAACTCCAGATCGATTGCAACCAATTTTAATTATGAAATTATTTTCAATAATTCGGATATTGCTTCTAATTGTGTTTTTGTTTTCTGTTACAGCATGTTCTCCAATTTTTGAAAATAATTATGACGTATTGGCTCGCCAAGCTCTCTTTGACCTCATGAAGGTCCAAGAAGTTTATCGGATAAAACATAATAAATACACTAAAGAACTAGCTCAACTTCTAAAATATGATCTAAAATATCATTCTGGTATCGTTTACATTGAAATAATATCAGCTGGCAGGGATGATTATCGAGCCATATCTCTTCCCGCTGAATCAGCCACCGCACGCGTCTTCGTCTATGATACAAGTAATGGAGGATTTTATGAAGCGGACGAGGTAGAAGTTTCAAAATATGTTCTGGGATCCCTCAATTTTATCCGCAGCGAAAAAGAAAAACAGAAAACAAATACCCTACTAATAACAACCCTCTTAGGTTTTCTTGTTATTATGGGATTTCGCTTTACATATAGTTATAAAGGGGAGGGAAATAATAGTGCCTTGGTTTCCTATTTTATCAGCCTGCTTCCATTAGGGTGGGCCGTTGCTGCGCTCAATATCCTAACTAGCGATATTGTTTTCAGCTCAAAAATAAAGACATTTTCATTGACTGCGATTACACTTTCTCTTGCTAGCATTTTTATTACATCTCGATGGTTAAAACAAAAGACCCCACTAATCGCCCCTACTCCTTTATTAGGACTTGCAGGATGTACGTTTTTCACTTCAATAACCAGTCTTGGAGTGGTTGCCTACACCCTGTATAAGTATTATCCCTCATAAAATCATGAGCTTAATTGAACTTTAACAATATGGTTTGTATTTAGAGTTCCTTCTATACTCGACTTCGCCTTCAAAACAAAAGTTTGTTCATTGATTGTATTACGTGGCAAAACAAATTTTATCGCCCCTTGAACTGTCATTAATGTATGCACTTTCCTTTTTTTAATTGCATCAATTGAAACAGGAAAGTCGTAATGCAAGTCTCTTTCCCCAACACAAGCTGTGAAATTTGAAGAAAGAACCTGAACATCAAGTAACAGATCACCCCTTTTTTCGCTAAACCAACTGGTCTCTCCTTTATGAGGAATTCTAATTTTCATTCGATTCCAAGCTCCGTGAGGTATAGGAACTTCAAATTTTTCTTTGTTTTGGCGGACTCTAAAAACGCCTCCTTTTA
>Ga0315336_1002561_pt1 | contig 27310 bp, 16 predicted proteins | sample ASW5metaG_FD_204512 | JGI IMG/M metagenome (GOLD analysis project Ga0315336, IMG submission 204512) | Ammonia-oxidizing marine archaeal communities from Monterey Bay, California, United States - ASW #5 | ecosystem: Environmental > Aquatic > Marine > Intertidal zone | place: USA: California... | reverse complement strand
ACACACTACGAATACGAATTCCCCAATTCAAACATCGACTTCCGTCTGAGTGGAAATTACATCCTTCGCATTTCTGAACAGGGAAACGAAGATGACGTCTTGTTCGAGCGGGCATTCTTCGTTTCGGAGCAATCCACGCCCGTGGATATGCGTATCGACAATGTATTGGTGGCGGGTCGCCAGTTTTCCTCTGTGCAGCCATTCGTGCAGTTCACCCCACCTGATCTCTCGACGAACGTTTTCGATTATTCGGTCTGCTTCCTCAGAAATAACTGGTATCAAGCGTCTCGGTGCGTGGACAATCCGTCACTCGACGTACAACCTGATATTCAATTTTATCTGGAGCCGCGGCAGTCGTTTGGGCCTCGTTCATCGAGCTATTACCTGAACCTGTCCGATATTCGGACTAGTGGGAGTATTGAACGAATTGATCGAAATGCAATTCCGTGGAGCGTAACAATCGAGCCAGATTTCGTCAATCTGGGCGCATCCGGAATTGCTCCCTTCTTGAACGGTCAATCAGTGATTCGTGAAGGTGTGCGCTCTGTGGCAGATCCCGATTACAATGGAGAGTATATCGATGTTACGCTCCGACTCGTTCCACCGGATGAACTGCCCATGGCCGGTCGAATTTTCGTGACCGGCAGCTTTTCGAACTGGACGGTGAGCCCAGATAACCAGTTGTCCTGGATCGCCGCCGATGGCTGGTATGAGGGCGTGGTTCGAATGAAACAAGGGCAGCATGAGTACCGGTATGTATCAGATAACAATGCATCTCAACTCAGGCTGGATGGTGGCATTCCTCAACTTCAGAACATGTACACCACGTTTATCTACTACGACGATATCTCAGTACAATCGGATCGCCTGGTCACCACGCAGGGCATCATCTCCCGCTGAATGAGGTTTAGGGCAGAAATAGGTATCACCACGCCAAATTCATGAAAATGCAGGCTATACGTAGCTACATTGAGCTTCCTTTCTTCGGGACGCAACCAAGATACAGGAGTTTTTTCTTCGCGGTCTTTCTCCGTGGAAATCTTCCCATCGTTCAACCAAATTAGTGGAAAAATGAGGATTAGTCGCGCACTATCAGTGATGACACTAGCCATTTTCGTATTGGCAGGATGTGCATCATCCCAAGGTGTTACTGATACAGCATCATCAAAACCGGCAGCCGCATCGTCATCGAAAAACGATGACAAAAAAGGCCCGAAAGCGTTTTCTGAAGTCATCAAGGATGATTTCAAGAAGGATGAAGGTCTTTTCAACGTATATCGTGACGACGCGACGTACTACTACGAGATTCCCAATAGCGAAATGGGGAAGGAGTTTTTGCTCGTGACCCGAATCGCAAAAACGGCGGACAACGTCGGTTACGGTGGTCAAAAAGCGAATACACAGGTTGTGCGCTGGGAAAGGAAAAATGACAAGATTCTGCTTCGTGTTGTTGGATACTCCAATCGCGGAGACGAAGACGATCCCATTTACAACGCGGTCCGCAACTCCAATCTGGAGCCAATCATTCGGGCGTTTGAAGTCAAGGCGCATAATGAAGACACTACCGGTGTCGTGATCGACGTAAGTAGCTTGTTCACGAGCGATATTCCGTCACTAGGGCTTCAATCGTTTCGCCGCACCTCACTGAAAGTACGCCGGTTGGATGGAGACCGGACCTACATCGAGTCGGTAAAGGCATTCCCAACGAATATTGAAGTTCGTCACGTCCTCACGTATGACGCTACTGGCGCTCCTTCGAATGGATCGACGAATTCGATCACGCTGGAGATGTCTCAGTCAATGATTTCGCTACCTGAAGACCCAATGACGCCGCGTCTATGTGACGAGCGTGTTGGTCTATTTAGCGTTCGTTTCACGGAATACAATGGCGAGCAGCACCGCTCAGAGCCTAAATGCTACGTGACGAGATACCGCTTGGAGCCAAGTGATCCTGAGGCATATGCTCGTGGAGAACTCGTTGAGCCCGTTGAACAGATCGTTTATTACATCGATCAGAACACACCTGAAAAATGGAGAGAAGCACTCATTCAGGGTGTAAACGACTGGCAGCGCTCATTCGAAGCTGCCGGATTTAAGAATGCGATCGTAGGCAAAATGGCGCCCACGGCCGAAGAAGATCCTGACTTCAGCCCGGAAGATGCTCGTTACTCCGTTATTCGCTATTTCGCGTCGGACATTCAGAACGCTTCTGGTCCTCATGTTCACGATCCTCGAACTGGTCAGATTCTGGAGAGCGACATCAACTGGTATCACAACGTGATGTCTTTGCTTCGCAACTGGTACCTCGTGCAGACGGCTGCGGTAAACCCGGCAGCACGGAACGCGCAGTTTGATGACGATGTGATGGCTGAACTCGTCCGGTTTGTATCAGCACATGAGGTGGGACACACACTTGGCTTCCAGCACAACATGGGCTCTTCCTACGCATATAGCGTCGAGCAGCTGCGCGACGCTGAATTCATGAACACACACGGAGTGGCTCCATCCATCATGGATTACGCTCGCTTCAACTATGTGGCTCAGCCTGAAGATGGCGTCACGCAGTTCAGTGCTCTCGTCGGTGAATACGATGATTGGGCCACCAAGTGGACCTACTCCTGGTTTGATGGCGATCGTAGTTCCGAGCAGGAGCACCTTATTCTCAACGAATGGGTTAAAGAACGCGCTGATGACCCTGCAATGTGGTTTGGAAGTGGTTTTGGCGATCCTCGTGTTCAGACCGAAAACATTTCCAACGACGAAATGGAGGCATCGCGTCTCGGTATTCTGAACCTTGAACGTATTCTCGATGGCATTGTCGAGTACTCCAATGCAGAAGGCCAAGATTACACGCAGCTTGCTGAAATTTATAACAGTGTAGGTGGCCAATACAATCGCTACATCGGACACGTTTCGAACAATGTCGGTGGCGTATACGAGCAGAACAAGACCACAGATCAGGAAGGTGCAGTTTACTCACCTGTACCTAAGGCGCGTCAGGAGCGTGCTGTTCAGTGGATGGCCGATTACGTTTTCACTACTCCAGAATGGATGATCAGAGACGACATTCTTCAACTCATTGAGAGTGGTGGCATCGTTAATAGAATTCGTGGCTACCAGGTAGGCGGAATCAATCGTCTGTTTGACCTGCAGAAGCTGGCCCGAATGATGGAAGGCGAAGCTCGTTGGGGAAGCGATCAGTACACGGTCAGCGACCTCATGAATGACATGCGCGGCGCGATATTTTCTGAGCTCTCGAGCGCTGGTTCTGTCGACGCGTATCGTAGAAATCTTCAGCGAGGCTACGTGAGCGCGTTGGACAGACTGTTGGATGTGAATTTCGCGGCATCGGCTGGTCTGAGAAACTTCGGATTTCAGAGTGTGAATGCGGACAACTCCGATCTTAAAATGCTCGTTCGTGGCGAACTCGAAACAACGCAAGCATCAATCGATCGGGCAGCTTCCCGCACACGCGATTCGATGACGAGATTGCACCTTAAGGATCTCTCGGCTCGCATCGATGAAGTTCTTGACGCGGATGACGACTAGGAACGCTGGTTTCTAGTTGGTTAAACGGCGCGGCGATCTATGATCGCCGCGCCGTTTCTGCTTTAACCCAGTCCGAGTACTGTTTTGTATTCGAGTTGGACAGCCTAGTTCAGTCTTGCGTGTACGTGTAACGCCTACATGCTGGATTCAACCTAGCCTACTCGCAGAGTCGATCGGGACGAGTATAATCTGGAGGTCGCTCTAATTACGCTCGCTCGCCAAAACGCCGCTAAATGAAAGAATCTATACCTGAACATTCGATCGTGACTGCTGAGATCGGTACCGAACCCTACGCGACGCGCGTTGTGGCGAATGGTCACGCGTTAATCTCCGATGAACCAGTTTCGAAAGGAGGGAAAAACGAGGGCCCAACTCCGTCAGACCTGTTATTGTCTTCGCTCGCTACCTGCATTGCCATCACGCTTCGCATGTACGTAGATCGAAAGGGTTGGCCGATGGAAGGAGTCCGCGGATCTTGAGAGTTCGCGCGTCAAGGCAGACGAATGTGCGGCGAGCCAGCTGCCTGAGGGACATAAGGGCCTGCTGGATGTGATCGATACTAAAGTCACCGTATTCGGCGATGATCTCACGGAGGATCAGCTCAGACGAATCGAAATCATCGCCAAGAAATGCCCGATGCATCGGATGATTACCGGGCACACGGTCGTGCCTATGGAATTGATACACGAAGGATCGGCCTGAATCGGGGTTTCTGCTCCCCTTCAAAAAGCGTACTTTCTGGCTTCCTCCCGGACCCTGAATGATTGCTGAATGAAGAACAGAAACATAGGATTCCTCTCGATTGCGACCCTTTTGTCGCTCTCGCTCTGGTTTTCTGCTTCGGCTGTCATCCCTCAATTGACTACTGAGTGGTCACTTTCTTCCACCGCGCAGGCCTGGATGACGATGTCTGTGCAGATCGGATTCGTATTCGGGGCGCTCATCAGCGCTATCCTCAACCTTGCCGATAAGTATCCTGCTCCCAAACTGATTGCTATCAGTGCTCTTTTTGGTGCCGTCGTCAATGCGTTGATCCCACTTCTGTCTACTGGCCCGGAATCGGCAATTACCTTCCGTTTTCTGACGGGCGCTTCCATGGCAGGAGTTTATCCACCTGCCATGAAAATCATCGCCTCATGGTGCACGAAAGACAGGGGTAAATTCATTGGATTGCTGGTCGGAGCGGTTGTGATCGGCTCTGGTATGCCACACTTATTGAATGCTCTTTCGTCGGGATCTAGTGGTATTCCCTCGTGGCGTATCGTCCTTTATGGAACCTCGATTCAGGCTGCCCTCGGCGCCCTCATTGCTTGGTTCTGGATCAAATCTGGGCCGCACCTGGGAAAGGCCTCTCGTTTCGACTGGAAGCACGCGGCATCGGGACTGACCGACAAAGCCACGAGACTCGCGAACTTCGGATACTTCGGGCACATGTGGGAGCTTTACGCGATGTGGGCTTGGGTTCCGATTATGCTGCTGGTGAGCTACAAAAATGCAGGATTGCCGGAGTACATGGCCCGATACGCGGCCTTCGGGATGTTCTTGGCCGGAGGAATAGGATCTTACGTCGCAGGCATCTGGGCCGATAAGATTGGCAGGACTACGATTACAAGCATCGCACTCGGCATCTCAGGGGCTTGCTGTCTGCTTGTGGGCTTCTTCTTCGATCAACCTATCATCCTGACAGTCGTGTGTTTGATTTGGGGTATCGCAGTAATAGCCGATTCCGCTCAGTTTAGTGCAGCCGTTTCAGAACTCGCAGATTCTAGCTATGTCGGCACCGCTCTTCAGGTTCAAACAAGCCTGGGATTCCTGATTACGCTCGTTACGCTTCAAGCGATGCCCTTGCTTATCGATACGATTGGTCACGAGTATGCCTACCTCCTTCTTATACCAGGACCCATATTCGGCATAATCAGCATGCTCAAACTCAAACGTCGCCCGGAGTCGGCTCAGATGGCTTTCGGAAATCGTTGACCGAAGGGACGCCGATGTGAATGAATCCCGACCAGTAATAAGGTTTTGCGATTGGGCTGCGGGAGTTGATCAGCTTCAATTTCGCGTTTCTCAGCGCCGTATCAGACGGATTTCCGAGTGACATCTCGTAATAAAAGTGTTCCATCAGGACCTGTGTCCCAACATCGTCGCTCGGCCATAATGAGGCGACTAGGTTTTGAGCTCCTGCGTATATAAATCCTCGCGAAAACCCAGCTAGGCCACTAGTGTCTGTTTTGCTGCCTTTCGCTGTATCGCAAGAGCTAAGGACCACTAGCTCTGCATTCAAACTGAGGCCGAAAATCTCACTCGCATACAAAATGCCATCTTCACCGTCGCTTCCCTCGGTCTGCAATATTATGCCAGAAGATCCCGGGTCGTCCTGATCTGCAAAACCATGTGTTGCGAAATGAATGTATCGGTACGAATTCAGATCTGTTGATTTAAGTACATGCTCTGCTGACTTCCTCCTCAGGAGCACGTCCGACTCTTTAGCAGACCATGATTTCCACCACCCTTCTTTATGCTTCATTATTTGAGCGATGCCACTTACTTCTTTTGCGGACCCCGGAAGCTCCGCGAGTTTGGGTGTTGTGGACTCATCAACATCCATGTGCTTTCTCAAGAAGCCGGCAACATCACTTGAATAGGAGGTTGACTTGTCAAATACCGGAGCGAACGCAAGAATGTCTTTGCTGAATTCTGTTTTACCTAGATTTGCATCATTCGATATCATCGAGGCAGCATATCCATAGGAAAACTGAAAATCTTTAATCAGGTAGTCAAGATCGGAGTAGGAAAGTGATTGGTTAAACGTGATTGAATCAGATGTCACCAGAGATTCGAAGGAAAATCCTGATACGGTCGCATTTGTTATTAAAAATATTCGCTCTGAGGTCAATAGTGACTCGAGTGACTCAAAAACAGATGAATACAATCCGAATGAACTTTCTAAATACAAAGCAATCCGATGTGAGGATATACTGTGTTCCAAAGAATCGGCCAGCTGAGTCACCTCCTCTTGGCTGGCGAGAGGGAGATAGTTAAAAGAGTCTTCGGTTATCACAAAAGCATAAAGTGAGTCGTTGAGCGTCACATATTGTATGATATTGCTATCATTGCTATGTAAAAAGCGATCTAAATATGACGTATTATTTACATTGTATCTTGGCCTATAATCTACATACAGTGGATATTGGTGAGCCAATAATAGCTTGTGTTTTGTTAGGTTCTCGGTTATCTGAAATAGAGAGTCGCGAGCAGGGTTTATCATTTCGGGAAATGCACGGACATCACTGCTTTCAGCAATCCTGTTTTGCTCCAGTGAGGAATTGAGAAGCGCTTTCATCTCGGTGATCTCCGATTCTGAGGCCCCTGCAAGTTCGAATGCTCGTATTTCGGCGAGTTGACTTTGGAGAATCCAGTTGTTCGCATAGTCAATGAAAGAAAACGCATGCCTTATGAAGCTTTCATCATTGAAAATGCGATGAAGCTGGATGGCAGCTTGCGCACCAGATCTGACAAGCAATTCAACTCTTTCAGACGTTTTAAGCAGTGGGACTTCGACTCTAATCGTTGCTAGAGAGTTTTCTATGGCCGAAATGGCGTAGGAGGTAACCTTCAGCAGTCGAGTCAGTGTCTGCTGCTGTTCGATGATTGATTCAGCTTCAGCCTTCAGGCTGAGGGCCTCCACTGCTATTTCTAGTGATTGAATGAGGAGGTCAAAATCGACATGAAGAAATTTTTCGTGTCGATCTTGTATCAAACTGCTTAGGTCGCTAGATGCATTGATCTGGAATGAGGTATTTAGGTATTCAAGCGCTTTATCAAATCTCCCCTTAGACATTTGCGACTCCGCCAATTCATTGTACGCCTGCATGACAAGAGGGTGTTTCCTTCCCGTAATTGAGATGATTTTCGAAATGAGTTGCTGATCATCAGGAATAGTGGAAGACTGGCTATAAGATTCAAAAAAACCCATCATATTGTGATATATATATGCACAAGAATAATGAGCGAAAGTCTTACAGTATAAAAATGTTTGAGTAAATAGAGAGTCGGCAGATTGTAGGTTTTGAAGATCAAATTGAATTTGTCCCAAAAGAGAAACGCTGTTAATTCTGTCGAAGTGGTCGGCATCCAACAACTTAGTTTTCATCTTCAACGCTGTATTTACATAGACTAAGGCCTCCGAGTGCCGGCCTTGGGCGTTAATCGACTCTGCGAGATTGTGATAAGAATGAGCGGTGAACGGATGTTCATTTAGTCTCGTTGAGCGAATCCGGAGTGCTTGCGCGTGATATGATTCTGCGCGATTATAATCCCCCAGATCTTCTAATAGCGCTCCGATATTGTTATATGAGGAAGCAACATCAGGATGGTCAGCCGACAGAAATTTCAGCTTAAGAGCTAGTGAGCGTTGGTGAAAAGACAACGCTGCTTGATAGAGTCCACGTTTCCAATAAACATTTGCAATGTTATTTATAGTCGCGGCTCGTGAAATCGAAGAGAGGAGGTCGTGTTCAGTTCGATATGAAAGTGACGATGTGTAATACTCGAGTGCAGAATCAAGATTTCCTCGTTCATGACTATAGAGCCCCTTCAAGTGTAAAGCGTCAGCAAAAGCAGAGGGATTAGCGGACTTTGATAAAAGGAAATAGTCGTGACATGACTCGAGAAGAGAGAGGGCAGAAGCAAAATCGCTTTGGCGGATTGCAATTCTCGCAGCACCACATTGTGCTTGATAAAATAAGTCGGGGTTCGTTGCTCGATCAAAATTGGGATTCAGGACCTGTCGATAATGATTCTCTGCTAGATTTAGTTTTCCAGAGGAAGTAAGCACTTTCCCCAAAAGAAGGTATCGTGCTGTGTTGCGCGAGATGTTTCGTGGCGTCTCACCAGCGGGCGGTATTGGAATCAGGTTTTCTATCAACGCATCTAGGTCACCCGTCACGAAGTTTTGTACCCAGTCTCGGTCTGGTGGCGAAATCTGAACGACGCCAGACTCGACAGGATCTGCTTGCAACTGGATGAAAAGAAATAGAGCCAAAATTGCAATGGCCAAGGAAGAAAAAATGAGCGTTTTCATATAAACAGGGGTTAAAAGGTGGGGCCTGTTTTCTAGAGGACGATTGTCGCCGAAACGCAACACGAGTTCGAAAAATCGTTGATTGCGCGTAGTGGGGGCGCACGTCACCACGAGGAGGAAGAGATTCCCGGCTCGTCTGTCTCCTACCTTCTCAAACGGAATACTCGGAGCAGATGCGACTTTTTAGCTGGTATCTGTGCATTTTCGATCCCAAATACCGTCATGTAAATGGCCCACGAACTGAGGAAGGGAAAAATTCGAATTCAGTTTTGTTAGATTCTCAACCTCAATCCGAGGTCGACTCGGCCAAGAGTTGTTGATTCATGAGGAAAACCTGAGTTGAAACCCCAGATATCGATTCAAAAGTTAATGGCATTCGCAGCTGTCTATCTCATATGGGGTTCGACGTATCTGGCGATAGCATTCGCAATTGAATCGATTCCGCCGTTCTTGATGATTGGGAGCCGGTTCTTCATTGCTGGAACGGTTCTGTATGCGTTCCTCCGCTTAAAAGGACTTGATGCTCCGAATCCCAAGCGGGCCGCAAATGCATCGATCATTGGCCTGCTCACGTTGGGCATTGGGACCGGATTTGTGGCCTGGGCGGAGCAACACATCGATTCTGGATTGGCAGCGCTCATCATCACCGCTGTCCCCCTTTGGCTTGTGCTGCTGGATTGGAAGATGTTGAAGGGAGGTGCTCCTTCACGGCCTGTCATCATCGGCTTGGTTCTGGGGTTCGTGGGTATCTCCGTTCTCGTAGGTCCAGATATTTTGTCCGGTGTGACTGATTCGAATGGCCTGGCCGTGGTCCTGGTTCTCATCGCGACCATTTGCTGGTCGGGAGGCTCTCTTCGAAGCAAGATGATCGACATGCCTGTTAATCTGTTCATGTCATCTGCAGTTCAAATGGCTATGGGAGGATTTCTGGTCTGTATCATTGGGTTGGCGTTGGGTGAAGCGAGAGGATTCGACTTGACCGCGATATCAGAAAAATCTGCATGGGCGTGGGCGTATCTGGTCGTGTTTGGCTCATTTGGAGCGTATTCGGCGTATGTGTGGCTGCTGGCACATGCTCCGCCAAAACAGATCGCTTCCTATGCGTTCGTAAATCCCGTAGTTGCCATATTCCTTGGATGGTGGCTGGCAGACGAAGTGGTCAGTGGTCGAATACTAGTAGCGGCAGCCATCATGGTGACGGCCGTGGCGCTCCTGATTGTGTATGGGGGAAAGAGAGAGCCAAGGGAGAAAACCGAGTAGCTCCGGGTGGCGCGGCAGTAGTTCGCGATCTACATTCTGTGATTGCTTTTTCTGGCCGACACTAAAATCATTTGACCGTTCCCTCGGAGGATGCCCACCATGTCCTTTTCCCGCGTCTCAACACTGCTTGTTTCTTTTTTGATGCTCTCGTTTGCTGCCTCTGTCGCAAACGCCCAACATACCTCGGCTGAAGAACGGCTCGAACGGTATCAGCGGCATGTTCAAATGACGGAGTCATCTCCCTATTCAGCACTTCAGTGGCAGTTTGTGGGTCCGACCAACATATCTGGTCGCATGACGGATGTGGCCGTTGTGGCGCCACGAGGCGACAACTACACAATGTATGTGGCGGGAGCGTCTGGTGGAGTGTGGAAGACAGTAAACGAGGGCACGACCTGGGACCCGGTATTCGAACACGGTCCTTCCACCTCGATTGGTGACGTGACTCTCGCACCATCAAATCCGGACATTGTCTGGATTGGAACAGGAGAAGCGAACATATTTCGTAGCTCGATGGCTGGGGCGGGAGTATTTAAGTCAACGGACGCTGGAGAAACGTGGGAATTCAAAGGTCTGGCGGGCACGCATACCATAGCGCGCATTCTCATTCACCCGACCAATCCGGACATTGTATATGTTGCTGGATCAGGCCACGAGTGGGGTCATAATGACGAGCGCGGTGTGTACAAAACGACTGACGGCGGTGAGAATTGGAGCCTCATCCTGCACAAAGGCCCGGAAACAGCAGCCAATGATCTGGTATTTTCACCCGACAACCCGGACGTGATTTACGCTTCAATGTGGCAGCGCGTGCGCGAGAAGTGGAATGATCCTCGTAATGAAGCACATTATACCGAGAGCGCTATCTACCGCTCCGACGATGCAGGCGCTACCTGGACCTCTATCAACGAAGGCCTGCCGGGAGCACGCCATCGAGGACGAATCGGTATCGATGTATCTGTTTCCAATCCGGACGTGGTATATGCATTCGTAGACAACTACGAGGCCGCGCGAGAAGCCGAGGATGATGAAACCGATTCCTACGGGCGTCCTCGCGGTCCAATCATCTACGGTGCAACGCTTTATCGGAGCGACGATCGAGGCGGATCGTGGCAACTGGCCAGTGAGCAGAACTCGTATATGGAAGGCCTTTCTTCAACGTACGGATGGGTTTTTGGTCAGATGCGCGTCGATCCGAGTGATGAAGACCGCGTCTATGTCATGGGACTCGGGCTCAACGTGTCCGACGATGCTGGCAAGACGTTCCGTCGACTTCGCGGCATGCACGGAGATCATCACGGATTGTGGATCGATCCGGACAATTCGAACTACCTCGTTAACGTCAACGACGGGGGACTGGCCATTTCCTATGACCGGGGAGAGAACTGGAATGCAGAGATAGGCGGACTTCCGCTAGTGCAGTTCTTCAATGTGACACACGACATGGACGAGCCGTTTAATGTCTATGGCTCGGTTCAGGACCACGGAAGCTATTCTGGTGCGATCGATCTGAGTCGGGGTCGTCACAACATTCCCGCTGTCGACTTTGCGGGAGCACCCGGTGGGGAGGGCAGCCGCCATGCCGTCGATCCCACAGATCCGTCGGTCGTGTATTCGGCGGGCTTTTACGGTACGATTTCCCGTACGGACATCGACGAAGGCACACGCGCTTCCATCATGCCGCCGCGTGTAAATCCAGACCAGCCGCTACGGGGGCAGTGGCTGGCTAAGTTCATTATCTCGCCTCACAACCCGCGCATCATCTATCACGGAATGAATTATCTATTCCGCTCGATGAACCGCGGTGAATCCTGGGAAGCGATAAGTCCGGATTTGACGACGAACAACCTCGACGAGCTGGGTGATATTCAGTATCAAACCATCTTTTCTGTGTCGGAATCCCCATTCAAGTTTGGCCTGATCTACGTCGGGACGGATGACGGCCGGGTTCATGTGACCCATAACTCAGGTACAGACTGGACCGAATTGACAGGCAAATTCCCCAAACAGCGTTGGATTGCAAAGATTGAAGCCTCTCAGCACGAGGAAGGAACGGTATACCTGGCGCAGAATGGCAAACGGGACGAAGATTTTACGCCCTATCTGTGGCGATCGACGGACCAGGGAGAAAACTGGGAAGACATTGCGGAAGGAATTCCATCCGGGCCAATAAACGTTGTGACCGAAGACCCCACTAATGCGAATATCCTATACGTGGGTACGGATCTGGGTGCATATGTGTCTATGGATCAGGGCGAGAGTTGGTCCTCGCTTGCTGACGGACTACCGACCACGTTCGTGAGTGATCTGTCGGTGCATCCTACTGAAGACATTCTGGTTGCTTCAACTCATGGACGAGGCATTTACGTGATGGACATCCGTCCATTGCTCCAGGCAAGTTCGGCAGCGGATGATGCGCTGAAGCTGTTCGAACCGGAAGCAGCTCGGCTTCCAGCTGGATTTCGTTCGCCTGCCGTGACTGCGATGCTATACTTCTCGAGCCCCGATGACGGGCAGGTGAGCATTTCGATCTCGGACACCGAGGGTAACGTGGTGCGGACCCTAGAAGCGGATGCCGCGGCGGGCCTAAACGGTGTGGAGTGGAATCTTCTCAATAATGACGACTCGCGGGTTGGCTCGGGAATGTATACGGTGACGCTCAGTCGGGGTGACGCATCCTCGCAAGCATCCCTCGCTGTAGAGCGCTAGATCAACTTGTAAATAAAAGTTCGATACATGGAAACAGCCGTTTTGAAATTACACTGTCCCGATCGGGGCGGCCTGGTGGCCTGCGTGTCGGGATTTGTGTTCAATCATGGCGGAAATATTATCGCCTCGCATCAGCACATAGAGCAGCTGGATAATCGTCTGTTTATGCGTGTTCATTTCTGCTTACCCGATCTCAACGGTTCACGGGAGCGCCTTGAATCTGATTTTGCTGCGATCGCTGCTGAATTTGAGATGGTCTATGAGCTCACGTACTCCGACGTGCGCAAGCGAATGGCGATCATGGTTTCGAAGTACGATCACTGTCTGCATGACCTCTTTTTCCGTCATCAATATGGCGAGCTGCATGTCGACATCCCGCTCGTGGTGAGCAATCACCTGGACCAGAAGGAAATATCCGAGCGATTCGAAGCTGAGTATCACCACATTCCCGTCAGGAAGGATACCAAGGCGGAAGCCGAGGCACAGGTGCTCGAGCTTTTCGCATCAAATCAGATCGATTTTGTAGTGCTCGCGCGCTATATGCAGATTCTTTCGCCTACGTTTTTAAATGCCTATCCAAACCGGATCATCAACATTCATCACGGCTTTTTGCCCGCCTTCAAGGGAGCCCGTCCGTATCACCAGGCTTACGAGAAGGGCGTAAAGATCATAGGAGCAACGAGTCACTACGCAACTGAAGATCTAGACATGGGCCCGATCATCTCTCAGGAAACCGTGCACGTAAACCATTCCCACAGCGCTGAAGACATGCTTCGCATGGGTCGGGACGTGGAGAAGCAGGTGCTTGCCCGGGCCGTGAAAGCACATATCGAAGACAAAATCATGGTTTACAACAACAGAACCATTGTTTTTGACTGAGCAAGCCTCGTGTTCGCTCGCGCGCAGCAGGACCGAGATGTCCGAGACAACGTGACCCTGCCTAGGCCAATTATTCGGTCCTTGTGAGCCGGTATCGACGATTGTGGATGGGTGATAAAAATAAATCAACGAACCCTATAACTTCTAGGGTAAGGCGGCGTATTGCATAGAAGTTATAGGGGTGGGCCGGCGCACGGCCACCTGAATATTTACTCAATTCAGTTCGCCGTGATATCAAAAGAATTGGCAGGCGCGTCAACCCGCGCCATTCTGCTCTCCATCCTCAAGCGTTCCGATTCGTACGGATACGCCATCATCAACCAGGTCCACGAACTGTCTTCCGGTGAGGTCGAGTGGAAGGATGGAATGCTCTACCCCGTACTGCATCGATTGGAGGATGAAAACCTTATCGAGTCGTTCTGGCACAAACCAGAAGGGAGCCGCAAGAGAAAGTACTATCGGATCTTGCCGCTTGGGCTTGAAGCGCTCGAAACGGAGAAGCGTCAATGGCTCAGAGTGGATGGCATGTTAGCTCATCTTTGGGACATGGAACCACGTTTGGCGGTGTGAGGCAAATATGAACTACCAATTTAACCTGGATACAGCAGTCGCCGCATGGCGCCAAAGCCTCAAAACGAATCGATCATTTTCAATGGACGATCTTGATGAGCTCGAAAATCACCTGCGGGATCATGTAGAAGCCCTACTTGAAGAAGGGCACTCAACAGAAGAAGCCTATCGAAAAGCGATCACTCGAATGGGTAACCTGCCTGAACTTGAACCTGAGTACGGGAAAGTGAAATATGGGACTTCCCGCCGTTATTCGTCGATTCAGTCGGATGTGCGATGGATCATGGCCATGTTTCGCAACTACTTGTTGACCTCGTATCGCTACTTGGGGCGGCATAAAGCATTCGCTGCCATCAATCTGTTTGGGCTGACGATTGGACTGGCGGGATGTCTGTTGATGGTACTGTTCATCCGTTCTGAAATGGCCGTCGGCACCGACCTCCATAGCGATGCTTCTCAGCTCTACCGATTGGGTCAAACGAGTGTGGGTTGGCCGTACGGTGTGATACTGGAAGCGGAATATCCAGAAGTGGAACAGGTGACTTACTTGAGGCGCTTCCCGGCCTATTCCATCAAACATGAGGGTGATTACTCGTTTGAGCGCATCACTCATGTGGACAATCAATTCCTGCAGATGTTCGACTTTCCGTTGACGGAAGGAGACCGTCGCACGGCTATGCGTGATCCATACAGTATTGTATTGACCAAAACCCTGGCTGAGCGTCTATTCGGAGACCGACCGATCGTCGGCGAAGCACTGGTGATGAATGATACGCTCGATTTCGCAATCACCGGTGTGGTCGACCTTCCGGAGACGTCCCATATTCAAGCCGCAGCCTTCGTATCCATGGCGACTATTCGGTCCACCAATCCAGAAGGGTGGGATGAACAGATGCAAGTTGGATGGCTCGATCTAAATATGCACACCTACGTGAAACTGGGCGAAAATGTGGACGCGGAGGTGTTTACAGAGAAGATTCGAGATTTACCAAGGGAACGCGCTGCGGAGTATCTGGATCGCTGGGGAGCGCAGTATGAGCTTGATCTGGAGAATGTGGAAGACATCTATTTACGCTCTGCATACGGAAATCGGCTGGGCCCGGAAGGGAGTCTCTCAAACGTGAGGCTGCTCGCGGGAATCGGGTTCTTTTTGCTGATTATTGCGGCGATAAATTTTATCAATCTCACCACGGCTCGCTCTTCCGTCCGTTCTCGTGAAATTGGCCTTAGGAAGGCGATTGGAGCAGACCGCAGCATGCTCACATGGCAGTTCCTGTTTGATGCTTCATTGACAAGTGTGGTGGCGGGCTTTCTGGCCATTTTGGTTGCCGTGATGTCCTTGTCGTATTTCAACGAACTTGTTATGCGGACGTACACAACGGGCGAGCTAATTAGCGTCCCCATGCTAGGAGTCTTGGTGGCAGTGGTTGCCGTGCTTTCAGTTTTGGCCGGGTTCTATCCTGCGTTTGTTCTTTCCGGATTTCATCCAGTTAAAGCATTGAAGGGTGGTGGATCGACATTTTCCGGGGGCGGCCGAGTGCGGCAGGGCCTGGTAGTCTTCCAATTCGCAATCTCTGGGGTTTTAATAATTGCCACGATCGTCGCAATCGCTCAGGTGAGATATATGCAAGAGCAGCCTCTGGGCTTCGATGGGGATCAAATCCTCGTGCTCGATGCAAGGCGGACTCTCCTGGATGATCGAAGGCTGCGAGGCGAAGCCCTGGAACAGCAACTCGATTCACATTCTTCTATCGATCTGGTCAGTTCTATGTGGACCGTTCCTGGAAACGACGCATGGCGTGGGCAGCTTTCGTTTCCAGAAGGATACCCTGAAGGGGAGGCCATATCGCTTGAGTATTATGCGGTTGGGTTTGGATTCGTGGAGTCATTGGGACTTGAAATTGTAGCAGGACGAGACTTCAGCCGAGACATTGGCACCGATGCCTCGCAAAGTGTGCTCATTAACGAAGCTGCCGTTCGTGAGGCGGGGTGGGAATCGGCAGCGGAAGCTGTCGGAAAGGCATTTCCTTCACCCGGCTCTGGAAAGCCCGATGGGGTCGTGATCGGAGTGGTTAGAGACTACCATCAACATGGACTCCAGCGGGAAATCGATGCCATGATGATCGGTATTCGGTCTGCAAACGGGTACTACACGATGCGGGTGCAACCGGGACTGGCGAATGTAGCCATGGCCCACATTGAGGAAGTATGGAGCGGGTTTTTTGAAGGATATCCATACGAAACGTTCTTCCTCAACGAGGAATTCGATCGGCAATATGCAGCCGAGCAAAGGCTAATCAATATCCTTTCGGTGTTTTCAATCATTACCATCATCATCGCATGTCTCGGATTGTCTGGATTGGCAGCGTTCACTGCAAGTCAGCGCACGAAGGAGATCGGCATCAGAAAAGCGCTTGGTGCGTCTTCAGGACAGGTAGTGGCTCTGCTATCTGGCGACTTTATGAAACCGGTCGCCATTTCATTCGCGATTGCGTCGCTTCTGGGGTACCTCCTCGCAACAGACTGGATAAGCGAATTTGCATATCAGGTTGAGATCGGAGTAGGCATATTCGCTATTAGTGCCCTGCTTCTGCTGTTAACTGCATTCCTGACAGTCAGTGTTCAGGCGCTTCGGGCCGCTCTGGCGGATCCGGTTGAAAGTATTCGATACGAGTAGCTTCGACTTGCTACCCTTCACTCGATCGCCAACACGTAAATCGTATCACAGTCCCTGAAATCTTCCTGTAACAAGAAGGTTGGTATTGAAACTGAACTGTACGAATCACGTCCAATGGACGTCGAATTCAAGCGAGAGTGTTTATATCGTTACGAATATCTGTATATATAATGTAACAAAAATAGTTACATTTGATTCAGATATAAGTATCGATTGATGTTGCATAATATGTCATGTTATAATGATGACATAAAAACAGTTTAGAATGGGAAAAAAAGCTACAAATACAGATAATAATAAGGGCAAAAATACTACAGGTAATACTGAGTTTAATTTTGTAACAAAGCTCAGTTTCAGCTATTTGATTGAGTTTTGGGAGCGAGAGTTGGAAAGTGACTCTCCTTCCAGAAGAGCGATTGCTTCCAAAGTATTTGAATTCCTACCGGAAGACCATCCGCTGAGAGGGGATGAAGTGGGACTGGAAGACAGTAGAAAGTACTGGGAATTAATCGATTTGTTGATGACAGCTGTAATTCCAACCTCGGCGAGAGAAAGCCAGTTGGCGGCTGCGTTTGTTCCCTTTAGCAGGCTTCCGGTCTTCGCTACGAAGCCATTTCAGGAACTGCAGTTGCTGAATCCTGAAGACGGATCGTTCCTGGCCGCGATTCAAGAAAACGTGCAAGAACAGCTTGAAAAGGAGAAAACTCTAGCAGCTTACCACGTCATTTTGAAAGAGGTGTACTCCGCCGGAAATGAGGTAGAACACTCCTATGCGGTCGATTCCGTTCATCCCGAGACGGGTCTCGATCGATATCATCGTGTGGCGATGGACTCCCAGTTCATACGGATCGAAGTTGTCGGTGACCTCCCGGAATTATCTGAAGATGCAATCACACAAATGCTTGAGCATCCTCAGGACCTGGAACTACATGCCCAGCACATACCCGCCAAAAGTTTTGAGTTTAACGGCCTCGCCGTGATGCGTGCGGTAGACGTGACCACCAACGAAGTGATGTCGCGAATCAAGCAAGACTTACTTGCGGTAGACGCGCTTGTCTGTTCCGACAATCTTGACAGGCTTGAACGTCGCGTGCAGTCGTTAACTGGTTTGCCGAACGCGAAGATGGGAGTTATCGGACTGGATCGCTGTGAGACTGGCAAGGTTAAGGGTGCGCGCAAGATTGGCCGAAGCCTGCTCCTGGACAAGGGAATGCCACAATGCAAGCAGCCAGAGGACACACTCTACTTCAAGGTATTCAACACAGGAAAAAGCGCACTCGTCAATGGCTTGTCAAAAATCGAGTCTCCCTCTGGATTCCAGCAGTCGTTAATTGACGCAGGAATTGAAAGTCTCTACCTGGCGCCTCTCAAAAGCCGTGATACCGCTGTGGGCATTTTAGAAGTTGGAACGAGTGGAGGAGGGGATATTCCGCCGACACTCGATCCGATTTTGAACGAGCTTTCCTCTCTCTTCGCTACGGCCCTCAAGCGTAGCCTCGAAGAACAGGAGGATCGAGTGCAGGCGTGGATTAAACGTCGATACACCGCAATTCACCCTGTTGTAGAATGGAAGTTTAGGCGGGTCGCTCTGCAGAATTTGCTGGGCAATCAGGATGCAGAAGCAAATGAAATAAGATTTCAAGGCGTCCACTCTCTCTATGGCACCAGTGATGTTCGAGGGTCATCTATTCATCGGGGAGCCGCCATTCAGCAGGACCTGGCAGAACAACTGGGTCTCGCTCTTGCGGTAGTTATCGCAGCGAGCACCATCCGGCCGCGTCCGTCACTCGACGAGCTTGGATATAGACTCAGCAATCACATAGAGCGGGTCTTGTCCCGAGTACATTCGGGAGACGAACTCACTTACACGAATTTTCTGCGTCAGGAAATCGAACCATTATTCGAGGAATTCAGATCATATTCCGTCGATGTGTCCAATCAGGTAGATCGGTATTTCGATTCGCTCAATCCTGAGTTGGGCGTGTTGTACAACAAGCGGAAGGATTTCGATGACTCAATCGCGATCATCAACGATACGATTGGTCAATACATGAATCATCGCCAGGAAGAAGCGCAGGCGATGGTACCACACTATTTCGAGATGTATCGAACGGATGGTGTTGAGTACAACATGTATGCCGGAGAATCTCTTCTGAACCAGGATAGCTTCAAAGAACTCGATCTGAGCAATCTTCGACTCTGGCAGCTCATCACCATGGCGGGTGTTGCTGTTCAGGCGAAGCGGCTGGCCCCAACGCTTCCAGTTCATCTGGAAACCGCTCAGCTGATTCTCATTCAATCCTCTCCCGTTGATATTCATTTTCGTGTTGACGAAAAGAAATTTGACGTAGAAGGCGCGTACAACATCAGGTACGAGATCGTCAAAAAGCGGATTGACAAGGCAGCCGTAAAAGGCACTCACGAGCGGCTGACACAGCCCGGAATGCTTGCCATGGTCTATTCGCATGAGGCAGAAGAGGTCGAGTATCGCAGATATCTAGACTACCTTTTTGCTGCAGGTTATTTCCAGGGAGAGGTGGAGGTCTTCGATCTCGATGATCTTCCCGGTGTGACGGGCTTGAAAGCCATGCGCGTGACGGTTGCCGACAATCCTCCAGGGTTGTCCTCCTTTCCAATTCCCGATCCGGCAGCGGAGAGAATCACGGATGATTCCGTCTCTTCGACTGACGAGGACGTGGTCGAGGTCTAATCGAAAAAATTAGATAAGAAAAGACTGGACTTCACGCAGAGCGGAAAAGCTTTCTGGATCCATATAGACGACGACCCATATGTAGACGAGAATGAAGAGCACTATTCCGAGAACCAGTCCTATCATGAACGCCGTATAGGACTTTCTGAGTAGGGCGAACTTGGTAGACAAGACCTGCCCGAGGCCGTAGATGTCGCGGATCATGTTTTTATACAGTGAGGTCTGATCCGTCATCAGTTCTGTCATTTCTTCGACATAGTCTTCTTCAGGCATGGACACGTAATGGCCAAAGAAGAGAATATTTGATCTTCGGCTGCGGAAATCTTCGAGGTCCACTGCGGAACTGCTGATTCGAGGCCGCGCAGACAGAACCGCATATACGATGGAAATCAGACAAGCGATTAACATCACGCTGGTTGGAAGGAGAAGCCAGGGATTGGTATCGATTTTTGGTGATATCGAAGCGATGATTATCGAAATGATGATTCCATTGATGGAAATCATAATGTTTGCTTTCGCGTCAGCCAGTGAAGAAAGGTCCATGTGGACTCGATACGAGGTCCGAAACATGGTTTCAACACCGCGGGAGCTGCCGAGTTTGTTCTTCTTTTTCTTTTTCGGAAGGGCAGAGATTGCCGGATCTTGTGCGGTCTCGACGGATTCATCCTCTTGCAGGCCATCTCCTGGCGCTGCTTCACTCAGATTATTGGGATTTTCGGTCGTCATCGCTCGTATTCTTGATGGTGTGGTCGCCGCTAATAAAGTCGTCGTCATTAAAGTACAAAGAAATAAGGGGAAGACTCCTCGACAATTATAGAATGACATCCGGCTGCGACTACACATATCGATTCGCGAAGTTATCCTTCTTCATCGTCTTCGCGGTGATTCCGATTATGGCAGGAGCGCAGTCCTCAGAGCAAACATCTTCCGGGGTTACTTCTAGTTATGATTTTTCGAACCCTTCTAACAAAGTTGCTCTCCACAAGTCGCTGAAGGAAGCTTCTGGGCTAAGCGTTGGCGAAAAAGGAGCACTCTACGTCGTGGAAGACGAAAATGGAGTTTTGTACACGCTCGACGCGCTGTCTGGAGAGATCGTGAATCGCAAACTTTTCGCGTCTGATGGTGACTTTGAAGGGGTGGAATATGTTCGCGGAGTTGCGCACATCTTGCGTTCTTCGGGTCATTTATATTTCACCGATCCGAGCGGAGATAAACGCGAATCACGGTCTCGAAAAAAACTGGATTTACCCGGAGACTGTAATGCAGAGGCGCTTGGCTTCGAGCGGGAGGAAGGCCTGCTCCTAGTCGGCTGCAAGGTTGGAGACGGGATTCGGGGTAGGCGTGGCCGTTCCATATATGCTTTCGATACGACCGGCAGCCTGTTTTCAGAGAAACCGTTTCTCTATCTCAACAAAGAATTTCTGTCCGATGCTTGCGGAGGCTGCTCCATCTCGGTATCAGATTTCCAACCGTCAGCGATTGCCGTTCAGCCCGGAACGGGGGACATCTATATACTGTCGGCGGTTCAGGAACGTCTGCTAGTGGTAGGAAACAACACTAATTCGTTGACGAGGCTTCGTCTGGATGACATGCTGCAACCTGAAGGAATTGCGTTCGATGATCTCAATCGTTTGTACATTCTAAGCGAAGGGAATTCGGGCAGGGCTCACCTGTTCCGATTCGATCCAATCATGCCATCTCCGAACGAGTAAATAGTATGAAACGCAGCTTGCGTTTTTTCCTGATACAGATTGCCATTGTCTCGGTGATGAGCTCCGTTTCGACTGAGTCGCTTGCTCAAGAGCTAGAAGTGACGTATCGGGTCTATCTCATTGGAGATACCGGCGGTGCCAACGAACCTGGCGATCTGCCAGCTCTTCATAGATTGAAGAGTGTTCTTTCGGAAGAATCTGAATCTTCAGCGGTCGTGTTTTTAGGTGATAACATCTACTGCTGTGGCCTTCCCGATTCTTCTTCGTCCAGCCGATCGAAGGCCGAGATGAGGCTTGAAGAGGCACTATTCGCTGTAGACGGATTCGCGGGACAGACTTTTTTTATTCCAGGAAATCATGATTGGGGAGCTGCAGGAGCCTATTCTAGAGAGAAATTGCTTCGCCAACAGCGTTACGTCGAAGATCGCCTGGGCGAAGGCTCGTTTTTGCCTGTCGACGGATTTCCCGGCCCCACAGAGGTCAAGCTGACCGATGAAATCCGTCTGGTGGTCATCGACACGCAGTGGTGGCTTCTCGAAGACAAACCATTCGGAGACACCGGTGAGTATGAGTTGAAGGAAGAGGGAGATTTCCTTCTTGAACTAAGAGATCTTCTGGCAAAACGCGATGATGAGCAGCTCTTGATTGTAGGGCATCATCCACTCGTCTCGTACGGCGAGCATGGTGGACATTTTTCTGTTAAAGACCACCTCTTTCCGCTGACCAATCTGAATGAGAATGCCTGGGTGCCCATGCCTCTACTGGGTTCGCTCTATCCCTTGGTTCGAAGCCTGATTGGAGGGAGGCAGGATATTGTCAATCGGACGTACCGTTCGCTGACCGAGTCTCTCATTCCACTATTTTCATCCCACCTCGGAAATCTTGTTTACGCTTCTGGGCACGAACACAGTCTACAGTGGACCCCTCTCGGAAAGGCGCACCACTTAGTAAGTGGGTCCGGTTCGCGGCCCTCGTATGTAAGCGCGACCAGCCAAGGATTCACCAGCAGTGAATCGGGGTTTATGGTGCTCGAATATTATAACGATGGAAGTGTCCGACTTGAGGTCGTCAATTCCGAAGGCCAAGAATTGCATAGCGACCAGCTATTTCGCGCCACCACCACCCTCTCTTCAGACGAAGGAATCGAAGTGGACGTCAGAACCAAGTCAGTAACCTCGGATTCGGTGACCATTGCGATCGTGCCTGAGTTCAAGGCTTCCAAATTCAAGCGAACGTTTCTGGGAAGTCATCACCGCGACGCCTGGACTACACCGGTCTCTACAGAAGTCCTGGATATCACCTCGATAGAAGGAGGGCTAACCCCATTGAAAAGAGGTGGGGGACTCCAGACAACCTCTGTTCGTCTTGTTGATTCCAAGGGCTATCAATACGTAGTTCGCTCAGTCGAAAAAGACCCGAGCAAATCAATCCCGGTGGAATTTCAGCAGACCATCGCAACCACCGTCATTAAGGACCAGACGGCCGTTTTATTTCCATTTTCCGCTTTGATGGTTCCGCCGCTCGCAAGGGCAGTTGGGATCTATTACAGTATTCCAAAACTGTATTACGTGCCATTTGACCCGGCTTTTGGCCGATTTTCCGATCTGGTGGCTGACCAGGTGATGTTGTTTGAGCGGCGCCCTGACGATGACATGTCCGGATTTGCTGAATATGGAAATTCTGAGGACGTGGTATCCATTGGAAAGGTGTTGCGAGAGTTACTCGATGACAACGATAATCGGGTGGATGACCAGTTTTTCGTACGGTCTCGAATTTTCGATATGCTTCTCAGCGACTGGGATAGGCATCAGGATCAATGGCGGTGGGCGACATTCGATGATCCCGATGGTAAGGGTGATCTGTTTCGTCCGATTCCTCGTGACAGGGATTGGGCTTTCAATCGGATGAATGGATTCTTTCCAACGATCTACAAATCGAAATGGATCATCCCGCGGTTTCAGGATTTCAGGCCGCACTTCGGTTTTATTCCGGGTCTGAATGGAAACGGAATGCCGCAGGACAGAAGATTTTTATCCTTCCTGTCGAAGCAGCAATGGGAGAATATTGCAGAAGAGATGGCTAACTCCATCGGTGATGATGTTCTTCAGGAGGCGGTGTCGGGTCTTCCCGAGGAAATACGGCCGCAGTATGAAAGTGAATTTAAGTCCATCATGACATCCAGGGTCAACCTGCTTCCTGAGGCTGCATCGGAATACTATGACATTTTGGCTCGATTGGTAGACCTCGTAGGATCTAACAAACATGAAATGTTCACCGTCATCGCGTCAAAGGACAGCGTCGTTGTCACAATGACGAAAGTGACGAAAGAGGGCGAAGTTCTTCTAGATCTAAACAGGAGAACGTTTTATGCGGATGAAACAGAGGAAATTCGTCTTTATGGAATGGGCGGAAACGATCGGTTTCATCTACGTGGAACGTCAACTTTTCCGATTCGGATCTACGCTATCGGTGGAACGGGAGAGGATTATTTTGAGGACAAGACTTCTCAAAACGTAGTCCGAAAGAACTGGTTCGTGCGCGACACGCCCACCGAAACAACCGTTCAATCAGGTGCCTCGACCAAAATGCAATTGAGTACCAACCCTACGGTACATTCGTACAGCCCGTACACGTATTGGTTTGAGATCTTTCTACCATCCATCGTTTTTTCCATTAATCAAGACGATGGTCTCGTGTTGGGTGGAGGAGGATCTTATACCTCCACCGTCTATCACAGAAGGCCCTATTCGATCAGGCATATTGTGGGCGTGACTATTGGCACGCGTTCTAAAGCGCTCACATTCCGGTACGATGGCTGGTTCAACCAGCGTTTCGGACCTTGGGGAGTGGTGGCCAAGGCCAGGATAAAAACGCAGGGAAATGTTCAGAATTTCTATGGATTCGGCTCAAATACAAAGACTCCAGAATCCGGGTCTTCTTTTTATGAGTCGACGATGGAAGACTATCATTTCGATCTGGGACTATTTCGGGATTGGGACTCTGGGGTACATGCTGAGGCAACATCATTTTTCGAATTCGCTGATGTAGATGAGTCGAAAGGTGGATTTGCCACCTTGGCTGAATCCGGACTTTCGCCAACGGAATTCGACGACCTCTCACATATCGGATTTGCGGCTAAACTTGAAGCAGACCGGCGGGATAATTCGGTCTATCCGCTATCCGGATTTCGATTGGAGGCCCATGCTCGCTCGCGAATTGGATTGAGTAAGTCGGCCGGCGATTTCACATCGTTTAGAACACGAATATCCGTGTATTACACTCCGGGTCTAGGACGAAAAACAACATTTGCGGCGCGATTTGGGGCTTCTCATACGCTGGGTGATTATCCCTATTTCAGATCGTCTTCAATTGGTGCCGACTCCGGACTGAGAGGATGGAGAAACGACCGATTTTCGGGTGATACGGCTGTATTTCAGAATATCGAAATACGTCGTGAGCTGTTTAAGTTTACTACTCTTCTCGCAATAGGAAGAGGAGGTGTAAACGCGTTTTTTGACAATGGCAGGGTCTATTCACAGGCACGGGATGCTGCATCCTGGCACCAAGGAGTTGGAGGGGGAGTCTGGTTCAATTTCTTCGATCTCGCGCTGCTGGAAGTATCCCTAAATATTTCAGAGGAAGAAACCTATCTCGGAGCCAGGCTAGGATTTACATTTTAAATAAACTGCAGGCGGTGCTCACTCAGATGAACGGACCACGTCATAGCAGTATTGCACCAAGCCGCTCGGCCAGGACTTCGTTTCTGTAAGTGATAGTGGGACATCTTCTTCCAAAGCACCGAATAGCGGTAGTCCAGATCCAATCAATACTGGAATGACTGTCACGATATAGCGATCAACCAAGCCAGCCTGCAGGTATCGTTGAGCCGTCACACCGCCGTCGAGATAGATGTGATCATATCCAAGTTGGATCATCGATTGAAATGTCTCATCGAAGCTTCCATGCAGGTTCTGGACACAAGATGGCACGTGCTTCGGCAGGGACAATGGCTCACCACTCAAGACGACTACAGGCTTGTCTCCATAGGGCCAATTATCGCCGAACGTGAGTACTTTTTCAAACGTGCGTCTCCCCATAACCAGTGCGTCCACGGTATCCATAAACTCATGGTAGCCATAGTCTTCATCGTTGGCTCCAAACTGAGGAAGCCAGTCCAAGTCGCCGTTGGAACGGGCAATGAAGCCATCGAGGCTGGTCGCGATGTATACGGATACCTTCATGGTGTCTATTGCGATAAAAAGGTGGCCATGGCTTCTACACCCTGGTATCCGACCAGCCGGCCGGTGACTTCACCCTCAGGAGACATCAATATCATGGTGGGATAAGCAGCGACTTCGAACCGATCTCCGATTTCCGGGAAGTCATCCCCGTCTACTTTCACTGAAACGAGATCGCGACTGGCATCTACGACCGCATCGGCGGAGTAGACCCATTCTTCCATCGTCTTGCAGGGCCCGCACCAGACGGTCTCGAAATCAATGAATAAGTGCTTCCCCTCCTTTGCAGCTCGTTCTTCAGCCTCCGCAAAGTCGTGGCTGAAAGCCACCATTTCTCCAGAATGGGGTGCCATTCTATCAACTCTCGTTTGATCGTCATCCAGCGCTTCTTTCGCTCTCGTGACGCCGGGGTCGATAGGTTCGAGCGTTGCGGTCCGGCCGGACAAATCCACAGAGACCAGTCGATATGCATTCTCGCCCAGCCATGCATGGCGTTTTGCGGGACGGTGGTGATCAAACTGAAATAGATTCCCAACCGAATCCGGCAGAGCCAGGGTCCACTCGTCATCCATGTCGAATACACCATCCAATTCAGATTCCGAAACGCGAATGTGAGCCTCAATCCCTTCGAGCATCACCGTTCCCTGCATCCAACCAGATCGAGTAAATCGGAGCGCATGGTCTTGAGATTCTTCTCTTGGATCTTCTACGTACCAGAGCGAAAGAGGGTAGGGATTGACGACGACGAGTCCTGATTCTGAATCAGTGATGGTCACATTCAGGCTGGAAGTGAAACTGGACCACATTTTATTACGAATCTCCTTTGGTGTCGTCAGAAGGCGTTCACTTTCTGAGTACTCGCCATCCCGGTTCTGGTCGATGAATAAAACATCGAAAAAAGCGGCTCCTTCTGATTTTTCGAGCTTTACGCTAAAGGGGCCTCCGTCCTGCGTTCCGAGCAGGATATTTCCTTCGAGCGTTCCAGCAGATTCGACCAGTGCGACGCTTGCCGCCTTGGGACTCCATCGCAGCGCGCGTTCGCCCGTGAAAGCACCAGGCTCGAGACGAGCCGTGATGATTGAGTCGTCGTCCGTTGGAGAGCCACAGCCCGAAAGAATGAGGATGAACAGAAGGCCGACCAGCGAGATTTTGTACATGGAATGGCTCAGAGGAGCATATCAGGTTGAATTGACTCCGAAATGAACCCCGAAAATCAATTCTATCCAAGTAAAACCTTAATTATTCGCTCAGACGCGGTCAGTTTGGATCTTGTGGTTCGGGTTCGCCACCAAACTTCTCGGGGATAGGCCCCGCTGCATAGTTCTCATCCCACGCAATTCCCGTAATCCACCAACGTCCTCCGTTTCGGACCAACTGAAAAGAATTCACTCCTCGACCGAGAATTCGAGTTTCTCCCCAGAAGTGCTTCTGGTAGGAGCTCATAACATTTGCCACGTCGCCATATTGATCAATTTCGTTGTGGTAACCTTCTTCAGCGAAGCCTCTGTCGTTGGCTCCACCAATCTGAGTCGCGCCCTCAATCCACGTTACAAAATCTTCAGGAGTCTGAACATCAAAATGGCCCTGACGCTGTTCCGTGTTTGGAATAAGAACAGCCTGGGGAATAAACAGCGACCTAAAACGATCCCAATCAAACTGGCCACCAGGTTCGCGCTCAATGGACTCATAGGTGGCCGCAATAATTGCCTCAATGGAGGACACGTCCGCCGGATCTGCCTCTTGGGCGGTGCTAGAGGTGGCTGAGCCGAGTGAAGCAATCGCTACGGCCAAGAGGACTACTAAATATCTCATGAGAGGCGAGTTGTTGGTAAAAGCATGGCTACGTGATCGAAATCTTCAGGTTACGCATGCGCCCGCAGGGTTCAGATCTTGGGTGCTTGGCTAAAACGGGACGTGCGGGCT
>Ga0315336_1002560_pt1 | contig 27310 bp, 32 predicted proteins | sample ASW5metaG_FD_204512 | JGI IMG/M metagenome (GOLD analysis project Ga0315336, IMG submission 204512) | Ammonia-oxidizing marine archaeal communities from Monterey Bay, California, United States - ASW #5 | ecosystem: Environmental > Aquatic > Marine > Intertidal zone | place: USA: California... | reverse complement strand
ACCTTGGGTTCCGGGCTCAAATGTCTGAATTTTTTCTTTAATGCAATAGTTGATGCCTTGGTAGTAACAACACTCGAAATGAAGGCTATGAAAATCAGCTAGGCACCCCCAGTATCTTCCGTAAAGAGTGTGCTGGTTGCGGAAACAGATGGCCGCTGCAATTGGATGCCTGCCGTAGCGTGCGAGAATGATTAGAAGATTTTCTGGCATCGTTTGTGCTATCTCGATAAAAAAAGCATGGTTAAGATATGGAGCGCGTCCTCGACGATAAAATGTTCTGGCGTAAAAACTGAAAACTGTTTCCCAGTCATCTGTACTGAGTTGATTGCCATGCATGTGCTCAAATTGGATGTCTGCTTCGGCGATTCTTTTGCGCTCTCTCCTGACTTTTTTTCTTTTTGCTGAAGTGAAGCAGCCTAGAAAATCATCAAAATGACTGTAACCTTGGTTATGCCAGTGAAATTGATAGCCCTTACGGGTCATCATGTCTTTGCTATTTAGGTAGGAGCTCTCGTGTTCAGTAGGAAAAAGGACATGAAGGGAGGAGGCGCTCAATTCACCTGCAAGCTCACGCGCACCACTCAAAAGTATTGGTACTACGCTTGAGAATTCTAGTTCAGGTGCAACTAAAAACCGGCGTCCGGTCGTCGGCGTAAAAGGAACTGCGGATACCAGTTTTGGATAATAAGGTAGGCCTGTAGTGCCATAAAAATCGGCCCAACTCCAATCAAATACATACTCTCCAAGTGAATTGTGTTTTATGTATAAAGGCAACGCTCCCAGAAGTTTGTTTGCATGGTCTGTAACTGTTAGATGTCTAGATTGCCAAGCGGTTTTCCCATCTACGCAGCCCGTTTTTTCTAAGGCTGCAAGGAACTCATGGCGCAAAAAGGGCGAATCTCCCGCTAGCTGGTTCCAGGACAGAGCATCTAATTCAAGAATGCTATTATGCTGATTCAGTCGAAGTCCTAGGGTCATGTCGATACTATGCCAAGATCGCGTTCCGGTCACTAGAGTACCATCAGAGTTTATGAGTTTTTGGGGATTGGGTTTTCTATCTAATCAGTATCTTAACTATTTTTATTATCGTAAAATGTGAGCATTGTGAAGCCCAGTAGTATGGCCAGAGCTTTTTTTATGCCCCGAATTCGGGGCCTAAGGGAGTCTGCGCTATGGTTACTTGTGGGTCTGAGCGTCATGTTATTTGTGGCGCTCGCCAGCTATAACGTCTCGGATTCGTCGTTCAGTGTTGCTGGGGAAAGTGATGAGATTGCTAATCGCATGGGGCCTGCGGGGGCTTGGTTCGCTGATTTAGCTTATCTATTTTTTGGTAGACCTGCATACCTTTTTCCCGTCATTTCTCTTCTTTTCGGTATTTTGCTTTTTCGTGGCCGTAACAAACAGGGTCCCGGATTTAATTGGGTAGGTATTGTAGTAAAAAATTTTGGTTTTGTTCTCATCATGGCAACTAGCTGTGGTTTAGCAACTTTGCATTTTATTTCTCCGGAAATGCATGAAACCTCAGGGGGTATTGTTGGGCAATGGGTGGGAGAAGGACTCGTGCGTGTGCTCGGACTATTGGGTGCAACGGTTCTTTTGGTTGTCTGCTGGTTAGTTGCGGTTTCCTTAACTACGGGTATCTCATGGATTTCAGTAATGGATCGCCTCGGCCACGCAATATTTGTTGCTTTCGGTTTTGGGCGGACGTGGCTTAGAAAATTCCAAGCTTGGAATGAGGGACGTCGCGTAAAGCAACAACGACAAACAGTAATAAACAAAAAACTTTCTAGAGCTAAAATTGCCCCACCTCGGATCGAGCCGCTATTTGAAAAAGTGGAATCCAGTGTTCGATTGGAGCGCGAACGCCAGGTACCATTGTTTGAGCCGCCAAAATCTTCAGAGCTGCCTCCCTTGTCGTTACTAGATGACTCGCCGCTGGCGGAGGGCGGATATTCTGATGAAGCCCTGCAAGCGATGTCTCGATTAGTGGAGTTAAAGTTAGGGGATTTTGGGATTGAAGCGGAGGTTGTCGCGGTGCATCCGGGGCCTGTAGTCACCCGTTTCGAGATCAAGCCTGCTGCTGGAGTTAAAGTTAGCCAGATAAGCAATCTGTCTAAAGATTTAGCACGCTCACTTTCCACTGTGAGTGTCCGAGTTGTAGAGGTTATTGCAGGTAAGCCTTTTGTGGGGCTTGAGATACCCAACGAGGTGCGTGAATTGGTGGCCCTGGGTGAGATAATCAAATCTCGTGTCTATGATGACCTAAGTTCGCCGCTCACTTTAGCCTTAGGAAAGGATATCGGCGGTCAGCCAATGGTTGCTGATCTTGCCAGAATGCCACATCTTTTGATTGCTGGTACTACTGGCTCGGGTAAATCTGTGGCACTCAATGCCATGGTTCTAAGTCTGCTCTATAAATCCTCACCAGAGCATATAAGACTTATTATGATCGACCCGAAGATGCTGGAGCTTTCTGTTTACGAGGGCATTCCGCACCTTCTGGCACCCGTAGTTACGGATATGAAACAAGCGGCTAATTCTTTGCGCTGGTGTGTGGGCGAGATGGAGCGGCGCTATTCTCTCATGGCGGCGATGGGCGTAAGGCACATTTCGAGCTATAACCGGAAGGTCAATGATGCGATTACAAAGGGCCGGCCAATCCCAGATCCCACATTTCAAGCTGACGATGACTCGGAAGAAGTGGCACCCTCTCTGCAGCCATTGCCCTACGTGGTTGTGATCATAGATGAGCTTGCCGACATGATGATGATGGTAGGAAAAAAAGTCGAGGAATTGATTGCGCGACTTGCACAAAAGGCCCGGGCCTCAGGAATTCACATGATTATTGCCACTCAACGTCCGTCGGTTGATGTAATCACGGGCCTAATTAAGGCGAACATACCTTGCCGTATTGCTTTTCAGGTATCCGCTAAGGTGGATTCTCGAACGATCTTAGATCAGATGGGCGCGGAACAATTACTAGGTCATGGCGATATGTTGTTCCTCCCTCCCGGTACCGCAATGCCTACGCGCATTCATGGGGCGTTCGTATCGGATAACGAAGTGCATGCGGTGGTCAGCTCTCTAAAGGCTGTCGGTACGCCCTCATTCATACCTGAAGTACTAGAGGATCCTCCAGGTGAGACCTCTGGCCTTGAGTCAGTTAGTGGCGATGGGTCTGATGGGGAGCAGGACCCACTATATGATCAGGCAGTTCAAGTGGTAACGGAGACCCGTAGGGCATCCATTTCTGGTGTTCAGCGTCGCCTAAAAATTGGCTACAACCGAGCCGCAAGAATGGTAGAAACCATGGAAAGTGCCGGTATTGTGGGTAACTTGCAGCCCAATGGTTCTAGGGAAGTACTCGCGCCACCACCACCAGATGATGGTTAGATCGAATGTTTCTTTGTGCCAATGAGAATAAGGTCAGGCGTGGGGTTTTTTCGACTGGCTTGGTGTTGTTCTTGCTGGTGTTGTCCTTGTGTACTGAGGTGATTGATTTGCCCGGGTTCGCTGTTGCCCAGGAATCCTTAGATGGGGATGCTAATACTGAGGATCATCCGCTTGATTTTTTTTTAGGGAAGATGGAAAGCATGACGGCTGATTTTAGCCAGCAACTTTGGAATGCAGACAATCAGCTTGTGGAAACTTCCATTGGCAAGGTTATGATAAGGAAGCCCAATCGTTTTCTTTGGAGCTATTCTTCACCTATTGAGCAAGTAATTTTGTCGGATGGGCAAAGCCTGTGGATTTATGACATTGAGTTGGAGCAGGCGACTGTTACCCCTTTGGGTGATGCGATATCAGCAACCCCTGCTATGTTATTGAGTGGGGACAGTGCAGCACGAGAGAGCTTTGAGGTGCTGGATTATTTTGAGGCGAGCGGAGTGAGTTGGGCAAGACTTGGGCCCGCGACCAAAGACACTGACTTCAGTGTTTTACTGATCGGGTTCCGCGACAGTGTCCCTGAACAGTTAGAGCTAACTGATGGGCTCAGTCAAGTTACACAAATTGAGTTCTCCAATGTAGAGTTAAATCCAAAGATAGCGAATAGCGTGTTTGAGTTTATTGTTCCTGATGGTGTGGATGTCATTGGCGGCATCGAGTAGTTCCGTTGTTGCCACTTAAATATCCTCGGGTTTGGCTGGGCTTAGGCTGGTTATTGTTGATTTTGGTTATGGTGGGTAGTGTGGTACCTGCCATCGTGGTCAAGGGTTTTTCGGCAGCCGACAAATTGGTACACGGAGGCTCGTATTTAATTCTGATAACTTGGTTTGCGGGTCTTTGCCAGCGCCAGCGCCATGTCTTTATTGCGCTGGCGCTATTTGCCCTAGGCTTGGTTCTTGAGTTGATACAGGGCCAGGTGCCTTATCGAGGTTTTGATCCTTTTGATTTACTGGCTAATGCAGTGGGAATTCTCCTGGGCCTGATACTCGTACAGAGCATACTTGTCGATTGGTGCCAGCGTTTTGAGAGATTTTTTCTGACGACAAATTCCGGTTCTTAGCTAAGTATTTTTATGGCTCGTCTGACGATTCAGGTTTGCTCATCTAGCTACAGGGGTTAACATTCTTTTTTATGATAGACCCAAAAACAATACGTAATGAACTTGATCAGGTCGCCCTTAACTTAAAGAGGCGAGGCTTTGATTTGGATGGGGGATATTTCCAAAAACTGGAATCAGAACGGGCACGCTTACAGGTACAGGTGGAGCGAGAGCGACAGGCAAGGAATGAGCGAAGCAAGGCCATTGGTCAGGCCAAGGGAAAGGGGGAAGATATTGAGCCACTAAAGGCGGAATCGGAGGCGGCAGCGGAGAAACTCGCCAGCTCAGAAACAGCATTGGCTCAATTGCAGGAACAACTCAGCGAGTTTATGGCCGGTCTTCCTAACCTACTACACGATTCTGTACCGGAAGGTGGCGATGAGTCTTCTAACGAGGAGGTCCGGCGCTGGGGAGATCCACCGTCGTTTAGTTTCGAGGTGCGTGATCATGTGGCTGTAGGAGAGGCGCTGGGTCTTGTAGATTTTGAATCGGGTGTTAAGTTGGCGGGCACCCGTTTTGTAGTTTTGCGTGGTGCGGTGGCGCAGCTACACCGTGCATTGGTTCAGTTTATGCTTGACTTGCATACAAAGGATCACGGATACGAGGAAACCTATGTACCTTACCTTTCAAATGAGCAGTCGCTGTATGGAACTGGCCAATTACCCAAGTTTGCGGACGATCTGTTTTCTGTAGATGGAAGTGGTTCGCTGCGACTGATTCCTACCGCTGAGGTTCCACTGACTAATCTGGTTCGGGAAACCATTCTTGAGTCAGATGAGTTACCAATCAAACTGGTTGCCCATACGCCGTGTTTTCGCTCCGAGGCTGGATCCTACGGAAAGGACACACGTGGAATGATACGCCAGCACCAGTTTGAGAAAGTCGAACTCGTACACATTGTTAAGCCAGCGGATTCCTATCAGATTCTCGAGGAGTTGGTCGAACATGCCGAGCGTGTTCTTAGGTCTCTGGAGCTACCATACCGCGTCGTAACTCTATGCAGTGGAGATACTGGTTTTGCTGCTGCGAAAACCTATGATTTAGAAGTATGGCTACCCGGCCAGAATCGATACCGGGAGGTTTCCTCGTGTAGTAATTTTGAGTCATTTCAAGCTCGGCGCCTTCAAGCGCGCTGGCGAAATCCGGAAACAGGTAAGCCTGAACTTGTGCATACCTTAAATGGATCAGGATTGGCGGCTGGCCGGACTCTAGTTGCAGTTCTTGAGAACTATCAGCGTGAAGACGGGTCTGTAGCCGTGCCGGAGGTTCTCCAGCAGTATCTTGGAGGGATGCAGGCGATTGCGCCCTAACTCTTGGGCAGGGTTCCCTGCTTGCAGGCCTCATTTTTTTTGACTCGATCTAGGGCATTAACCGTCCGCCATTGACATGTAGTATTTGCCCTGTGATGTAGACGTCTCGTGGGTCAGCTAGGACCGCCACTGCGCGCGCTACATCCTCGGGTGTACCCGAGGCATACTTTGAGTCTTCGTCGAACTGGGGCGGGTTTTGGCCTGGTAGGCGCTGCGTGTCGATTACCCCGGGAACGATACAGTTAACACGAATCCTTCCTAATCCCTCCTCAGCCAGTGCCCGTGTTAGGCCGACCAGACCGGCTTTGGCTGTAATCACATGGGCACGATCTTTGGCAGGACGGTGGGCGCTGAGGCCACCTATATTGATAATAGATCCCCGTCGTTCCTGTGGTAGCCTGGTGAAGAGTTCTCGGGATGTGAAAAAAGCCCCCGTGAGTATAACGTCAAGAACCGCATTCCAGGACTCACGGTTAATCTCTTTTAGCGGTTCATGTGGACGTTTGGCTGCCCCATTAATGAGAATTGAGACAGGGCCAAGTCCAGCCTCGATTTTGTCGTATGCTCCTACAACAGCTTTTTCATCAGCGACATTAACCAACATCCCCATAACATCGCTATCCTTTCCTTTTAATGCCTTCAGTGCCTTTTCTAATGCTTCTGGATCAGAGCCTCCGATAATGCCTACTTTGGCTCCGGCGGCCTTGAGGTTTTTTGCAATGGATAGTCCAATATTACGAGTTCCGCCAGTTATCAAAGCGGTCTCATTACTAAGATCAATCATGATATTTATAGCACCGTACTAGTGGTTAGATGTTGGTACTTTCAGAGTTTACTATCAGCGACTTGTCAGCAACATGCCTAGATGAATGGTGTTGTGCCGGTACACTATTTTGATTTCCCTCTGTTCCTGTCACCTACCTTTGTGTAGATATTTGCAGTCCTAATGGTCAATGGAGGGACTTTTTCTAATAATGTCATAATGACTCTGGGCTCCTCGGTGGCCTTTGGTCCTAGGGTCTTGCGCTGAACGAGGGGGCTCGAGAGAATATAGGCGCCGGAGAGGTGGCAGAGTGGTCGAATGCGGCGGTCTTGAAAACCGTTGGCGGGTAATCCCCGTCCGGGGGTTCGAATCCCTCCCTCTCCGCCATTAACTAATATATATAATTGATTATAAAGGAGTTTTTAATATATTTCTTCTGCAGTCTTACTGCCGGTCTTATTCCCCAGCACCGCATACGGCCTGTATTTAGCACTGAAACATGCCCAGTATCACGCAATTTCCCTTTCCTTCCGGTACCGCTCCCGAACCCCAGGTGGTCGAGTGGATTGCCGAGGTGATTAACCCCGAAAAATATCGCGCAAACAAGGATGAAAAAAGGTTGGCAAGAATCCGTGTGCAAGGCCGCATTCGGTACGCCCGTAAAGTAAAGAAAGACCCCCGACTGCGGAAGTTGGAAAACGGTCACATCAACGTCTCTCAGTTCTTTGGTTGGGCTGTCTTGCAAAAAACATGGGAAGCACTTAATAAGGTAGGTGGTCTGCGCGCAGATGCCACGGTAGATCTAAGTGAGGGGGAACCTGTACCCGGAGTTGTCGCCAAGGTTGGGAGTTTTGACGTCTATGACATCCCGGATGACCCGAAGAAGATGAAGGCCCTGTACCGAGCGGAACGCCAGAGAAGACAAAAAACCGCAGAAGTAGAAACGGAAAACAAACAACTCAAAGATCAACTGCTATCCAAGGCAGAACGGTCACGCCGCGCCAGTGAGGACGGCAAGGAAGGCGGTCGCGGAAACGAGAAGTGAAAGAATTACCGAAAGGGTAGCCAGATAATTTTCTTTCAGCAAAATTGAGGAGCCATGTCACTCACATCTACGGAGACACAGACATGGCTCATAAAATATTACGTTTCCCTCAAGTCATAGCGATAACCGGCCTCCCAAGGTCGACGATTTACGCAAAGCTCGCTGATGATAACGACAACTTCCCTCGGCCCATTCGACTTTCCACCCGCTCGGTTGGATTCGTTGCACGGGAAATCGATGATTACATAACGCAACAAATCGAGATGAGTCGTGGTGAAGGAAGTGCAAAATGATTCTCCCCGTCAACAATGAAACCCGGATCATCTCAGACCGCTATCAATGGACTATCCAGCGCAGTCGCAAACGAACCGTGAACGGCAAACCGGATCAGGTTTGGGAAGCCCAGAGTTATTACCCCACACTTGCAAGCGCCATCGGGGCAGTTGGTGAGCGGCTGGTGAGGGACTCCGATGCGGTGGGCTTTACCGAGGCACTCGCTGAGATCGAACGCATCGGTACCGAGCTCTCCCGGGCCCTTACCTGCGTCATCAGGCCCGAACGGGGTTAAGGAGTCTTAATGAGTTAACCCTTCATCACCTCGGTTCACAGGGCAATGGACATCTATGGGAGGTTTGCGCCGCAATACGCAGAACTCGGCCTCGTCTCCATTCCTGTGGATAGAAAAAAACGCCCACGGGTGAAAAGCTGGAAAAAACTTGGTGTTGAAAGTCATCGGAAGTTTTTGATTACCCATGCCGATGCCAACATCGCCCTGCTGGACGGAACCCGTGGGGGTCTCACACGGGTGGACATAGACGATAGCAAGCTACTTGATGAGTGTCTCGGGCGGTTTGGCCACACACCAGTGATCACTAAAACGCCCTCCGGCGGATTCCATCTTTTTTACCGATCGAATGGTGAGAAACGGATGCTGCACGTTGAAGGCAAGAAGATCGATATCCTCGGCAGTGGTGGTTATGGCCTGGTGCCCGGGTCAATGACTGACGCCGGGACTTATCAGTTCATTGAAGGGTCGCTCATCGATCTCGGCGGGAACCTGCCGCACATGAAGGCAGTGCCGCAACCCCGCCCAGGAGTCCGCGGGCAAATGCGGGCGGGCGATGGCCGGAACACGTCTCTATTCGATGCCCTCAGAAGTGAAGCCCGTCAGTGCAAAGATGAGGCTGAACTGGTGGCCCTAGCCAACACGCTAAACAACAATTTTGCAGAGCCTTTGCCGGCCAGTGAAGTGCGTCGGATTGCCGGCAGTGTTTGGCGCTACGTTCAGGAGGACCTCTTATTAGTGAAAGGATGCGAGGCAAGCACCCTGATCAGTAAGCCGATGTACGATTTACTCAATGATAAGGAACTGAAGCTGTTCCTCGGACTTACATTCGCCCATGCCGCCAAGGGGAATGCTCCCTTTGTGCTCGCTCAACAGGCCGCGAAAACCTTTGGCATGAGTATTCATGTGCTTCGTTCAGCCCAGGCCGGCCTCGAAGCCAAAGGATTTATTGAAGTACTGCAAAAGGGGGAACGCGGAAAAAGACAGCCCACAATTGTTCGTTTATCTAGTAGGCAGAAAGTGACCACAATATAACTAGACACATAAGGGGGAGGTCTATATCGATATGTCATTAAATACTTTGTTCCGTACACACCGGTGATTTAATATTCCCCCTACGCCGATTTGAACCAGCTTGCGGGCGTGTAATAAATCCAGCTAAAGAGGTTGTAAAAACCTGTTTAGCGGAAGCTGGCGGGTTTTTTTGTAACTGAAACATCAGGAGTGGGATAGAGATCCCCGCCAACCTGCCCGGCCCGGGCAAGGTGGTTAGCTCCCGGAAGGGAGGATGTGGCCGGCCCGGCAACCAAGCGGGTTTTTCTGCATCGAAGTCACTCTCCTGCATGTGCCCAAGGTACAGGCCCGGCTGAACCGCATGAAACTGAAAGGAGACTGCCATGAGTGAAAGACCGATCGACAGAATATCAAGGAAAGCTGGCTTGAAAGTAGCGCCGCCGGACGACCCGATTTACTCGCTCGGATCAACGATACGCTTTATAAACCGCCCCGCGAAAGTCCCGGTCCCCCCGACCGTGGAGCCGGGATCCGTTGACCCTGAAAACCCGAAGGAGAAATAACATGGTTAGAAGATTTGTACCTGCTAAAACAGAAGGCGGAGTGAGGTACCTGAAACCAGTCGGGCGACCGACCCGGGCACAGGAAGACGAACTGCTCAGGCAAATGAGTGGGGTTGTTGGCTTCACATCTGTTGACTCCCGTTCTGAACGGAACAAAAAGAAGAGGCAAACAAAAACATCGAAACAAGAGGAGAAATGACATGGCTAAAGAACGCACCATCAAAGAACTCAGGGAAGCCATTAAAAGGAGCTTTGCAAAGCTCAACCTGGGGAACAACCCGAGGCCCGATGTTGAGGACGCCGAGAACGTCAACTGGGTGTTCCCGCATGGTCGCTTGAGACATGCAACGGATGCGGATATGGCAGAGACAGGCATGAGCTTCAGTCTACCGGCCAGCGTGGCCAAGCGTCTTGCAGAAAATGACCGGAAGAAAAAGAAGGGGAAATAACATGGTTAGAAGAATATGTGCCCGCGACTTAAGGAATACCAGGTTTTCTACCTGCCCCCTATTACCGGAATCAGAAAGATCGTAGTATGGGGGGGTTCTTACTCATGAGAACCCCCAGAAACAGTCTAAAAGGGAGGATGCATTATGGCAGGATCATGTAGAGATTGTCCGAAATGTACAAGGCTAGGTATCGTGAAGTTGTTTTATATTATCCCGAATATTATTTATGCTATCGCGTTTAGTTGGAATATCGGATTGTTCCAAAAAAAGTGTCCTGACTGTAAGCATTCCCTGAAACAACATCAAAAAAGGGCAGATGGTAGTTTTCAGGATTAAGTAGAAGAGTATCTCTAACGGTCGGGACAAATTTTTATACCGGGCATCTCCTTCAATGTGGAGGAATCGCCCGGTACTCTTTTTCGTTTGCATATGCTCGATTCCGGCGGTTGGTCTTGGGGTGCTACTGCTACTCGGTTGGTATATAAAGACACGGATGGATGAATTACACATATCATCAGGCAAGATTCAATGGGTGCATGGTATTTTTTCAAAAACCTATGTTGAGGTAGATATTCAACAGGTTAGAACAGTAAGAGTTCATCAGAGCTTTACTCAAAGGATTTTTCGTTCAGGACTACTAGAGGTTTTTACTGCTGGCGATCAACCCGAGATAGTTATCAGGGGGCTGCCGTATATAACACGCATTAGGGAGATTGTTAACGAGCAGAAATCTTATGATGTTGATTATTCCGAAAACAAAGGATGAGTGAACTGAAACGAGATGTAACACTGCTTGTGATTTGTGGATTAGTGGTATTGGGCATAGTGCTGCTAGCACTTATTTTTTTACCAAGTACTTTTGCATGGGTTGTTCAATTGTTTGAACCTGGTGTGGGTTTGAAAATGGCATCTATTATCGGGTTTTTTGTTGCAACGATCCTATTTATCGTGTTTGCCATTTTTGCCGGGGATGGATTGTTAGGCGAAATACAATTTATGATAGGGGGATTTTTGTTGTTCTATTTGATTTTTACCGTAATGATCGCATGGGTGTTTTAGGATGTTTGTTGCTGGAATGAGGGATATTGAACACGGTAACGGAAACTTGACCAGTACAGAGATGTGGAAGGACGGAGAACGGGTCGATTAAGAATTAACGGGGTGGTTGAGGTAACGTGATGGCAGATCTTAGAAAAATGAAAGACGCCTGCTCAACCAGAAAATGACCCCCAAACAACACCTATTCGCCAGAGAGATCGTGCTCGGTAAGAGTCAGGCCGATGCCTACCGGGCGGCCTACGATACGCTCAGGATGAACGACAACAGCATCCGTCGTGAAGCAAGCCGGTTGATGGACAACCCCAACGTCGCCACTACGGTGGTAAAGCTACAGCAGGAGGCCGATGCAGCAGTGGTGCAGGAACGGATTGCCACCCGTGAGGAAGTGCTGCAGACCCTGACCGGCTATATGCACTCCGGTGAACCCCGGGACAGTGTCAGGCTCCGTGCGGCAGAGCTGATGGGCAAGCACTACGGGCTTTTCACCGAACGGATCGAGGCCGTGGTGCCTGAGCGTTCCCCTGAAGAGATCACGGCGGAGCTGGAGGAGAAGCTGACAAGCCTGCTGGGTACCCCGATCACCCTGGGATAGCGGCAATAGCTTGCCTCTGCAGAAAGAAGGGTCTATAAAAAACATCTGATAGCTGGCCTTGGGGAGGGTTAGCGATGAAATTCATCACATCACTTAGCAGTCTTCGCCCGTTCGGGTGGTGCTTTGTTCTGCTTCTGGTCTCCACGCAGAGTTGGGGGCAGCCGACAGGTTGTATTAGTGGTAACTGTACTAATGGCCAAGGCACCTATACCTATGCCAATGGAAATAGATATGTCGGTGAGTTCAGGGATGGCTTACCCAACGGCCAGATGACCATGACTCTCCCCGATGGCGACCAATACGTCGGTGAGTGGAGGGATGGGAAATTCCATGGCCAAGGCACCTATACCTTCGCCAGTGGAGACCAGTACGTCGGTGAGCACAAGGAGAATAAGTTCAACGGCCAAGGCACCTATACCCATGCCAATGGAAATAAATATGTCGGTGAATTCAGGGATGACAAGAAGCATGGCCAAGGTACCTATACCTATTTCAATAATAGAGAGGAGGGTGCCTACGTCGGTGAGTGGAGGGACGACAAACGCAACGGCCAAGGCACCCTTACATATGCCGATGGACGTGTCCAAGCAGGAATATGGGAAGACGATGAGTTAGCAGAGTTAGCAGAAACTGATTTTTTAAGTGAATTAGAAGAAAGCATCTCATTAGGCGAGGCAACTCTGTATGTTGTTTATGCAGAAGTGTGTGCTGATCTTTTATGGATAGAAAAAGCAGACTCAGAAGCCTCTGTAAAGGTGTTAGAGGGGATGATAGATAGAGGTATTTCTGAAGGTAGAATTTCCAGGCAAGAAGTTGACCGGGTAGCTCGTCTTACAGAGGCTACTATAGCGAGCGACGGCTTCGATCCAAGTCTGTGTCAACTGATCGTTATGATGACTAGATAGTCTGTACAACCAGGGGGTAGATTTTAGTCAACTCAGACGGCGCCGTGTCTGACTGTTTTGTCGCCGATAACCCGTCTTGGTTACAGAGGCTTCGGTATGACTAAAGACCTTCGGGAGAATCGATCAATCAATCCGAGGGTGTTAGGTTGGTCACAAGTCTAAGGTGATCTTCGGCTGTCAGGAACTGGTCCCAAGCCTCCATCAGTTCCCGTCTCCGTTCAAACAGGTCTGAGCGTTGATACGCGGCCTCAACCCGGTCCTTGTTAACGTGTGACAGGGCAAGCTCACACACAGCTTTCGGGAAACTTGTCTGTTCTTCAGCCCATTGCCGGAACGAAGAGCGGAAACCTTGCACGGTGACCCCTGTCACCAATTGATGCAGTGCTTTGCTCAGCACTACATCCGTCATCTGCCCCCCCTGGTCGGCGGGGAAAATGAAATCCTGCCCCACGATATGGGGTACTGCACGGATAATCCTCAGTGCTCCTCTGGACAGGGGCACACGGTGGGGCCGCTGCATCTTTGTGCGCTCGGCAGGAAGTGTCCACGTGCGGGAGGCAAGATCGACTTCATCCCAGAGAGCACCACGTACCTCCCCCGAACGCACCCCCGTTAGGATCAGGAATCGCAAACACAGCGAAGGAATGCCCTGTTCCCCGGCAAGCGCCTCCATAAGCTGCGGCACTTCCTCGTAGGGGCATGCTGGATGGTGCTTAACCGCTCTGACTTTATCGGGTGGAGGAAATACCTTATCGAGTACCCCCTTCCACCGGGCCGGATTCTCTCCGGTACGCAGTTCATGCACATAGGCCCAGTCAAGCACAGCCTCAATACGCTGTCGCACCCGGGTTGCCGTCTCTGTCTTGGTCGCCCAGATGGGTTCCAGGATAGCTTTCACATGAGAAAGCGTCACATCAGCGGGGTGTAACTTACCAATTACGGGAAAAACATAATCCCGAAGTGTATTTCTCCATTGCTGGGTGTGTTTGGCATTCCGCCAGCCTGACTGTTTGGAGACGATCAGCGCCTCAGCACAGGAGGCAAAGGTCTCTTTGGGTCCTACCCTCTCATCAGTCGGGCGCAGGACATCGGCCGGATCAGCTCCATCGATCAGGAGGATACGCATCGCTGCAGCCACCTTGCGGGCATCGGCTAAAGAACGGGAGTGGGTGGCCCCCAGCCCGATCTCTCGCGTCCTGCCCCGCCGGCTGTAGCGGAACACCCAGGCCCGGGAGCCGGTATCACGCACCCTGAGGTACAGCCCTCCGCCATCGGTATGAAACCCTGGGGGCAGGGTCTCTACCTGACGTGCAGACAATCGATTAATTTTGACGCTCATCAGCCTTATCTGGCCGACTCACACCTCATTCCGGTCTTACTGGCGGTCTTACTGGAAGACGTGGATCCGGCTGTATCTCCTGAGATATCCTTGCACAAAAAACCTATATATGTTATTGATTATAAACTATAAATATAGATTTCTCTAGACATCATAAGAGATGGTAACGGCAGACTCCCTCTCCGCCATTATGGTTTGGTGTTTTACTTGCGGTCCCAGTGTCGCATAATGGGTTGGTCGTTTGCTCGCATAGTATTCATATAGGTCTGCAGAAGTTCTCTGCCGGGCAACCCCCTTCGCTCAATGTCTGCCACCCAGGCGCCAGCCAGATCGGGTACGGAGGCGGCCCACTCGCTCCGCTGCTCGTCAGACAGCGAAATTATTACTCCACCCAGAGCTTCAAAGGACTCCATTGCTCTCGTGCTTCTCCGGACGGTCTCCAGCGCTAACTCGTCCCGATACACTTCCGCTGCTGCAAGCAATGCTCCGCGTACCTCGTCGGGTAGCCGATCCCAGGTGTGTTTGTTTGCACTTATTGCAACGGAACTCACGGCACCGAGTCGTGCGTCGATAAGGTAGGGGGCGACCTCGTGCAGCTTGAATGAGACGATAGCCTCGGGCCAAACGATCGCTCCATTAGTCAGACCCGTAGCGATGTTGTTGTAGAAATCAGCCAGATTACTGCTTATCCCAACGGCGCCCAAGCCTGCGAAATACAGCAGATTCATTCCCACCCCGGACATTCTGAGCCCGCGAAAATCTTCCAGAACTGCGATGGGCTGATTCATCAGAGCTTGGTATGTGTCCACTAGTCCGGCTGTGGTGAGATAGACTTGACGGTAGTCGCCCCACAGTTGCTTCAGGGCCGGATAACGATCATGCAACTCGCTTACTGTACGTACCACAAGCCCCATGTCCGTCGTCACGAACGGAGTGACGTAGCTGAGATTGTAAAATGGAATTTTATCCGAATGGAATGATGTCGTGATGATTCCAATGTCTGCCAGACCATACTGAATAGCCTCAAAAGCTCCACCAGGCTTCGCAACACTACCAAATGGAGTATTCCAGTCGATCGTATAGGTGCGTGTGACGGCAAGCTGACGATCCGCCTCAGGGATAAAGTGGGTAAGGAACGTCTCTATCCATAACGCAGTAGGCGGATAGCCACTGACCGCCGTTATCGGAATAATTTGCTGAGCCATCGTACCGGTACCGCACAATAGCAACAGCAAGCACAAATTAGCCAAAGAGCGTGGGCAGCAACTGAGTTTCGATACCACGCCTTAAGCACCTAGTACCCTATTATTCCGTCGGTACGAGAGAATAGCGACCATCGGCAGCCAGGCATTCAGCTTCGGGCAGACCAAGCTCTCGCTTCACCATGTTCGCGCCCTGTACGAGCGATGCCATTTTGTAGCGGGCATGCCGACGGCTCATGCCCTCTCGCCCCATCCCACAGTCCGAGCAGAGAACTAGGCGCTCGGCCGGGATGTGCTGCAGTGTTTCTCGGATTCGCTCGGCAATTTCTACCGGGCTCTCGATTTGCAGGGAATGATGATCGATCATTCCGATGGCGATTTTCTTCTCGGTAATGATTTTACCGATAGCAGGGACGTCCCTCATGCCCGAGCTGCACGATTCGAACGTAATAACATCTGCATCGACTTGATTGTAGAATTCCAGTGCCGGCTCGTAACTCTGGGCTTCTTTAAACATACGTTGTTGTGAGGGATTACCCCAGCACGTATGACACCAGACTTCGGTTTTATCGCGCAAACCCTTAGTTGTATTATCGAAGACTTTTACCATATCTCCCATATCGTACTTGCCGAAAACCTTCCCCCGCACGGGAATCATATGGATTGAAGGCTCTTCAAGTTGGACGACTGGGCAGCCGGCATCGGCGAGCTCATTTAGTTCTTCGTTAAGCGCGTTGCTTAATGCCATGATTCGCTCAAAAGGGTTCTTGTAGTAGGTATCGTCTACGGCAGCAGCCAGGATATCTGGAGTCACCGTTCCGAACTTGACCGGTTTTTTCGTTAACCGCTGGGCCGTCTTCCACATTGCCGTGTACTGCAGATCGCCCCGGCTGATGGGTCCGATGACCTTAGGCATGACCCGAGCTTCCAGATAGTCATGGAGTATGTGGCCTGGGGGAAAAGCGACGCCACCGGTTCGCATAATGGCAGGCTGAGGATTGTTCCTTTCAAAACCCTCCATGTGAAACAGTGGATAGCTTGTCCAACTCTGACCACCTACCTCCTCGTCGTAATGGGCATCACCGTCCGTACAAATATCAAGACCCGCGACCTCCTGATCCCGCAGATGTACGGCGACCGCATCCGTGTATTGCTCGCGATAACGTGAGTTCATCATCGAGCGAAGGAAAGTATTCGAGCCAAGGTTCTCCGTAAACCAGCTTGGTCTGGGTAACGAGCCAATGATTGTCGTTGGAAGTATGAGGTCGGTGGTTACTTTAAACATTTTTTGGAGTTTCCCTGTTGCATTTTTAAAGATAGTCCTTCACATAAATATTACTTCAGTTGCCTTGGGCAAGGCGAGCTCTCAAGGTATGCGGCTCCTAACTTCGCCTTAATCCCTGAAGAGAGTACGGCGATATACCGGCTGCTTATAAGTTACATATTTTTTTTCGTGCGGGGGCGATAAAATCAGATGAGTTAATCATAAAACCCAATTGAATCACCATCTGTGGTAACGCCAAGTCCATTTAATAATCGATTTGAATAATTAAAATAGGCGGCAACCTGATTTACTTCAAGAATCTCACCATCTGTACAGTCGTTCTCATGAAGGATGTCGATATCCGAGGCCTTCATTTTTGCTACATCGGTCGTCAGTTTGGCCGCGTACTGCAGTAACGCTAGCTGCTTTCCTTTGAATTCATCCTGGGGAGTGCCGGCATTTAGGCTTTGTAAGATATCATCACATCGTTTTTCATCATTAGTTAAGCGTCGAACGTTCATAAAATGATGGGCCAGGCTATAGGAGCAATCATTTTTGATGCTGACATAAGATGCAACGATTTCCAGAAACGACAATGGTAGCTGTATGTCCGGATGGTGCAAGACACTACGGTAAAGTGTTACGTGACCATGCATCGTGTGCGGCCGCAAGGAATGTACTTTCATAACATTGTCGACGGTGCCATGTGGTGTCATCGCTTCGTCATACAACTCCCGCAGAGCACCTGTTGCTTCGTGTTCTGGAATCATTTTGATCCAAGCTGTCATTAACTGCTCCCTGTGTAGAGGGGTTTCTATGTGGTTGATGGAGAGCCGGAGAATACTCGCCGTACAATCGGCTCAAAAAATTCGATCGGCAGGTTCTCTATATCCGGATTGATCGCCACGATATCGTAACGCTCGATAAATTCTGCAGTCCAATCGAAATACGGATGTCCTCTCCATTGCTCTCGCTCATTAATGAACTCGGGATTCTCCGGTTGGTAGTATCCGTGTAGGTGAATCCGCTGAAAAATCTCGTGATGTTCGAGCATCCAGATATTTTTTTTAGAGACAAATGGTCGAATCAGGTCGGCAGCGAACCGGCCGTGAGCCTCAGGACAAACAATGAATCCCAGGTCATGAAAAAGTCCTGTCACGATTGTGTCTTCATCGCGCCCATCCTGGTACAACATCGTTGCTGTCTGGAGGCAGTGTTCGTAGTTGTTGATCAGATAACCAAATGTCGGCGCATTGCGCGAAGCCATTAGCATCTCCAGCGCCTGCTTAGCACGCTGCTCACCCATGTATGTTGCCCGTTGTCGATTCATATCGGCCCAGTCCTCGCGGCTATAGTCATCCATGTTGCAAGGTTTAATATAACGCCAGTCAGAGTTAAGTAATGCGTCGCGCTCGCCAGCCTTTCGGTGCACACTCGAATTTGTCTTCTTCTCGGCTGTCATTATTTAAGGATCTCTATGCTGTCGGAATATCCCAAATCCCATATAGGCAAGGATAACGGATAGCAATGGGTTGATGTAATTGAAGAATGCCCACGGGGCATATTCCAGTGGTGATATACCGATTACTCCTGTAATAAATGCACCCGAGGTTGTCCATGGGATAAGCGATGTGCTGAGTGTCGCGCCTTCCTCTAGGCACCGTGACAACATATGCTTTTCAAGATTAGTTTCCTCGTAAGAGTCTTTGAATATTTGTCCCCCAAAGATGATGGATAGATATGCTTCCCCCATGCCCATATTAGCTACGACACCAGTGCTAATCGTGGCTGTCATTAGGCTCGCGGAACGCTTGATACGTTTCAGCAAGCTGCTCAGCAGGACTCGAACGAAACCTGCACGGTCGAGGATGCCGCCGAGGGATAATGCAAGCAGCGCAAGTGACATGGTCCACATCATGCTTTCTATGCCACCACGACTTAACAGCACATCGAGTCGGTCGAGGCCTGTATCCGCGATATAACCGGTATGCAAGCTGTTTAGTACCTCCGTGATGGTTCGATCTTGCATCGAGACAGCTAACACCACTGCGGTAGCAACGCTGGCTAACATGGCAACTTCGGCAGATACTCGTTTGATGTTGAGTGCGAGAAGTACAATCAACGGGAGCAGAGTCAGCGGGTTGATCGAGAACTCGATCGCTAAGTGTTGCTTTAGCTCGACCAACTCCGGCGCGGAAAGTGCCTGGCCGCTATAGCGCAGCCCGACAAATGTAAAGGCGACCAGGCAAATGATGTATGTCGGCACAGTCGTATACATCATCGATTTGATATGAGAGTAAAGATCCGTATCTGCGCTCATGGCAGCGAGATTGGTTGTGTCCGAAACAGGCGACATTTTGTCACCAAAACTTGCACCTGAGACGACCATACCAGCGACGAGTGGTAGCGGGATGCCTAGCGCGGCACCAAGCCCTATAAGGACAACTCCGATCGTGGCTATCGTTCCCCATGCGGTACCTGTGGCAAGCGACATGAGACTGCACAACACCAAACCAGCTGGCAGAAAGATGGCAGGATGTAGCAGATCTACACCATAGTAAATGAGACCGCCGATCGTCCCGCCCTCGATTAATGCTGCAACAAGTACGCCAATAAGAAAGAAAATAAAAATTGCGCCTAGGCCTTTCTCTATCCCGGAGATCATTGCGGATTTAATCTCCCGGAAGTGGAAGCCGAGAAATACCGCATGCCCCGAAACCCAGACAAGCGCGATCAATAGCAAGCTATGCAGGCTAATGCCCAGCCATAGCAGTCCAGCGATCACGGTCACGATAACACCGCCGAAGCAGAGCAGGGAATGCCAAAAATTAGGCTCTTGGGGGCCTTTCATAATTATTTCTGAGGAGAGTGTGGCTGCATGCTAACGCAAAAGCAGCCAATTGGTCTTGGCTCACTTAAGGGGGTACATCTGAGTTCCTGCTCCAGCCAATCCATTACTTCTAATTGAAGACACTACCGGTCGGCCACCGTAACACCCTTTGTAGTCAGGATAAATAACTTAGCATAGGCCCGACGTTCTTAGATCTAGTCACTGTAGCAATTTTTCGGTCAACCTGCTCTTGGCCTCAAGACAAAGCTGTGAACCATTTTTTATGTCTTATCTAAAAAGACGCCCCCTCGCTATTGTATTTAAGTAGCCTTTTAAATATAATGATTTATTACATTAAAGCATTATTACATTAATATATGAAATTAGATAGAAAATATACTGATAAACAGGAAAGAGAAGTTGAAGATAAATTGTTTGAGGCCATTAAAACCTTGAATGGCTTTGAGGAGTATCGATCATTTTTTCAGGATATTCTTACCCCTGCAGAGTTCCAAGCCATAAAAGACAGATGGGCAGTAGCTACACTTTTGCACGAAGGTTATACGTACAGAGAGATCAACAAAATTAGTGGTGTAAGTATTGCTACGGTTGCACGTGTGACAAGATGTATATCCAATGGTCCAGGTGGATATCAACTAGCTCTTGAGAGAGTTAAGAAGAATAATGAATAAAAAACGCATTAAAATTGCTATTCAAAAATCAGGCAGATTAGCCGATCATTCTTATGATCTACTGAAAAAGTGCGGCTTGATTGTTAGCCGAAATAAAGGCCAGCTGATTGGTTACGCTGAAAATATGCCCTTTGATCTTTTGTTTGTAAGAGACGATGATATTCCAAGTCTGGTAAAAGATAATTTAACTGATTTGGGTATAGTGGGCCTAAATGTTGTGTTAGAAAAACAATTTGAGTATGCAAATTCCACACAAAAAGAGTTATTTTCCATTGAAGAATATTTAGATTTTGGTCAATGCAGGCTGTCTTTCGCTTACCCAGAAGTTAGTGATATTCAATCACTGAGCCAATTAAAAAATAAAAAAGTTGCTACTAGTTATCCATTTATTGTCGGTGATTACCTTGAAAGAGAAAGTCTTGATGTAGAAATAGTAAAGCTCTCAGGTGCTCTTGAGTTGGCACCAAGTTTGGGTAGTGCGGATGCAATTTGCGATTTAGTGTCTTCGGGAAGGACATTGAGAGCTCATAACCTTAATGAAGGTGAATCTATCTTAGAAATTACGGCTGTAGTAATCAGATCCGGAGACACCTCGGACCCCTTTAAGCAAAAATGGATTAGGAAATTATTAGAACGCATTAATGGTGTGTTGCAAGTTAGAGAGAGTAAATACGTCATGATGCACGCTCCAAGGAATTCCATTGATAGGATCACTGAACTCATTCCTGGTGCAGAATCTCCAACAATTATTCCTCTCGAAGGAACAGATGAAACAGTTGCCTTGCACGTAGTGTGCAAGGAGGATGTTTTTTGGGAAACACTCGAAAATCTCAAGCAAGAAGGAGCATCGTCAATTTTAGTCGTCCCTGTCGAGAAAATGTTGGTGTAAATTATGAATCTCTTAGAAATTACTGACTGGAACTCAGCAACAGAAAAAAACCGTTTATCAATTTTATCACGCCCTAGCATTTCTCGATCTGAGGATTTGAATTATAAAATCAAGGAAATCATCGATAATGTTCATTTTTCAGGCGATGAAGCGCTCAAGGAAATGACATTAAAGTACGATAATGTTTCATTGTCAGACTTTAAGATGACTCTGGATGAAATCGATCAAGCAATCAAGCAAACACCTCAGTCAATCAAAAAAGCAATCAAAACAGCAATTGCTAATGTTACAAAATTCCACACGCATAAAATGGAAGCTTCTATAGAATCCATTGAAGTTGTTCCGGGTGTCTTGTGCGGAGAAATAATAAAACCAATCCATTCTGTTGGTTTATATGTTCCATCTGGGAATAATCCACTTACCTCCACTGCAATTATGCTAGGTGTCCCATCTTTATTAGCTAGATGTCCCCAGAGAATTTTATGTTCTCCGCCAAACCAAGAAGGTTTAGTTGATAGAAACATTGTTACTGCTGCTTCTGCATGTGGGATATCAGATATTTACAAAATAGGTGGGGCGCAGGCAATTGCAGCAATGGCATATGGAACAAAAACCATACCTAAAGTGGACAAAATATTTGGCCCTGGAAGTACATGGGTAACCATTGCAAAATCATTAATCGCTTCGAGTCATAATTCCGTTTCTATTGACATGCCTGCTGGCCCAACAGAAGTTATGGTGATTTCTGACGGCTCAATTGACCCATCTTTTATCGCATTTGATTTGCTGTCACAGGCAGAACATGGGCCTGACTCACAGGTTATATTGATTTGTACAAATCGGGACTTTGCAGAAAAGGTAAGATTTCAAGTCCATGAAATTCTAGATGATTTATGCACGAAAGAGACTGCCCTGCAATCGCTAAAAAACAGCAGAGTTATTCTGGTTGATCATCTTGATAATGCATTTGAGATTGCAAACTCGTATGCGCCAGAACATTTAATCGTTGCATTGCCTGATGCAAGACAATACATCGATAGTATTACTAATGCTGGCTCGATATTCCTTGGCTACTGGAGCCCAGAGTCTGCTGGGGATTATTGTAGTGGCACAAACCATGTTTTACCTACATATGGTTATGCAAAATCAATCAGTGGTATATCAGTGAGTAGTTTTACAAAGTCTATTTCTGTGCAAGAACTAACTCGAAGTGGATTGGCGAGACTATCGAGTACGATTATAGAATTAGCAAGAGCTGAAGGGTTGGAAGCACACGCAAGAGCTGTGGAAATCCGATTAGAAAATTAAAGTGACTCTGGACATTAACAATCTTGTCAGGCCAGAAATAATGGCACTTAAACCATATAAGCCTGCTCAATCATTACCGAATATGGTTCGGCTAAATGCCAATGAAAGCCCCTATACTTTATTTGATAAAAATGAAGATATGGCTTTGAATATGTATCCTCAGGCAGTTCCCGCAAAAATAAGAAATGCTGTTGCTGATTACCTGAATCTCAATGTTGAGAAATGTGTTGTTACACGGGGAAGTACTGAAGCAATCGATTTGCTTACAAGGGTTTTTTGTCGACCAAAAATAGATGAGGTAATAATTTTTCCTCCAACTTTTGAAATGTACCAGGTGTATGCCTCAATTCAGGGCGCAAAAATTAAATCAGTACCTTTGCTTGAAAATGAAAACTATGCTTTGGATATTTCTGAATTAAAGAGACAAATTACCCCCAAAAGTAAATTGACCTTTCTGACATCGCCATCTAGTCCAATAGGCCATAGCTTTAGTAAAAGAACAATTTTTGAAGTATGTAAGACTTTGAGGAGTTTTGGTTTATTGATACTGGACGCTGCCTACATTGAATTTGCGGACAAGAATTATACAAGTGAATTATTAAATGAGTTTGATAATATTGTTGTCTTGAGGACACTCTCCAAGGCCTTCGGACTAGCTGGCTCAAGATGTGGTGCTATGTTGTCCTCTAAAGCAATCTGCGATCTTGTTATGAGGGTAGTCCCGCCTTATTCTTTTTCGGTGCCCGCAGAACAGTCAGTTTTGAGGGCTTTGTCGGACAAAGGTATCAAAAATTCAAAAAATAATATTAAGAAAATAATTGAAGAAAGAGAGTATTTGCTTGCTGAGTTTTCAAAGATAGATTGTATAAAAAAAGTGTTCCCTTCAGATGCTAATTTTATCCTGCTCAGGGTTGAAGATGCTGATCAATTCTATCAAAGAGCAATGGACGTTAAGTTACTCGTAAGGAATGTCAGTTATCAACCAACATTAGAAAACTGTATTAGAGTTACTGTTGGTAGCAGAGAACAAAATAATCTTCTTATTAAGGCCATCGGTTAAAATGAACACCAATAACGAAAAAATCCTTTTCTTAGATCGAGATGGGACAATAATTTACGAACCCGACGATTTTCAGGTCGACTCTATTGAAAAAATAAAATTGGTACCTGGTGTCATTTCATCACTTAGCGCGTTTTTGGAAAATGGCTATGAACTAGTAATGGTCAGTAATCAGGATGGCATGGGAACGAAAAATTTTCCTGCGCAAGACTTTCTCAAGGCACACAACTACATAATAGATTTACTTGAGTCACAAGGAATAAAATTTAAGGATATATTTATCTGTCCTCATTTCAAATCCGATCGATGTGATTGCAGAAAACCTTCCACAGGATTATTAACCGAATTTTTTGTAAAAAATAATATCGATAATGAAAGATCATATGTGATTGGTGATCGAAAGACCGATATGGAGTTAGCTAAAAAACTTACTTTAAAAGGTATCCGAATAGATCCGTATCGAGTTGGTGCATGGAAAAGTATTGAGGATGACATTCTGAGTGTTGACCGAAGATCAAAAATTGTTCGCGAGACTAGCGAAACAAAAATAAGCACTGAAATTAACCTTGCTGCTTCAGAGCCAGTAAAAATTGATACAGGGATCGGTTTTTTTGATCATATGTTAGAGCAGTTAGCAAAACACTCAGATGTATCGATTATTATCCAATGCCATGGTGATTTAGATATTGATGAACATCACTCTGTTGAGGATATAGCTCTTACTCTTGGGCAGGCCTTTAGGCAGGCGTTGGGAAAGAAATATGGAATCAACCGTTATGGATTTACATTACCAATGGATGAATCTATTGCTTCCGTTACCTTGGATTTATCCGGCAGACCACATTTTTCTTTTAAAGGGTGTTTTAGTCGAGAAAAAGTAGGTGGTTTGCCAACAGAATTAATTCCCCATTTCTTTCAATCATTAAGCCAATCTTTGAAAGCGAGCATCCATATAGAAGTCAATGGCGATGATAACCACCATATGATAGAGGCTTGTTTTAAAGCATTTGGGCGTGCATTCAAACAGTCAATTAGCCTTACTGGTAATAGCCTTCCATCCACAAAGGGTGTTTTGTGAGCCTTGAGAAAAAAGTTGCCGTAATAGATTATGGCGGTGCAAATATTTCTTCACTCACATTTGCCCTTACTAGACTTAATGCCAAGTTTACAGTAACCAATAGGAGTGAAGAAATTTCGAGTGCAACCCACATAGTACTTCCTGGAGTTGGGGCAGCTAAAGATGCAATGGAAAAACTTTCACAATTGAGCCTAATCAAGACAATCAAAAACCTTACTCAACCAACTTTGGGTATTTGTCTAGGAATGCAACTTTTATTTGATTATTCAATGGAGGAAAACGTTGAGTGTTTAGGGATTATCGGAGGAAGATGCAGGAGCTTTGATCGCAAAAAAAAATTACCAGTACCACATATGGGATGGAATAATGTTTCAATAAATAAAAAAGTTCCATTAACTAATAATTTCAACGAAGGTTCTTATTTTTATTTTGTTCACAGTTTTTATACCCCACTGATCAATGAAACTGTGGCAACAACCAAATATGCCGTTCCTTTCTCAAGTATTGTGCAGAAAGAAAATTTTATGGGTACACAGTTTCATCCAGAAAAATCAGGAAAAGAAGGCTCAAAGCTTTTAAGTTCATTTATCAATTTATAGAATTTTATGAATTTAATACCAGCAATTGATCTTATGGATGGACAATGTGTCAGATTATTTCAAGGTAGTTTTAATACTGTAATTTATTATGATTTCAATCCTACTGATTTGGCCAATAAGTATGAGGAAATGGGTTTTTCAAGGTTACATATCGTTGATCTTGATGGGAGCAGAAAAGGATTTTCCAATAACTCAAGTGCAATTACCGAAATTATTAAATCTTCAGGCCTGATGGTTCAATTGGGCGGAGGGATTCGAAGTATAGATAAGATTAGAGAATGGATTGATATAGGGGCTGATCGAATAATATTAGGCAGCTACGCAATTCATAATTTTAATAAACTGAGAAATTCGTTAAATGATAATGAATGCTCCAAACTTATTATTGCATTGGACGTTTTGTTCAAAAACAATCTACCTGTGGTTATGACTCATGGATGGCAGAAGTCAAGCGGAAAATCCTTGTGGTCATTACTGAAAAAATTTAATCAGGAAAATTTTGACAATTTTCTTGTCACCGATATATCAAAAGATGGAATGATGATTGGACCAAATATCGAATTATATTCGAACTGCATAAAGAGCTCCCCAGAGTCACGTTTTACTGCTTCCGGAGGCATATCTAATATCTCGGACGTCATTGAATTGTCTGATGTAGGTTTAGATTCAACTGTCACTGGTAAGGCCCTATTAGAAAATACAATCACTGCAGAGGAGATAAGAAAATTCTTACGAGACGAATAATCCCATGTCTAGATGTCAAGGAAGGCTCGGTGGTAAAAGGGGTTCGCTTTCAGAATCATGAGGTGATTGGGGATATCTTGGATTTAGCCTCGAAATATAATCTTGAAGGTGCAGATGAACTCGTCTTTTACGATATTACAGCAAGTCCAGATGGTAGATTTGTTGATAAAAAGTGGATTCATGAAATAGCTAAAAAATTGGATATTCCTTTCTGCGTGGCAGGAGGTATTAAATCAGCTGCAGAAGCTGAAGAGGTCTTGAATTATGGAGCTGACAAAATATCGATCAATACACCAGCTTTATTAAACCCAGACCTAATTGATAATTTAGCAAAACGTTTTGGTTCCCAGTGTGTGGTGGTAGGCATAGACAGCTTTCAAGAAGATTCTGAATACAGGGTTTACTGTTATACAGGCAATCCAAATAAAACGGTTGATACCTTAAAGAACACCTTTGATTGGGTGAAAGAAGTGCAGAATAGAGGTGCTGGAGAGATTGTTCTAAATTGCATGAATCATGATGGTGTCAAGCGAGGTTTTGATATTGATCAGCTCCTGAGAGTTAGGGATTTATGTACAGTTCCATTGATTGCTTCTGGTGGGGCTGGAACCATGAAACATTTTGCAGAAGTAATAAAAAAAGCAGATGTCAGTGGGGCACTAGCAGCATCAGTTTTTCATAAAGAATTGGTAGGTATAACCCAGTTAAAACAATACTTAATCAAACAAGACATAGAGGTAAGAATATGAAAAAAATATCCAATCAATTTATTTTTGAATTGGAAGATATTATAGATAAAAGAGTGGTAGGTCAGTCTGAAACGAGCTATACCGTTGACATTCTTAATAAAGGAGTCGGTCAAGTGGCAAAAAAACTTCTCGAAGAGAGTTCAGAACTTGCCTTCGCATCTGTAGAACAGAAGAATGCGGCAGATATTGTCCACGAAGCAGCAGATTTAATTTTTCATTTTTTAATCATACTTAAAGCAACAGGTCTGACGTTAAATGATGTTTCAGAAGAATTGGAAAGTAGGCACAAAAATTAGAAACTCATGTTTCCGGATTATAGTTTGGTTGGATTAGAGGTCTTAGAATAAACAATCTCTGGATCAAAGACTTTTTCTGAGTCACCGAAACTGAGCATGATTTTTTCATCCACTTTAAGATTCTGATTAAGCCTAATTTTTCTATAAAAACAAGAGCGATAACCCACGTGGCAGCTTGCGCCCCCTGTTACTGTTACCTTTGCCCAAACAGCATCTTGATCGTCATCAATGACCAATTCGTTGACTTTTTGGACAAAACCACTTGTTTCTCCCTTATGCCAAATTATTCCTCTACTTCGGCTGAAATAATGCATTTCTCCTTTTTGTATGGTGAGGCTAAAGGCTTCCCGATCCATGTAGGCATGCATCAATAGTTCGCCTGTTTCAAAATCGGTCGTGACGACAGGGATGAGTCCTTTTGAGTCAAACTTAGGCGCTAGCTCATTACC
>Ga0315336_1002559_pt1 | contig 27311 bp, 23 predicted proteins | sample ASW5metaG_FD_204512 | JGI IMG/M metagenome (GOLD analysis project Ga0315336, IMG submission 204512) | Ammonia-oxidizing marine archaeal communities from Monterey Bay, California, United States - ASW #5 | ecosystem: Environmental > Aquatic > Marine > Intertidal zone | place: USA: California... | reverse complement strand
TTCAACAATAACTTGTGATTGGCATGGAGCCAAGTTTGACTGTAAAAATGGCAAATTAATAAAATTTCCAGGAGAAATTAATGATTTGGAGTCATACAAAGTAATAGTTGAATCTGATGATGTCTTTGTAGAGACGTAGATTAAAATTGAGATATGAAGGTATGAAGTAGGAAAATGGCGACTAAAGAAGAAAATCTTGGATTTCTTAACGATTCCTTATCAAAGATGAACCAAATAGCTACTAATCCTTCTACTCCTAGAAACATTAGAAAAAACATTACGGATTTGATTGAGGGGCTAAAATCTGGGGAATATTCGATGTCTGTTCGTGCGTCAAATACAATTAGCTTACTAGATGATGTAACACAGGATCCTAACCTACCATCTTATGTTCGGACATCTCTATGGCAAGTTGTATCAACATTAGAGAGCATAAGAGAATAAATTCTTAAAATGTTTACAATTATCTGTGAAAATCGAAGAATATCTAAAATCACTGCCAAATAATATTATTTCTGGTGAAGACGTTCAATTGCCTGAACACTCTTACAGTAAGATCTTTGAATTTTTAAACCTAAATGAAAAAGATGTTTTTTATCATCTAGGGTGCGGTGGTGGTGAGGGAATTGCAATAGCATTAGAAAAATTTAACGTAAAGAAAGCGGTTGGTGTAGATAACAATAAAGAAAATATACGACGTGCAAAAAAGCTTGTAAAAGAAAAGAAGATAAAAAATGCGGAGTTTTTATGCAAAAATGTTCTAGATGCAAAAATAGACGATGCTACTGCTATTCTGTTTTGGTTTACTGATGAAGAAATAATCGAAGGGATGAAAAAAAGATTTAAAAATTTACGAGATGGTTCTAGCATAGCTACAATTTGGGGTCCGTTACCAGGATGTCTACCTGATAAAGTTGATTTCCCATATATCATTAGTAAGGTTCCTTTCAAATCAGCAGAACTAAAAGAACAGCTTCTAGCAATTTTTGGTACAAAATGTATAGATTTTGTTTCTGCTTGGGAGTATGCAGAAAGATATACAAAAGCTATTGCTTCACAGAACCTACAAAATGACAGATTCTTAACCATTTTGCAATCATTGATAATTTGGATTAATGCAAAAAATCTTGGCATTGCATGTGGAGATGAAATTCCAACTCCAATCAAGAACTACATGGAAATCTTAAAGAAATTTTTTGGTATTGAAATTGAACATTTGATTAAGTGACATCAACCTTTAATTTTGTAAACAATTTAATTTGATTATGGAAGAACGGATAAACCTTAACGTTTCTGCCACAAATTATGATCAAACAAGTAAGGAAATTAGCACCATACTAACTATGCTTGAAGAAATGGTGCATGAAGAAGAGTGTTTTGTTATATCAGATTCGGAATTTGCATTTGGATGGCATTTTTTTGTTGTTTCAGTTAATAGAATACTAGTCCAAAAATTATCTTCTCAGATGGGGCAAGATTTTCAAAAGTTGAAGGGTAAAGGTGTGGACAAGAAATTCCTGACTTGGATTACAAAAGAAATAAAGCAAAAAAACATCAAGGCAAAAATTGCTATCAAAGAAGAAATGGAATCCAGCAAATTCGGGATTTTTTAGGATTAGAAGGCCCTCGAGGGGAATCGAACTCCTGTCCGGGGATCCACAATCCCCTATACTAACCACTGTACTACGAGGGCCACAAACGTATTATCCTTTTTTCGGCTAATAATCTTAACTTTTCATGAGATTTGTTTATGATAAAACAACCCTTAGATTTATTATTCACAAATGAAAAAAATTTGTAATGAAAGGTAAAGGCTGGTATATTGGCATGGCGATAACTGTAGCGCTAGTTTATACTGGCTTTGTGTACTTGGTTCCCTGGTACTAGATACTTGCTGTCATTTTGTGGAAAATCTCTTACGCAATTTTTGCAATCTCTTGCTTCTAAAAGGATTTACTTGAAATTGTTTTGTCCAGCGATAAGTTACTACAGCTGAAAGTATTGTTGAAACTAACAATATTGGGATAATCCAGAACCATGAGAATTCAAGACCAGGAATTCCAAAGATTGTAGCTATAGTATTAGGTACTAAAACAGCGGTAGCTGCAACGGTTAGCCAAACAATTAATTTTGTTAATTTGTTCGAAGTTTCAGTTTGTATAACGGTAATTCCGGTAGCAATTACTTCCATAACATTTTCAGCCATCTGAATTTGCCTATCAAGTCGACCTAAAATTACTTCAAATTTTTCTAATATATCATCATCATCAGTTAGCATGTCAGGATCACCATATTTTAAATTCCGTACAGTATCATGTGTAGCCCAAACAGCGTTTAGAAATGTTAACAATGATCTTTTCATGTTAGATAGCTCAAAACCAACATCACGATCAGCTTGTCTTGAACCTGCAAGATCAATTTCTAGTTGTTCAGCTTGTTCAACAATTGTCCTCAAAATAGAAAAGTTCGTTTCACTGACTTCATCTAATAGCCTAAACAACAAAATGGTTTGTCTGTCTGCCCACTGTTCTGGTTCCTTAGGGAGTTTTCTCATTAACGTATTAGAATAATTATACAGTTTGGTAATCTTACCTCCATAGTCATCATGAATGGTAACTATCAGATCTTTTTTAACAAAAATCAAAACTGGAGATGTTTGTGTTCTGCTATCACCAGTTACAATAAAAGGTAACATAATACCCAATGTATCCTCTGCATCCTCGTATGCTGTTACATATCCTGAAAGTAGCAAACTAGGGTCCATGTCTATTTCAAGTTTTTGAAGAATCTTTGGGGTTTCGTTAACAATATCATCTACAACACACTCAATCCACGTAAAAGTTCCATCTGAAACTCTTTTTGCAGCATCTGCAAGGGGAATGCTTTCTTTCTTAAATGGAATTCCGTCTTCCTCAATACCTGCTATACTGACTGTTTTAAGCATATGAAAAAAATTGAGTGATCCAATATACACGTTTCAGCATACGAAAATAGAATTTAAGTAAGCCTGCACATAATTTTCAGTATGAGTTGTTCTGGAGAAGTTGTAGAAAAAGAACCAGAATTAATTCAAATCAGACCTTCTATTGTAAAGCAGCTTAAGAAGGCAAAATATGGCGTGTCTGATCATTCTACTGTAGAATTATGTCATTGGACAAAAAAATCATTTAGGGGTGAAGGAACATGCTACAAACACAAGTTTTATGGAATTAGCACACATAGGTGTATGGAATTTTCTCCTGCTGGAATGTATTGTGAGAATAGATGTGTGTACTGTTGGCGGCCAATGGAATTTTATGAGACGATGGAAATGGAACCGCAAAATGTTGCTGAACCAGAAGAAATTATAACCAAATTGATGGCAGAGAGAAAAAAATTGATTATGGGACATTACGGTGATCCTAATCAAGACAAAAAGAAGTTGGATGAATCATTGCTTCCAAGCCATTACGCTATTTCGCTTTCTGGGGAACCAACCATGTATCCAAAATTACCAGAACTGATCAAATATTTGAAATCCCTTGAAGCAACAAAATCAATTTTTTTGGTCACAAATGGTCAGGAGCCAGATATGATACAGAAACTTGAAGATGAGAATGCCCTCCCAACTCAGCTTTATCTTTCAACTAATGCAGCGGATTATCAGTCTTTTTTGAAAATCAACAGGCCTAGATATGATGATTCTTGGGAAAGATGGAATAGAACTCTAAAGATGTTATCAAAACTTCATACTAGAACTGTTCTTCGACTTACTTTGATCAGAGGTTATAATGATAATGAAGAAACGGTTCCAGCTTTTGCATCACTGCTACGACAATCAAATGCTCATTTTGTGGAGATAAAATCATACATGCACATAGGAAGATCCACCAACAGACTTGAATATTCAGATATGCTGGAAATGGATGAAGTTAGATATTTTGCAAATAAATTAGTTCAAGAAAATAGTGCCTTTACAGTTATGGATGAAAGTGAAATATCACGAATAGTAATATTACAAAACAAGAAACGATTTGTAGATCGTTTCATTCCTGCTTATTGTTAAACCAATTAGCAAATTTTTTCAAAGATTCGTATCTATGAGAAAGCTTGTTTTTATCAGCTAATTCTGCATAAGTCTTGTTTTGTTTTTCTGGAATAAAGATTGGATCATAACCCCAACCCCCATCTTGAATATTTTTCGAAATTGTTCCTGTCACACTAGATTCAAACAAAATAGGTTCGTTACTAGAATCACAGAAAGCAATTATTGCTACAAATTGTGCATCTCTATTATCTCCTATCAGCTTTAAAATTCCATTATTTCCAATTGTGTTGAAAATATAAGATGAATATGGACCTGGAAATCCAGACAGTGAATCAATGAAAAGGCCGTCATCCTCAATTATAACCGGCTTTTTGCATTTTTCGTATGCATTCAATGATTTCTGTAATGCTATTTTTGATAGTGAATCGTCTTGAATTTCTACTAATTCTGTTTGGAAAAATTCCAAATTTATTCCAAATTCTGATAGAATTTTTTCTGCCTCTTCATACTTGTGGATATTTGATGAAGCGAAAAGAACGTTATACGACTTTGGCATATCTACCACGACTTTCAATTATCATAACTTTGTTTGTAATCTTTACAAAACGCTCCTTGCCTACTGATGACTTGTATCCAATTAAGAAGTTAGACCACGCCTTTTCAACAATTTTTGCATGTGCACTATTAAGAATTTCTTTGAACAATCTTAGATCAATTGCATGATCATCAGATTTGAAAGTTCGACTTGCAAGACCAAAATCTATTATGAACAAACCTTTCTTTGATGTTATAAAATTAGATGTTGTCAAATCCCCGTGTGATATTCCGTTTTTGTGCATGATTCCAACTAAACTACCAATTTTTTTGCACACACTCACAACCTTGGAATTTGGTAAATCACGAACCAAAATACCATCTATTTTTTGCATTATGATGTTACAATTTTCTATGTCTACGAAATAAACCAACGGAGTATGAATTCCAAATTTTTTTACCTCAGATATAATTTCAGATTCCCTTATAGTTCTCTGTTTTCGAAGGTGACGGTCAAGAGATGCATTTCTATAATCTTTCTTCTTTCTTGATTTTAAAACAGCCTTTTGGTTAATCCAAGTAGTAAGAAAAATGTCTCCCTCTGCTCCCTTTCTAATTAATTTCATTAACATTATAAGCCATAATCATATGATTAAAATCTAATCATGGACGCAGATGAAAAAAGAATCAGTCAGGAGGATTGTAATGAAGATACTATTGGGGTCGGATTTTTAACGCTCACAAACAAAAGAGTGGCATTTGATAAAAAAGAAAGTAGGGTCATGGATTTTTCAGCTAGGATGGGTGATACAGTACTAAACGTACCACTAGAAAATGTTACAAAGGTTTGGAAAGAGGGCTTGTTGATGAAGAAGATATGTTTTACTGCAAAAACAAAAGATGGTGAAAATACCTACAAGTTTGGTGTGTTTAACAACGGTGGATGGCTAAAAACATTTAAAAAAACTTTAGAAAACTTTCATGCAACAAAAACTGAAGAAAAATAAATCTAATAAGAAACTTTTACTGTATCAAGTCTCCATGATTGCTTGACAAAAGTATTTTTCAAACTAGTTCCTTTTTTCACAGAAGCCTCAAGCAATCCTAGCCAAGCAATTTGAGAACCACAATCACCAGCAAATTTTGGAGGTACTACAAAAAATTTACAGTTTTGCCTTTTGCATATACTTGTTAGCATAACTGACAATCTTTTGTTTGCTGCAACACCTCCTACTATCATTAGCTCCTTTTTCTTGGTAAAAGCCAAGGCGCGTTCTGTCGCTTCGCAAATCATTGCAAATGCAGTTTCTTGAAGTGAATAACAAGCAGCCTCAACTCCCTTATTTACAATCGCCTTTGTCGCAGAAAGAAGTCCAGAAAATGACACATCATTCCCTTTTACTGAATAAGGAAGCTGTATGTAGTTGTGGTTTCTGTCAGCAAGCTCTTCAATTTTTTTTCCGCAAGGAGATGCAAACCCAATTGATCTACCAAATTGGTCAAGCAGTTGACCCAAGGTAATATCCAGTGTCTCACCAAAAACTCTCCATTTTTTATCTGAAAAAGCTAGTAACATGGTGTGCCCGCCTGAAACCAACAGGACTAGAGGATTTTTCGCACCAGTCAACATTTTTCCTAATTCAATGTGACCAATGGCATGGTTTACAGGATAAATCGGGATTTTATAATAGGATGAAAGTGCTCTAGATACTACTGCACCAACACGTAAGCATGGTCCAAGCCCAGGACCTGCAGCATATGAGATTATGTCAAGATCATCTACAGAAATCTTGGCTTTCTGTAAGGCTTCAGCTAATACGGCACTACTGGTTTCAACATGATGCCTAGAAGCTTCCCTTGGATGAATTCCTTCGCCTTCAGGCGGACCATAAATTTTACGAACATCTGAAAGGATTTCACCACGTTTTCCCTTCCTATCAACCACAGCACATGAGAAGGTATGTGCAGTACTTTCAACACCAAGACATTTCATGTTATCCTCTGCTTAAACTTGAGACAATTTTAATTACATCGCCATTTTTTAGTTGGTGATCGGCACCAATTCGCTGTTTTGTTTTAACATCTATAGCATAAAGGAACCCCTTAGCAATGTCCTGGTGTATTACTTCTGCAAGGTTTCTTGCAGTTGCATTTTCAGATAAAATTTTAGCATCTGGAAGTATTTCTCCATCTTTGTTTGAGAGTTTTGTTTCGTCTTCTACAGGAAATACAACAATAAGTTTCAACACCCTAAATACTGCAGAATTTAATGCTGTTTGAACACCAGTAGAGTTTAATTTTGACAAAACATTTTCTACAAGGTTCAACGCCGCTTTTTGTTGTGCAGATACGTCTACATTTTTGTTTATAACGAACTTCTCATTTCCAGGTATGTACTCAATCAGATCTGCCTTAGCGGCCTTTTTTAATAATAGCTCAGTTTCTGCGCTGCAATTTATAATTTCACGGTTCTTGTGTATTTCGTTTGTTATCTCCAAGCTTTTACACAAGTCAGCCTTGTTTGCAGCAATTAACATGGGTTTGGTCTTTTTTCTTAGCATCTGTGCGAATTTGGTAAGATCAGAATTGTTCCATTCAACAGGTTTTTTGGTTAACAAGCCCAGATTTTGCAAGACTTCATGAACATGATTAACTTTAACTCCAAGACCGCTAAAACGATCCGCAATACCATCTACTAGTTTTGTTTTTGTTTTTTCAATTTCTTTGGAGAGTTTCTGCCATTCACGTTCAAGTATCTGTTTGAACCAAAAATCAAACTCTTCCTCAGCAAATTTGATATCTTCTCTGGGATCATGTGTTCCTACATTTACAGACTGACCCTGTATGTCAGTTGAACCAGAAATATCTACAACATGAATGAGCACTTCTGCTTGTCGTGCGTCATCCAAGAATTGGTTACCTAATCCTTTTCCTTCATGAGCACCTGGAACAAGACCTGCAACGTCAATTAGTTTCACAGGTACGAATCTAATTCCAGATATGCATAAAGGATTGTTATGCTTTATCTTGAAATGCTTACAAGCACATGTAGTGTTCACATATGCGATTCCAACGTTAGGCTTAATTGTTGTAAATGGAAAATTTTCAATCTTAACAGATGTTTGAGTTGCCGCTGAAAAAAATGTTGATTTTCCAACATTGGCTTTACCAAAAAGTCCAATCTGCATACCTACAATTATGGTTTTATGCATATTAGTATTACAGAAATTTTTAACTTGGCTGATTCTTAATAGCCATATGTTAGTTTTAACAGGCAATCCTGGCGTAGGAAAACATACAGTAGCTGAAGAGCTTGCTAAGACTTTGGATTACGAAATTGTTGATATTAACAAAGAAGCACTAAAGGCAGGAATGCCAAAACAAGATGATTCCATTGATGTAGATGTTGGACAGATGAAAATATTACTAAAAGACAGACTTGTTGAAAAATCACTAGTTGTTGGGCATCTTGCAATCTATGTAGTTTCAAAAACTCAAGTTTCCAAAGCCATTGTTCTTAGAAAGAGTCCATATGATCTTATTCAGATTTATGAAAAAAGGAACTATGTAGATAAGAAAAAAAATGATAATCTTGGAAGTGAAATTTTAGGTGTGATTGCTTACGATTCAATTGAGAAACTTGGTGCAAATAAAACATTCCAAGTTAATACAACATGCTTAGCACCACAACAAACTGTAAAAAAAATACTGGATATTATTCATGGAAATTCTAATGGAGATACGATAGACTGGTTAACAGAAATATCTGAAAAAAATGATTTAAAGAAATTTTTTCCAGACTGATTTAATAGTAGATAATGTTGGACTGATCATAAATTGTTTGAAATTACAAAAAGTGATTTAGCGGGCAGGATAGGTATTTTACACTCTAATCACGGTAAGATTGAAACGCCCGCTTACGTTCCAGTTATTCATCCCGTAAAGCAGACAATACCTGCAAAAAAGATTAAGCAGATGGGTTTTGACCTTGTAATCACTAATGCTTACATTACAATGAAAAGACATGGAGAAACTGCAATAAAAAAAGGAATTCATGGCATCATAGATTACGACGGTGCTGTGATGACAGATTCAGGAGGTTACCAAGTATTAGAATACGGAGATGTTGACGTTTCACCTACTGATATGGCTGAATTTGAAAAAAAAATAATGACAGACTTTGCAATACCTCTAGACAAGCCAACAGGCTATGGATTAAGCAAAAAAAAGGCAAAATCTTATGTTGACCAAACTCTCAAAGTTGCAAAAAAAACACTAGAAGACAGTGTAGACAATGGTCAGGTATGGATTGGGCCGATTCAGGGAGGAGAACACCAAGAACTGGTAAAAAAATCTACTAAAAGTTTAGTTAACTATAGCTTTCCAATGTTGGCACTTGGCAGTCCTGTAGAATTTATGGAATCATACGAGTACAAACTACTAGCAGAGATGATAATAATGGCTAAAAAACAGATGCCTGATGCTATCCCATTACATCTTTTTGGAGCTGGACACCCACTAACAATTCCTCTTGCTGTTGCCCTTGGGTGTGACACTTTTGACTCTGCATCGTACATACTTTATGCCAAGCATGATAGGTATATACAAGAAGATAAAACGGTACATCTTCCAGATATTAGATATTTTTCGTGTACATGTGAAGTATGCACAAAATTTAACCCAAAGGAAGTTCTCTCATTAGAACCTGAAGATAAGGTAAATCAGATTGCTCTTCATAATTTATTTGCCATTAAAGCTGAAGTGGATAGGGTAAAAGAATCAATCCATGAAGGTAGACTCTGGGAATATGTGATGAAAAAAATGCGAGCGCACCCAAAGCTATTTGAAGCAATTGATATTTTTACAAAAAATTCCAAATATTTTTTGGAGTCTACACCAAAATTTAAGGAAAGATCTGTCTTTTTGTTTTCAAAAGAGGATCAATACAGACCAGAAGTATTCGCTTATCAAACCACTGTCCAGAAATTTAAGACTAGAAAAAAAATTGCAGTTCTTACCAAAAATACAACTATTAGACCGGCTTATCTAACAAACGAATATGCTACACTGAAGGAAAAATTCAAAGATTCTGAATCTATCCAGTTTTGTTTTTACAATCCATTTCTTGGCATAATACCATTAGAGCTCTCAGATCTTTACCCAGCATCCCATTATGAAATGCCAAGAATTAATTTTGTACCAGAAGACTTTCCAACATTCACTCAAACCTGGAATGTTTTCTTTTCAAGGAATCACTTTGATGTTTTATACGTGCCAAAAAATGATGATTTTCTAAAACCCTTTGTAAAATCACTGCCAAAAAATACCAAAATAAGGATTTTCTAAAATAAAATAATAAAAAAAAGGTTAAAAAGATACAGCTAGTCTGTTCCTGCTGCGTCTTCTGCCCATCCTTTAACGAAAACTCCGTTCTTATGAAGAGGTACAGGCTGTCCTGCTGTGTAATTCATTGGTCTCATCCAAAAGATTGACTTTGTTGGGCATACACCTATGCATGCACCGTCAGAGATACATCTTTCTGGATAAAATACAAATGCTTTACCTCTCTTCCAACCCTCTACAGGTTTTACACGAAGTACGTCTGGGCCAAGAGTTGTACAGATTTCTACACAAAGTGCGCATCCAATACATCTCTGTTCGTCTACATCTGGAAGTATTGCTATTGGCATTTATTTCACTAAATTCAATCTGTTTGATTGTTATTTAAACGATAGTTGAAATTCATAACACAGTTATAGAAAAAAAGATCGCACAGCTTACACTAATTATGAAAGCAAAATAAAAAAGAAAACGTGATTCGCACGTATTATTTTCTCATTGCTTCGATTTGACCGGAAGTAACCCAGTCAAGTAGTTCTGCAGACGTTGGATTTAGATCTGCCTTTTGAGCCATTAAATTTGCTACCCAAATCCAGTTAATCTGGTTCAAGAGTGGTTTATTTGCCTCATCGCCAGCACGTACTTTTGCTAATAGTGCTTGGTCCTGTGTTTTTGCCCACTCGTCATAACTTCTTCCCATGTTTGATCAGATCTTAGCTAGCACTAATTAAAGCTTGTGCGGATTTTCCAGATCGTAATTTGATACTATATGTGAGAAGATTTTAAGGTGCAAGATATTGACTTTGTCCATGAATGTAAGGGTTTTAGGTGCAGCCAGTGAAGTTGGTAGGTCTGGATTTCTTGTCAAATGTGATCGCACCAACATACTATTAGACTATGGAGTGATGTTTGCAAAAAGACGTGATGATCCTCCATTATATCCGTTGCATCTCAAACCAAAAGACGTAGATGCTGCTGTTATAACACACGCACATTTGGACCACTCTGGTTGTGTACCATCTTTGTTTATAGGAGGAAATACACATGTTTATGCTACACCTCCCACTCATGATCTAAGCATATTGTTAATTGAAGATATGTTGAAGATTGAAAAAAACAAGCATTCATTTGATTATAGACATGTAAACAGCATGATTAAAAATTCCAAAGAAATTGGATTTAGGGAGCCTGTAAAAATTGGTAATGCTACATTTGAATTACGAGCTTCCGGTCATGTTATAGGAGGTAGTACAGTTCTAGTTGAATCCGAGGGTAAACGGCTATTTTACACTGGAGATATCAATCTAAGAGGTTCAAGAATGTTACCAGAAGCAGACTTGGACATGGGTGATATAGATCTGCTGATCACTGAGAGTACATATTCTCAAACAAATCAAATGCCACGACAGGAATCAGAGAAAGGACTGATTGAATTTGCAAACGAAGTTATGGATAGAAAAGGAATCCTCTTTATTCCATCATTTTCGGTTGAAAGATCACAGGAAATTGCATGTGTTTTACAAAATGCAAACTTCAAACATCCAGTGATCATGGATGGTATGGCACTAAAGGTAAACGATATCATGTTTCGTTATCCTGAATACTTGAAAAATATTAACATTTTTAGCGATGCAATTAATCACGCATTTTTGGTAAGAAACCACGGTGACCGCAAAAAGGCTCTTTCACAACCATGTGTTGTAATTTCTCCTGCAGGAATGCTAGTTGGAGGAAATGCAGTATATTATCTGCAAGAGTTAGCCCTTGATGAGAAGAATGGAATTGCGATGGTTTCATACCAAGGGGAAGGTACTCCTGGAAAAAAATTATTAGAAACAGGTATAATTTCTGCGCGAGGCAAAGACACGAAGGTAAAAGCTGCCGTAAAACAATTTCAGTTTTCTGGTCATGCTGATAGGGATTCACTTTTTGATATGATCAAAAACATTAGCGGCAATCCCAAAGTCTTGACTGTTCATGGCGATGATAAATCTTGCACAAAATTCGCAGAAGAGATTCATGAAAAGTTTGGTCTAGATGCATATACGCCCAAACTTGGTGAACAGATATCTGTGTGAAATGCCTGATCTTCATACCAATATCAATATTCATGAAACCATTAACAGCGGACAAGTCTTCTTGTGGGAAAATCACAAAAATGTCTGGTTTGGAATTGATGGATCAGATATAATTCAAGTAAAACATGAACCATTTGAAATTCTGACATTATCAAAAGAGCCGAAGGATTTTTTCAGAAATAATGACAATTATAAAAAAATCCTAAAAAGTATATCACATGACAAAATTGTAAAAAAGGCTGTTAAACACTATCCTGGACTTCGCATAACTAGGCAGGATCCTTTTCAGTGCTGCATTTCATTTATCATTTCAGCAAATTCAAACATACCCAATATCAAAACGCGACTCCAAAAATTATGTAAAAAATTTGGTACTAGGGTAAATTTTGATAAGAAAGAATTCTTTGTATTTCCTAAACCGCGTACTTTAGCAGATGCATCAATAAATGATTTGCAAGAATGCGGTCTAGGATATAGGACAAAATATGTCAAGGACACATCATTTTTTGTAGATGCAGGTGAAATTGATTTTGATTACCTAAAAAAAGCTGATTACCAAACTGTGAAAGAATCTCTTTTAAAACTGCCTGGAATTGGAGACAAGGTTGCAGACTGTATTATGCTGTTTTCTCTTGAAAAACTTGAGGCGTTTCCCTTAGATACATGGATTTTAAAAATTTTACAAAAATATTATTCTGACAAATTTCATATCGAAGAAAAAATAACAAAAAAGAAATATGAGAATATTCATCAACAAATTTTAAATCATTTTGGAATATATTCTGGTTACTCGCAACAGTTCCTCTTTAAAATGGAAAGGGACCTGAATGAAAAAAAGTGGTTGTGAAACTCTTAATAGAGTAAAAAATTTTTATTTCTTGGGCTCATAGCTCAGCATGGATAGAGTGTTGGACTTCTAATCCAATGGTCAAGGGATCGAAGCCCTTTGGGCCCATCATTATCTTAACAAAATTATTAATGTCTACAAACTAATCAACATCATGGGTGACATTAAACTTGAACTAAACAACAAGATCATAAAGCCCAATTCTGAAATTAAGGGGTCGGTTGCTGTAAACTATCCTGGTAGGTTTGATGGTATTGTGATTAACGCTCAGATTATAGGCTCAAACAAGCTAATAGTTTACAAATCATACAACGAGAAGCAAATTTCTCAGAATGTATCACGACTATTCGTAAGCAAAGATGATATGCCCAACAACAAAGTTGAGTTTACAGCTGCAATTGAATTTGAGCCTGAACAGCCCCATGATGTAAAGTTTCGTGCTTCAATAATTGAACAACATAAGGAAGTAGAAAGTGATCAGTTATTTGCAAAGTTTTCAGTCTAGAATCTAGCCTGTGATACTACAACAGTTCCCTCCATCCAAGGATGTGGGTCACAATGGTAGGCAATGGTTACTGGTATGTTTGGTGGTGCTTCTGTGAATAAGAATTCATATTCTTCACCCGGCATAACAACACCCGTGGAACCAAATTCTCCACTATAACTATCAGTGTAACGATGGTCTGGTGTAACAGTATGTGCCGTATCATCAACATTTTTCCATATAACATGATTGTCAATGCTTAATTGTAGATTGACCAGTTTGGGCACATAATTGTCCTGCTGGTCCGCATTTGCAGAACCTATAATCATCTCAATGACAGTAGATTTTACAGGGTGTAAAACATGTTCATCAACTTCTGGTACTGCAAGCTGCTCTGGTATCCAATACATTTGGTAGTAACCAATTGATACAGCAGATGCAACCAATACAGCAATTAATCCTATTCCATATTGACTGCCAGAAACTGTACTACTCAATGTTTTGCACTCATTTCTAAAAGTCTTATAAAGCTTCTTTACGGGAAATGAAGGTTTTATGGTTTATTAAGATCAGATGTTCCAAGGTTCAGATCTTTATCCAATTCTGCAACATCTGATTTAATTTCCGGCACTGACGGTTCGGTAACTTTACCCTGTAATGGTTTCTCATCAGCTGGCTTAGAACCTCCATTTGTTGGCTCCAATGGTTTTTTGGTACTAACTAGAGGCTTGGTAGTAATAACCGGTGGCATTTGTGGTATGTTTTTTGATTGAGCCATAGCATATCGGTATAGATGGAAGAATCCTGCAAAGGTAATCAGAATCACGCCTGTTATCCATAGATTAACGTTATTCATGCCGGATAGGAATGCATTGTATGCAGCTATATTCAAGAACACTTGGAAGGCAAGCAAGCCAACAAGCATCCAGTTTGTCCATTTTATTGATAGCTTGATTTCTGATATCTTTTTTGGTCCATTTGCTTTGGCAAGCTTTGCCTTTCTCTCAGCATCTTTTGCAAGATGAATCATCATTAGGGTAAACCCAAAGCTTAGTGGCACAAGTAATATCATTACAAGATAGAGGTTTATCGGGTCAATTACCAGCCTTTCTACTAGTGGAATTGTAGTGTCAGGTGGAATGTAAAAGCCCCAGTATGTTGTTACCAATATCTGTGAAATTCCGGTAATTCCAAATGCAGTGACCCAGGGACGGTCCTTCCATGAGAACTTTTTGTACCTGTCTAGAAATGGCGTAAGCAGTAATGCGCCGATAAACAATGCAGGCCATAACACACCAGTAAGAAACTTGTCATACTGCGTTCTCAAAAATGCATAGAGACCAGTAAGATACCACTCTGGAACTGTGATGCCTGGTGGAACAGTTGGCTCGAACTTGAAACCAAGATCAACCGGAAATACACCACCTGCCAAACACATTGCACCACAAATTGCCATTACCATCGGTACATCAAACACCAAGAATCGCGGGAAATGAACTGCCATCAATCCGAGCATGACGATGGGTAAGATGAAGACGTGTTGTGTATAGAACCTTAGTACAAAGTCATGGAAGCCCGCACCAAATGCCAGTTCACGAATCATGGGACCTGCAACTGGAATAGAGTTAGTAAGCGATGCCGCAATGCTGATTGCAAGCTCCGCCCTTTCACTAAAGATAATGTCATATCCAGTAAAGGCTTCAAGTATTGTAACAGTACCAAGTATAACACCCGTTACCCACAAAACCTCATTTCTTATTTTGTACCTGCCACTAAAGTACTGGTAGTACATGTGAAGAATGGCAAGCATAACCATTGCATTTGAGCCATGATAATGGATATTTCGAATATGGAATCCAAACGGTACCTCGTTGTTGATAAACGCAACACTGTCCCACGACCTTGTCATGATTGGTTCGTAATAGAACATCAATAGCGCACCAGACACGCCCAAAGTGATGAACATGATGAACGTAAGCATTCCCAAAAATCCAAATGGACTTACAAATCGTGCTGGGAAAGAAAACTTGATTGCAGTAAATATGGTTCGGTCTAACTCATCCCAAATCCAATAAATGAACGTGAGTAAACCGTTCCGTCTCTCAAGCGAAGCGGCCATATCCTACTACTCCGTTAGTGTTTACGCCCCACGTTGGAGGACTAATGTACATAAATCCATCAGTGTCAGCTTCAAAATCAAGTTTGGGAAGTGTGTTTGAAGGAGGTGCTTGCAATGATGCAGGTCCTAGATATGAAGTACCAGTTCGAACATCATACATACTTCCATGACAGGGACATTCCCCTCTCATTCGTCCTTCGTCAGGCCAGTATTTCCACAGACACCACAAATGTAAACATACCATGCTATATGCCCTAAAGGAAGAAACATCTTTTCTTCCCCCGCCAAATTTTTCCGGCAATCTAATGAATTGCCATTTCCTAAACGCCTCCTCATTTAGAACTTCATCAGCAGTTTCTGGATAAGTGATAACCTCAGCATGATTTATTGGATAAGTGTTAAGATTTGCCTGTGTGCCATCAGGCAATATTACGGGCACTTTTTCAAGAACTGAAGATGATGGGTTTGGCATAAACTTGCCCCAAGGTACAAACGGTGCAAAAGCTACGGATGTTCCTGCAGCACCTAGAAGCTTGAGAAAGTCTCTTCTGGACATTCCTCCAGATTCTTTTTCTTGCTCCGACATTCAAGCTGACGATATCGTCAAATTGGTTATAAATCTTATTTCAGGATTGTATCACTGTAGAAGTTTTCCTAGTTTTTTTAACGGCTATTGAAATAACTATTGCTGCAATAACAATGGTACTGATAATAATCAATAAGGAGGTTTGTGGCATTTCCTTCTTTTCTTTGGAAATAACAGGAGGCGGTTGAACAAATGTATGATCGACATTGAATGAGAGCACCTTTATTGCTTCATTTTCGGCAAGATCTTTGGCTATGATCTTCAGATCATAGCTTCCATCATCAATCTTAGTTGTATTATATGAAAAGAAAGTCATATCCTCAAATGATTGGTCGTCTGGAAATAAAACCGAAATAGCCCCACTATCAGCCAGATTCTCATCATTTACGTTAAAGTCAACTTGTAATGAATCGGAAACAAGAGTGCCATTTTTTGGTAATTTAACTATGATTTCTGGCGGAATGTTATCTACAGTAAAGGAAAATGTCTTTTCAATATCATTTCCAACAATGTCACTCGCATGAATTCGTAAATTGTGGAGTCCATCAGTCAGAATTTCATAGTCCAATGTTTCAGATTCAATCTCCTGTCCATCAAGATAGTATTTTACAAAATTAAGGTTCTTTTCAATTATTTCTGGTGAGATGCCAAATGATTTGTTAATGAATTCGGGAATAACAAATATTATCTCAGGTGGCTTGTCATCAGGCAAAATTGTTGTGAATCTTGCAGCAAGTGAAAGAGGTTCTGTTGTTGATTCTCCCCCAAATAGGGTAGAATGAACAAGTAATGTGTATGTTCCAGTCTGGTTTATTGGGGCATACAGTACTGTTGAAGTGTTATCCTTATTTTTTACGGGAAAGAATCCACCACCCGAACTAAATTCGCTTGTTCCCAGCCAGTCAGTGGTTGGCCATCCCAAAAAGTGACCAAATACACCTGGCGGGAAATTTGTCTGTACAATTTTTCCCTGAGGATCAACCATGAAGACAGAAAAGTTTGTGTCATCATTTTCCCATTCCAAATCTATTGTAGCAGCATTTATTGTACTATCTTGAATATCAAAATAATATTGTCTCCAATCGCCAGCCATGTACCTGTTTGTCATGTCAAAGGCGCCCTTTACGTAACCGCTACCGTATAAAGACTCTCCACTTGAACCGATAATCACATTTAGTTTATTCTTCTCATCAACTGTTTCAAGAACACCAACAGATACTGGCACGTTGACTTTGTGATGCTCACCTTCAAAGTTCATGAACCCTTGGTATACACCAGTTTGCATATCAGGAGGTACAGAAAGTACAGCAGATACCTTTGAGGAATTTTTTGGTGGGATTAAAATTTTTTGTGAATTAACAGATACATCGTCCCACGATTTATTTCCAAAATAGCTTGCAGAAAGAGTGTAATCCATTGACGTAGAGTTTTTGTTGATATTTCCATTCCAGAAAGAATATCTCTCGGGTACTGGGTATACACCCACAACCGGCTCATTATCAAATTTTTCCGATGGATCAGATATACGAATCTCTTGGACTGTTCCCCAAGAACCACCTCTATTTACCAAAGAAAGCTCATCACTTGAAATTTCAGTGTCATTGTTTTTGTCTTTCCAATCATAAATGTATAATGACGAAATTTTCATGTCGTCAGCATAAACTGTGTCTGTTTGATTCATGAAAGTATCAAATGGAAAGCGAAGATTCAATACCATTAGTGAGGCGTCCGTTGGAATTATGTTAGTTCGATTTGATTGTGATACATCTATTGGAAAATCTGTCAGTTTAACATAATTTGGCCTATATGTCTTTGACTTGTTTAAGATTGGATCCTGTAGCTGTACTTCAGTCATTCCATCTAATTCTGATTTTTCGATCAATTTTAGAGTCATTGGATTTATTGTGATATCAAGTGTCTTGTTTGTTGGGTTTTCTATTGTAAATTCAGTAGTTGTATTTTCCCCAGGATGTAATCGTCCGCCATACCAGCTTGTCATTGGGAAATTATTATCGGAAATTCCAAATTTGTCAATTCCGATGGAACTAGAATTAAATGAGTGTAGCGAAGTGCCAATTACTTCTTTTATGTTTGAGAATGTAGCGTCATTATGTACGATAAACTTTCCCCCATGTCCGTGTACTGTCCTCACAGCGTTTAGGGCGTTAACCAATCCTGTACCCTGCGTCATTGGGTCATTTTTGATATCGTCTGCGGTAGACATCAGGATATTTCTTATTTTGAACGGATCATATTCTATCCCCTTTTCATTCAAGCTCTCAGCCACAAGTGCTGCACTGCCTGCGACGATGGGAGCAGACATGCTAGTTCCTCCAAAAAGTCTGAAAGGCTCATTATCTGAATCCTTGGAAGGTTTTGTCACTAACGTTGGAACAAAGCCATATGCCCCAATACTCATCAGATCCGGTTTTGGGTCACCAATTATTCCTGGTCCCCTGCTTGAAAAGTCTACAACCTGATCAGAATGGTCGGTAGTGTTACCAAATCTTGGCTGGTCTTTGTATGGACCATATCCAACAAAGTCATTGTTAGTTACGGCACCAACTGACAAACCGAATGATGAGATACCTGGAGTGCCAATGGTTCCGTAACCATGTCCAGAGTTTCCAGCACTTGACACAATAGTTACGCCAGTGTAATTTTCATGTAGAGATCCTGGTGTTACTAGCGCGTTTAACATTAGTGACAATGTATCCAAACCTGGAGCATAGCCAGTGTTTGGGAAATTAGAAATTCCCCAGCTGTTAGAAATTATATCTGCTCTTGGACCCCCTGTGTATATCCAACTGCTCTCCTCATTATCAAACCCAGCAGTCCAGAGCCATGCATAAACTGTGTCGCCAAACCACAATGCCTTAACTGGAAGAATTTTTACATCTGGAGCAATGCCCTTTATTGAAAATATTTTTGTGTTATTATAGATGTCGTACTCCATCTTTCCCTTGGATGCTATTACGGATGCGCTAGATGTTCCATGTGGAAATGGGTCGTTCATAACACCAAAGAATCTACCATCCTTATCCATGGCAGGCAATAAAGTACCGTTAACTGAACCTAATAGATTATCAATTTTTGACTTTTTTGAAAAAACTCCATGGACGTCCACAATTTTTGCGCCAACAGTTCCCGCTGAATAATCATCTTGGCGTTCCCAGAAATGCTCCGTTAGCGGATGATCCGCATCATATAGCAGAAATTCATTTCCACTGCCAATGGTGATTGAAGATTCATCGGTAAAGTCAAAGTCATAGTTTTGTTTAGAAGTAGAATCTCCGGCGGCCCTCTTTGTAAAGTCCATCCAAGAAGTTGACATATCTGGCGTAATGGTATCATATACGCCAGCTTCGTTGGGATCAGTTACTAGAACAGGAACTACCTGAAGCAATCCTTGGTGCGGTTGATAAATAACTCCCAAGTGATATATTCCGCTTTTTGATTTAATATAATCACTTTTGTCCTCACCAATTTTCATGTCAGATTTTAAAGTGCCGTCAAAAACAGGCGTGCCAATATATGGATACAGTCCATTATAGACAGAAATGTCCGTGCCGTTTCCATTTTGTACAATGTCTAAAAATACACCGTCATTTTTTACATAGACCGTTGAGGTTACATTCTCTGGAAATTCCTTTGTGTAATTTTTTATTAATCCAAAATCGCTAATTTTTGCAGCAAAAGTTGAATTTGTGATAACAAGTCCCTGCCCATCTGCATCCAGCATTACAGGTTTATTGTCTTTATCCCTCAGCAGTGATTCTCTGATGTCAGGATTTGAAAAATCAACGCCGGTATCAACAATTGCAATAGTGATTCCCTTGCCAGTTTTATTGTACAGACTATGGACTTTTCCAGACTCTGCAATGTTTCCTATTTGGGTATGCTTTGAAATTGCATTATACGCCGCATACTTTGAATGAAAATCCAATGGAAAGTCCTCTATTACATGATAGCCGCTTGCACTTAGTTTATTCGCCTGGCTCTGATTAAAAATACCCACAGAGAAAAATCCACTGTTGGAATCAACCCCATATACAAGATTTTTTGTTTGAGGATATGCATCATGAAATGAACCTGGTCCAAACACCAGATATCTTTTAACACTGTTTTTCATTTCGTGTATATCTATAGATATTAGATCAGATTCCAGTTTCAAGTCACTGTCTGCACCCATCTGCTCAAAGTCTTCAAAAATACCGCTAGAATTTTGTTGCAGGAAAAAAACAAAAAAAAGAAATGCTGTTACAAGTAGTGCCAGTTTTGGCATGATTCAGAACTTGTTTAGTCGGGTATTATAACTATCTTCTTCGTGCAAGTATTGTAATTTGTAAAGCAACTATGACCGCAATAGAACCAACAATTGGAAATAGCAACGAGTTTACCTGTAATGATGCTTCTTCAATGTTTGTGACCGCTGATGACATTGAACTTACACTAGTATCAATCTCAGATACACCTGAATTGATTTTATCACTGGCTGATTCTAGCGTGGTTCCAAATCCGTGTATATCCGTTTGTAGCGTATCAAGTTCGGTGGATGCTGTTGTTAATACCTGGTTAAGACTTACGATTTCTTGGGATAGTCCAGCCAGATCCTGACCCAATACTAGGGTTGCAGCTGAGCCATGTGAAACTGTTCCCTGGTGATTAGCAACCATGTGGAAGACGTATGTGCCCTCTTGTGTAGGCTTGTATTCAACAAAGTACAAGCCCTCATGCAGCCTCTCAAGTTGTTGTGTGAGGCTTCTTACGCTGTCTAAAGGGGTGTGTACATGTGTTGCCGCTAACAAGGTTTTAGCTTTGTCAGCTACTAGGTGCCCATCACTTGAAACCTGCACAAACACACGAAAAGGCCTATCTGAAGCTGCAATTTCTGGTGCAAATACAGTTACCTGTACACTGCGTTCAATTGGTATTGTTACAAGTTCTAAATCTGATGCAAACTTTATGTTGAGTTTTTTGGATTCTCCAGACTGGGCAACTATCTCAATAACATATGTTCCGTAAGGAATATCTTTTGATGGTTCCGGCCATTTCATTAAAGTAGTACTAAATGTTCCATCCTGTTTTGTCATCACCTGCTCAAAATTTGCAGTTGTGCCATCAGGTGCAAATAGCCGCAGCACGACAGGCTGGCCTGGTGGCGCCTCACCATATATGAATAGCGGATGCTGTGAAGAATATACGCTTTGGTTTGTGTTCAGTTCAAGTGTTTCCGCAAAAATATCAGGTGTACTTATTCCAATCAATAAAGCGGTGATTAACAGAAATAATGATTTCAACTGTTTGTGATGCATTGTTATCATAGATATTGTTTATGAATATATTTTCTAAACTAAGATAAAAAAAAAGAAAAAAGGGGGGGTTAGATGTTTCTAGTCTATACTACGTCTATGTTGACAGATACGGTTGGTGACAGGGCAGTTGGATTAGATACGCTCTCCCATACAAACACTGTTGCAGTGTATGAACCGGAGCTCGTAGGTGTCCATGACTGAGCTGCAGTCATTGATTGACCGCTAGTCAGTGAGCCTGTAAGCCATGAAAGTGATACTGTAACACCTGATGCATCCTGAACTTGTACCAAATATGCAAATGCTTGGTCTTTACCTTGTCCATTTGTCACGTCAGCAGCAATTTGTACCTGTTGACCACTTGAGACTTCAGCTACCGAGTTACCAGATGCATCGACTACTCGTGCATTGGCTGCTGGTGCTCTCTCTAGTGGTGGGAATGCTGTGCCAACTGTGGTTGTGGCTGCAAAGAGCAATGTATCTGCGCTTGTGTAATCTGGTCCAGGTAATGTTGTATCAGTTATTTCTGCTGTTACTGTGTCGCCTTCTGAAACGCGTACTGTGTCACCGGATGAGATAGCTGTGCTTGTGAAATTGACTGTACCTTCGAATACACCTGTGCCTTCATCAGTTTCACTTAGTGTAGTTCGTACACCGCCTGAATCTGAATCAGAGTATACATCGATAGTTACCTGATCAATTACAGTGTCTGCAAGATCTTCATCTGGATCTGTTACGCGTATGACTGCACTTCCATCTGTAGATACACTTGACTCAAGCCATTCAATGCTAGCATAGTTCCATTGGATAATTGCTGATGCCAATGCAACGCTTCCATCATTGTATTCATAAGTCACAGTTACACCATCATCCTGACCTGCAGTCTGGACAACACCATTTTCTGGTCCTCCAGTTGCTGAGTCAGTACCACAAGTTTCACTTGTTGCTGATAATGTCTTGGATGTTTGTCCCTTTGGAATATTGATGGCTTGTCCATCTAATCCCGCTAAGGTTATGTATCCAACGAATATACCGGTGTCTTCACCACTTTCCTTTAATGTGTAATAACTTGAACACATTGATCCATTTCTTGTGGATACTTTAACAGGAAGGGCTGCTGTACCGATAGTTTCTTTACCAGCTGAGTTCTTATTGTGATCTGGTGCGACTACTTCAATATTTACAGTGTCTGTCCAGTCGTATACCGTCTTGTCTAATGATATGCTCGCTCCGAAGTTGGAGATTGATATTGTGTGCTCTACGTCAACTGATGTTGTATCAGTTGCTACTACGTTAGATACAGAAGCTTCGCCTGCAGGACCTGAGTCTCTGTAGGTAAGTGTGATTACTTCACCAAGTTCTAATGCGTTAGCATTAGCACCATCTGATACTCCAGTTGGAATATCAAATGTGGATTGGAATACACCGGTGTTGTCACCAGTTTCTTCCAATAGAGTTGGGTTCTTAGTAAATGCTGCTGTACTTATTAGTTCTGAGCTATCTGCGTCTGAGTCCCATTCAACCAAAGCAAATGAGTATGATTCTGCTGTTGCACCGTCAAGGTTCAAGTCGTCATCAGTTAGGGTTACGACTGCTGTCTGACCCATGATGTAGACTGACTTGTCAGTGGTTAGTGATCCATTTCTTAGATCAAATGTTGAAGAATCGTATACGTCAGTTGCTAAGCCATTATCTCCGTTTGGATCTGCATACGTTGCCTGTATTACAGTTGAACCACCGAGGATCTGGTGAGAGCTTTGGGTTTCATCTAGCGTGAATGAAATTTCATAAACGTTAGAACCCTGTTCTATTTCACTTAGAGGTCCGAGTATGGTTCCTGATGCTGCGGCGTTAGCCTTAGTATCACCTGCTGTGTAGATAGTGGTTGTTGTGTTACCAGTGATCAACTTGATTGTGACTAAACCACCAGAAGCTGATAGTGTAGTTCCAGTTGTATCTGGGTCAGTTACTGCAACAGTGACTGTTACGTCACCATCGGAGATACTTCCATCACCTGAGGTTGGGAAAGCTGTGTTATCACCACTTTTCTGCTCACTTGCGTCAAATGGTACAGGATAGACTTGTCTATCTAGTGAAACTGTACCAGTTGATGAGCCGATAGTTGCGGTTGAATACCAGATTGTTGCAACTCCTGTTGCATCACGTGTATCACGATATCCAATTTCCATATCTTCACCAATATCATCTGTGACTGTAAAGACTCCTACGAATGTATCAGAATCTGTTCCATCTTCGACTAGCTTTATTGTCGCTGCACTTGTACAGGCTGCGTCGTCACACGTAACAGCGAACATATCTGTTCCTGCAGTGAAACTACCATCGCCTACGTAGGTTTCGACCAATGCTGAATCTACATTAAGATCAGGATCTACAATCGTAACTGTAGCTGCGTCACCTACTGCATAACTCGTTTGATCCCATGATACTACACCACTGTGGGTGTTAGCATCTAGTTGAGCACCAACTGTTGTGTTAGCTGAGCCCAAAACATCGGTATCACCATAGTTTATGCGAGGTGCGCTAGAACCTGTCGCGTAGTTATCAAGCATTATGATTAAGTCAGAACCATCTGAGACAGTGTAATCTGCTGGTGTCTTGAATGTTCCACCATCAGATGCCTGTACTGTGTTCATTAGCACGTATGAGACTGTTCCTTCGAATACACCAGTATCTGGTCCTGTTTCGACTGCTTCCATTCTGTAAATACCATCAGCACGATTGCCCACTGAATATGTGTGCAAGTCAGCTGCGATTACATAATCACCTGCGGTTCCATCTATTGAATCGTGAGTAATCACGAATACAAGATCAACTGATGCATCACCGTCGATACCATCACCTGACGAGTCTTGTTGGATTTCTCCACTACAACTGTTAGGTCCTGGTTCGGCTAGTGCTGTTCCATCAAGTGTGATTGCTATGTCGGTTGAAACAAGGTTGTCAGCTATTGAACAGATATCATAATAGAGCATTTGAGCTCCATCAGTGGTACCTGACTTTGGAAGGAATGTAGTTGCGTCCCATTGTGTATTGATTGTCAATGTTGAAGTTGCCTGTGCAGTTCCAGCAGCTGCAAGAGTAACCTTTACCCTCTTGCTATTATCACCCATATCAGCAATAGTAGCTATAGCTGTTGCATAACTGTCAGCGTCAGAAGCAGCAAATGAAACTCTTTGACCATCCGATCCGTTTCCAATGTCATTGGCTATCAAGAATTTTGGTTCACCGATGATTATGGTTGGAATGATATTATCTGCGGATACGTCCAAAACTTCAGCGTCTCCACTGAGTCTGTTCATATCTGGGTCATTAAGAGTGAAAGTTGCTGGTTCACCTGGCATCCATTCTGCACCTGCATCAAGTGATGCTGTTGCATTTGATGTAGCTACTGTGAATGTGGTTGTTGCTCCGCCCCATCCTAGGGTAACAGAGTCATCAACATCAGCGTTTGTTTTAGTGTCTACTGTAGAAGCACCAAGAACGTCATGTGTTGTAAAGATACCAGTATTGCTACCAGTTTCTATGAACACATACGTTGTTCCTGATGTTAATGCAGAGCCACCGTCAGTTACGCTTATGTTAATGTTTTCTCCAAATCCAATATCTGGCATTGTGCCGTCAATATCAGTAGTTGCTCCAGTTGTTCTTGCTGTAGTAGAAGTTGTCATCGTCCAAGTCTCTGCTGTCGTTGGGTCCATGTTCAAACCGTTATCATCAATGGTAACGGGAACGTTTGCGCCCTGTGTAACAAAGGTTGGTGCTGAAATGCTTGAACCTGCGTTTTGTGGTCCCCAAGTCATTACAACTGTATCATCACCATAGGTAAGATAGTTAGTTGCAGAAAACTCGAAGGCAGTTATGATTGGCCATTGTGGCAAATCAAGGCCTGTCTGACCATTGTATAATGGTCCAGGGGTTGAAGTAGTTCCGGCATTCATTATAGTTGCTGCGTCACCAAGAACATTCATAGCTGCTGCGTTGTACGTTGCATTTGGTGCAGTACAATCGGTATCAGATATCCATGTCTGGTGATCACCGTTGATGAACGCTGGTGCTGCGGTTGATGTTAGTGTAGCATTACAGTTTGTTCCGAACTGGAAACTGGCTGAGTCTGCATCTGTTGCAGATGAATCATCTGCTATGTATGCAACCCATGTACCATCAGTAACTTGTTGAAGGTATAGAGTGTTAGTATTGAAATCCATTGACAGAGCACCCTGTGTGATTGTTGGGTCTGCTGCTCCTGGATCACTTACTACTACTGCTACAACTTGTGCGCCTTGAACTTCTGTACTTGAGACATAAAGCATGCCCTGCGTGGTGCCCCTATCTGGATCTGCGAATGCTTCCGGCATAACTTCTGCCATTGGCAAAAATCCCGGAATAGCCAGAGTAAGACCACCAGCGAACATAATTGTCATTAATGTTAGACTAGTTAATTTTCGTCCTATTTCGTTTTTCATGTTATTGAAATTATTTTGAAAATTTAGTATATAACCCATATGGACAAATCGTTCATTATTACAATTCAAGTTATATTTCCTTCAAATACCGATCAAAAATTATATAATTCTTAGATCAGATCTTGTAATTATTGCAATATTTGTCTTATACCTATTAAGTATTTTGGTTCTCTGTGATGATTGGTTTTATGCCTAAAAGTCCCTTATAAAGGGCAGTTGCCTCATTTTCGTCCTTTGAGCCCACTAGGACGGCAGACCCGCTCTTCATGAAGCTAACAGAAATGTCACTTGTCCTCAAAGAGAGCCCCAGATCACCCAAATTTTCCACGATAAATCCCCTTTCCTTGGCAACTGTGGTAATCGCATCAACATCTAGCTCCACATGGTAAGTGGGCGTAATGGAAAATGTTCGCTTTCCCTTGTTGCGGCCACAAAGTTCCTCAAGTATAAGCTCCTCCTTTGCTTTTTCTTGCTTCACGCCAGAGCCACAGACTGAGCACTCTTCAACCCTGGAAACTTTGGTAAAGTTAAAAATTAAATTTTCCAAGTCGACGTGCAAGACCCTGTCCTTCAGACTTGGTTCCTTCCCAGTAATTATTTTTACAGCTTCGGAAACTTCTATGCCGCCTATGATAGAAAGTATTGACGGGTGCACACCCTCAATGCTGCATGTTGGCATTGAATCCTCGTCAAGCGCAGGAAACAAGCAGTGATAACAAGCTGACTCATTTGGTAAGATTGTAAACGACTGTCCAGTAACTCCAACAGCAGCACCAGTTACAAAAGGAATTTTCTTTTCAATGCAAGCCTTGTTAAGTGCATAACGTGCATCAACACTGTCAAGTGCATCAACTACAACATCACAACCATCAACAACGTCAATTGCAGTGTAATCATTTATTGAAACAGGTAGCTCTTCTATAACTACATCGGGGTTAAGTTTACGTAATTTTTTTGCAGCTGTTTCAACCTTTACCTGACCAACATCCTCCTCGGTAAACATTGTCTGTCTGTGCAAATTAGAAAGCTCTATCACATCTCTATCAACGATGCGAATATTTCCAACACCCATTGCTGCAAGTCTTGTTACAATTGGATTTCCTAAACCGCCAACTCCAACAACACAAACCTTGGACTGTTTTAATTTTAACTGTCCTTGATAGCCAATCTCTTCCAGCATAACTTGTCTGGAATATCTGTCTAACTCTTTCTCGGAAAGGTCAGACACCCCTTCCCCTATATCATGGGAACCCCCTGCCACTGCAGGAAGTATATACACCTCATCACCATCACGAAGTTCAGTATCTAGTCCGGAAGAAAACTTTGCATTCTTACCATTGATGTAAATGTTAATCAGAGATCTTGGAGTACCATCATCATTCAAGACACGGCGCTTAAAATCATCACCCATTGTTTCAGAAATTTTTGCAAATGCATCATTCAGTGTACTTGCGTTAATCTCAGTTTTTTTTTCTCCACCACCGCCATTAAGAACGGATG
>Ga0315336_1002558_pt1 | contig 27313 bp, 27 predicted proteins | sample ASW5metaG_FD_204512 | JGI IMG/M metagenome (GOLD analysis project Ga0315336, IMG submission 204512) | Ammonia-oxidizing marine archaeal communities from Monterey Bay, California, United States - ASW #5 | ecosystem: Environmental > Aquatic > Marine > Intertidal zone | place: USA: California... | reverse complement strand
GCCCATCGGGAATCTTGTTTTCTTCTTCAGTCAGAGCCGCCAAATCCGTGTCGACCAGAGCCAACTCCGTGTCTTTCTCAGCCCCCGTCAGATTATCGTCCTTACTAATGATATTTTTTTTCTGATTCAATTTGAGTCGTTTATCGTTGGTACCTTGCGCGTAGATAAATTGAACCGTCGGACCTTGATCCATAAGAAAGGGACCGCGATTCACGACGCGCGGATTTTCTGCATTTTCCGCGTCAGCCTGCGTTACCCGCTTCTCCCCTTCTTTGATGATCTTAACCGCCTTGTATTTCCAGACTTCCCACCCGCTCAACGATTCAGCGTCGGGAGAAAAAACGACGGCGTCGGCGTCGAACTCTGTGCCGGCATTCCATGCCTCGATTTCGGCGCGAGTTTTATCCTGACTGTGATCGCGAGACCAGGGTTCCACTTCGCTGGTATGACCGATAAGGCCCAACACCCACGAAGTGTGGGTCGAAACGACATATAAATATCGGATATTGCCATTGGTATCCATAAGGAATCGATAGCCGGACAAGAACGTCATCACGAGAACAATAAACACGATGACAAATCGAGCAATTTGTTTCTTGGCGGACTTTTGCTTGGACCTGGAAGGAGAAGGTCGATTCGATTCCTCTTCAGGCTCAGTTGGATTTTCAGGTGTCTCGGACTGCGGTGATTCCATAACGTATTTTGGGTGCTCTTCTGTGGATTTACGTAAGTACTACATCATAGCAAGCCCACGTGCGTCTAAGCTACCAGAGTTTCTTCCACGGATCATGGCTGCTGATTACCCAAAGGTGGGATTCCGGGTCCTCACAGCTGAACATACGTCCGCCAAAATCCAAATCGGCAAGTTCATCGACAATGGTCGCGCCCGCCGTAACTGCTTTGGCGTGAATTTCATCCGGATTCTCGACATAGAGCGACGCGCATTGGGTAATTCCGCCGGCGGTTTTCGGTGTGACGAATTTCTTTTCCACATCTTCGTCCCGATCGAGGGAGGCCACCATGACCATATTTTCGCCCAGCGTGAGGCGCGCGTGTGTTACCTGTTCCCCGCTCCCCGGAACGTTGAGAAATACCTCGAAGCCAAAAGCGTCGCAAAGCCAGGTGATTGCTTCGTTCGCGTTCTCATATCGGAGCATCGAAACGCTCATCGATTCTCCGAGGAGTTCTTCACCGTACAGCGTGCACGAAAATCTGCCGTATCGTTGGGACGTTCCGGGATAACGACATCAAACCAATTCACGTCAAATCCCGCCTCTTCCAGTTCGCGTTTCATCGCGTCTCCGTCCGGTTGAATGAATCGGATGGGCATCCAATATTGTCCATCTCGCAGTTCGCACGGTTCGTATACCGCGTCAGATGCTTTCGACCAAATCGACCACGTGATTCCGTTTTCGTCCATCCGCCAATCATCGCGCGGTTCCATCGTTGGAAAACCGACCATCGTTTCCGTCCAGAACTCTCCGCCCGGCTTCAACGCCTGCCGAATATTCTCCAGCACTTTTTCTCGTTCATCCGGATAAATGATGCAATGAAAAAAATGGTTATCGACTATCACATCATATCCGGACTCTGGCAACACGTCTGCGCACAAGTCCCCCACACGGAAATCAACCTCCAGAGATCGTTCCGCAGCCATCTCTTTCGCCTTTTCAATCGCGAGCGAAGAGATATCGATACCAGTCACGTCCGCACCCAACCCGGCCAACATACACGACAGGGGACCGGTGCCACATCCCAACTCGAGGCATCGTGCGCCAGACACATCAATTTCAGATTCACGAAGACATTTTTCAAGAAGCGGACGCATTACGAAATTATCGAAGCCCTGACCATCCCACGAATCCAAACCCTGAGCGAGCTTTTGCTTGTAGGCTACTTCATGCGCTTCGTAATATTTCATCATTCAGGACGCATTCTGCCCATAACAGGCTTTGCCCATTAGGAAGAACAAAGTTCTTCCCGATTTTCTTTGCTAACTTTCTTTTTTCCAAAAGAAAGTTAGGGTTCGATGCTGAAGAGCCACCAGCGTTTTAATTGGTCGCGGGCGCGTAAGCTCCGTTCGAAATAGATTTTAGCGTTTTTGTTGGAGTCTGTCTTCACATCGTACCAATGTTTGCGCACATACGATTCCTTGCTGCCGTTATGACACGGGCCCGATTCGCGCCACGTATTCGTCACCGAGGCTATCTTGAACGTCTCTCCACGCCAGACAAACTCAGTCGGCATACCCGGCCCTCCCGAAGCCATCGCCTGCACGTCGGCCGTTTCCAGAATGGGTTTGATGGACTCAGAGACAAATTTTTGACCGGCAGAGGGTTTCATGTTGGCTGCTTTCGTTGTGTGGCGACTTCATGGACAGCATAAGCCAAAAGCGAAAAAATGTCAAAAGAAAGAATCCGACGCTCGTTATTCGGGCATGATTTCCATTGCAATCGAGTAATCCACATACCCCACCGATCGCCAAAACGCGTGCGCCGACTCATTCCCCACCAACACCTCCAACTTCAGACGTTTCTTCGAATCCCAAACTTTGTCGCGCAACAATTGAACCGCTTCGCGCCCGTACCCTTTTCTTCGCTGATCCCGATCCACGAAAAACTGGCGTAAATAGATCTCTTCGTCTGTCTCTCGGTACAAACCGTGTGCGACCGGTACTGAATCCACTTCGAAAAGTACTGCGCGGTAGTCAGCAGCCAGCCAAGCCTCTATTCGCTCTCGCAATTCTCCGACAGACATCGTGTTGCGGTGACCTTCATCCTCGATTAACTGGTGGTTCCAATGGGCCAGAAGAGAAAGGTCGTCTTGGAAAGCGAAACGGTACACCATATCGAAATTACGCCACTACTTCCGGCGGCTCCATTGGTTGGGAATTTTTTTTCGCTGCGAGTTTTATAAGGAATAAGGCCCATACAGGAAAAAGTGTCGTCCATTGAAGAGCGACCCCCATATTCCCTACGCCCGTCGCGCCGGCAACGCTCATACCTATTCCGGCCGGGACCATCCATAGAGTAGATACCCCAAAAAAATAGGCGATTTGGAAACACAGCAAATTAGAAAAACGAGACACGTAACTTGCGTTCAACCCAATCAATTCGAGACCGCACCGAAAAAGAAAAATGTTATACACCAGGTTGCCGAGTGACATGGCCAAAAACACGTACACGAAATAAGGTGCTTCCGGGTCCACTGGTTTTCCAAACGCATCGATACTCGATATGAGGCTGCCGATGGAGCCAACCCACCCCACGACGGCGAAAAGAACGGCGGCTAGTCCGACAGTCTTGAATATGTTTTTAGCCTCATTCATACCTGATACAACTGAATCAGATTACCACACGTATCCTTGATAACGGCCACCATGACTCCTCCAGCGTCCGTGGGTTCGGAGTCTTTCACACTCGCCCTGAATGTCATCAACCTCAAACGCCGTATACGGAATGCCCTGGTCGAACATAGCCTTCTGAAAAGTCTTTGCAGCGGGATTGTTGTTCGGCTCCAATACCAATTCAACATCGTCCGGCGCTTGCGGCGATACCACAGTCAACCACCGAAACTCGCCCAAAGGAATATCGTTCTTCTTTTCGAATCCCATGATGTCCGTGTAAAACGTCAATGCCTTGTCCTGGTCATCGACTAATAAACTGTTCAGCCTGATCCTCATCGGTACGCCTTCCGGCAAAAGCCTTTTAAGCCTCTACGATTTCTTCCTTCAATCCGAGTACAAACGCAACCACATCATCGCATTCCGCCTGCGGAATCTGCAACGCACCCATCGTCGCCCCGGCGTGCCCCAAAAACACCGACCAGTCGCTTTCGCTGATCTTCATCCCTTTATGCGTCGCCACCATATTGCGACCCGTGTACACCATCGGTCCGCCCGAGTTGGCGCACAAAAAATCGATCAACAACTGTTTTTCGCGAGCGACGCCATCATCGCCTCTGTGAGCCCAGAACCGACCCAACTGATCGTCCCCGACCAGACGTGGCAATAAATCCTCCGCAAACGCGCTAATCGCATCGTACCCGCCAAGTCGTTCATACAGTGTTTTCTCGCTCATTTCATTTACCCCTTATTGATTGCCCACTACCCCCGGAAAATTCACATTAGGATAACACGATTCTCAAAATAGCGGAACAGCCACTACCCTCGCCCCCCGTGGATTCGGTAGGATACCTTTCAACGTACGAGGGGACGAATGCCCAAAACCGAAAAAACCTGGCTGCAGCCAATTGAATCCGTCAGCGGGATTGGACCGAAACGGGTCAAGCAGTTGGCCGGGATGGGCATCACATCGCTCGCCGATCTGCTGTTTCATATTCCGCGGCGATACCACGACCGCTCCGACATCGCGCCTATCGCTTCGGTCGAGAAGGGCGAGTCGGTCACCGTTGAGGGCACCATCGTTTCGGCCCGCGTCATTCGCCTCCGCGGACGCCAAACGATCGCCGAACTCACCATTAAAGACGACACGGGTTCAATCAAGGCCACGTGGTTTGGCCGCGGCTTCCTCGTTCGTTCCTTCATTGAGGGCGACCAGATACTGCTCTCCGGCCTGGCGAAGGAGTTCAAGGGCCTGGCATTGCAGAACCCCGAGTACGAATTACTCGGCAACGATTCTGACAGCGACGATCTCCCTCCCGGCCTCCTTCCCATTTATCCGTTGACGGAGGGAATTTCTCAAAAAATGTTGCGTAAGTGGATCAAAGGGGCTCTGGAATTGTTGCCCGATTCGATTCCCTCAGGTCTTCCGGGCGAAATTGAGCACGTGCATGACTTGATGAATCTTCGCGATGCCGTCATACACATACACTACCCGGATAACCTCGACGACGCCCGAGACGCCCGAAAACGCCTCGCCTATGAAGAACTGTTCTATCTTCAGGTACGCACCATCCAGGCTTCTCATCAGCAAAAGGAATTGGCAGACGGATTGGCCCATCGAACGGACGGCGAACTCCAAGCGAAATTATCCAAGTCTCTCCCTTTTTCGTTGTCCAATCACCAGCAACGCGCCATCAGGGAAATCATGGACGATATGAAAACGCCGTCGCCTATGGGACGCCTGCTGCAGGGAGATGTCGGGTGCGGCAAAACGATCGTCGCGCTCCACGCGATCGCCGCCGCCGTCGACAGCGGATATCAAGCCGTGTTCATGGCGCCAACGGAAGTCCTCGCCGAGCAACACTTTTTCAACTTGAACGAATATCTCCGCCCCCTAGGTATTTCCTGCGGACTGTTGACGGGGAATTCTGCCGACAGCAAACACGTCCGCGAACAACTCGCCGAAGGAAATCTGGATGTCGTCGCCGGAACCCATGCGCTCTTTCAGGATAGCACCCTGTTCGACGCCCTCGGCCTCGTAGTCATCGATGAACAACACCGTTTCGGCGTCATGCAGCGCGAACAACTCGTCAGCAAAGGCCACAACCCCGACATGCTGCAAATGAGCGCGACCCCGATTCCGCGTACGCTAACCCAAACCGTCTACGGCAGCCTCGAACTATCCATCATCGATGAGCTTCCGCCTGGCCGAACTCCAATCAAGACCAGTTACATCACGCAATCCAAAGTCCCAAGCATGTACGATTTCATTCTGAAAGAGGTCCGCGAAGGCCGTCAAGCGTTTATCGTATGTCCGCTGGTCGAAGAATCTGAAAACCTGGAACTGCAGGACGTCGTCACTCATTACGACGAAGTTTCCGCTCTCGCGCTCTCACCCATTTGCACCGGCCTCCTCCACGGTCGAATGTCGGGCGAAGAAAAAGAAGACACGATTAACGCGTTCAAACGAAAAGACATCGATGTATTGTTCAGTACCACCGTGATAGAAGTAGGTGTAGACGTTCCCGATGCTTCCGTGATGGTCATCGTCGACGCCGGACAATTCGGCCTCACCCAACTTCATCAACTCCGCGGACGCGTTGGCCGAAGCCATCACAAATCCTATTGTTTCCTCACGGGAAAACCCAAGACGCCCGAAGGAAAACAACGGATCGAAATCATCAGCAAAACCGAAAATGGTTTCGACATCGCTGAAAAAGATCTGGAAATGCGGGGACCGGGCGAATTCAAAGGCGTGAAACAATCGGGGTATAGCGATATGCGAATCGCAAACCTGATTTCCGATTCACGCCTCATCGATGTGGCCAAAAAAGACGCTCAACAATGGGCGTTGACAGATGAATTACACACGCTATCCCTAAATTCGCCGTTCGCACAAGCAGGCGCTCAACAGGATGATGCCTCTCGACGATCTATCTGATCGGTGATTTAAACGTGTGAAGAGAACGGCCCCCGTGGCGCGTAAACGTCAGCTTCACGGCTTCCGGCTTGATGCCCAAGGCTTTCAGTTTTTCGATATCGAAAACAACCGTTCGCCGACGTCCCCGTCGAATGGCAAAACGAGTACCCGGTTCGATTTCATCTTTGTCCGACCACCAACATCCGGGGGATTCGGGAAGTAATTGGTAGGATTCATTTCCTTTCTGTTGAACATACAACAGAATTCCAACTGCCGCCATGGGATTCTTGCGGATATCCATGGCGAGCGGGTTACCCGACGGCCACGGAACGTACCAGAAGAGCGTTTCGTTTCCTCGATTCTCACAGGACAACCGTAAAAATTTCTTGGTCCCCGCCGAAAAATCCGCCGAAAAACGGGCCTTCGCCAATGTGGAATAATATCCATAGCCGGCGTAGCCTGCTGCACCAACGACTGCCGTTCCTGCCACATACAACAACTGCCGACGCGTGACCCCTTTCGGTTTCTCAAGTTCAGGCGTACCCAAATCCGTATCCGGCACCAGGCGTTTGGCGTACTCTCCAATCGTCAGATCCAATCGTCCGCCCAGAACTTCCGTTGTTTGCGCATGAACAATCGTTCCCGATACCCAAATGTCGTCGTCCAATTGCTCGATGGCGCCCTGGTTCTCGCGGTGGGCTTCGTTCATTTTCTTGGGTGACAACTTTTCGGTTTCGAAGAGTTTGATATTTTTTTGAACACCGCGTTGAAGGATTTTCAGTTCGCGTTGCGCTTCTGGCAACCGGGCTTCGTGGAAGGAACGGATGTTCGTAACCAGCTTGTTGGCATGATCGAGATGCTGTTGGTAGGAAGCGCCCACCGTATCGTAGTAGGTTCGATCGACTTTATGGGCGTCGTAAATCTTCTTCCATTTATCGAATTCCTGCCGAACCAATTCCAGATAGGACAAGGCCATCCGGTAATGCTCCACAGGATCCAACTGTACTTCACTCATTAGGCTACAACCAGTCCATCAACCATTCATGACTGATTCATTGTAACAATTTTCGGCGTGCTTATCTTGTTTCGAGAGCCGCCTTGATAAACCCTTTAAACAAAGGCTGTGGCGCAACGGGCGTACTTTTGAATTCCGGGTGAAATTGTACCGCGCAAAACCAGGGATGGTCCAAAATTTCCACAATCTCGACCAATTCATGATCTTCCAAATTGTGGGTCCCGCTCACTTTCATTCCGCCTTTTTCCAGTTCTTCGCGATAGTCGTTGTTGAATTCGTAACGATGCCGGTGGCGTTCCTCGACAAGTTCTTCACCGTAGGCTTCGAAAGCGCGCGTCCCGGGCTCTAACTTGCAACTATACGCGCCCAACCGCATCGTGCCGCCTAAATCAGTAATGCCCCTTTGCTCTGACAACAATGAAATAATCGGATGAGGTGTTTCCGCGACCATTTCAGTTGAGTTCGCTCCTTCATGTCCCAGAACATTGCGCGCGAATTCCGCGACAGCCATTTGAAGACCAAGACAGATCCCAAAAAACGGTTTCTTGTTTTCGCGTGCGTATTGGACCGCCTTTATCTTTCCTTCAATCCCGCGCGATCCGAAACCAGGGCCTATCAGAATTCCGTCGTATTGACTCAACACTTCTTCTGGTGACGCTCCGGTCTCGAAAGATTCTGAATCCACCCATTCAACATCGACGTTACAATCGTTCGCGATTCCGGCATGAACAAACGCTTCGTTGATGCTCTTGTAGGCATCATCGTGACCGGTGTATTTTCCGACGGCGGCGATTTTTACGCGGTCGGTCGCGGCATGAATCCGATCAATCATCGACCTCCAATCGTCAAGTTCGCTATTGCGCTCATCCAGCTGGAGTGTTTTTAATACGATGGTATCAATTCCCTGATCCTGAAGATTCAACGGGATGGAATAAAATGGCGAAATATCTTCACCGCAAATGATAGCCTCTTCCGTCACATCGCAAAACATGGCTATTTTCTTTTTCTCATCATCGCCTAATTTATTTGGGCCTGTCCTGCAGACAATCACATTCGGCTGAATACCAATGTCACGCAAGGCGCGTACACTGTGTTGAGTCGGTTTGGTTTTCAATTCGCCGGCCGCTTCAATATATGGAACCAACGTCACATGAACGTAGCAGGTATCTCCTAGTTCGACGTCATATTTGAATTGACGAATGGCTTCGAGAAAATGAAGGCCTTCGATATCGCCAACCGTTCCGCCAATTTCCACCAACGCGATATCTGTATCGCTATCGATTTCAGTTGTTAGCGACCGAATCCGCGCTTTGATCTCGTTCGTCACATGGGGAATCACCTGAACGGTTTTACCCAGATATTCGCCGCGTCGTTCTTTCTGAATGACGGAGTTGTAAACACTCCCCGTCGTAATGTTGGATTTTTGAGACAGCACGGCATTCGTGAAACGCTGATAGTGACCCAAATCCAAATCAGTCTCCGCGCCGTCGTCCGTAACAAACACTTCGCCGTGCTCGTATGGGTTCATCGTCCCCGGATCCACGTTTAAATACGGATCCATCTTCATCATCGCAATCTTGTAACCCCGCGATTCGAGAAGCATCCCCAGGCTGGCAGCAACCACCCCTTTACCGATCGAGGATACAACCCCTCCTGTGACAAATACGTACTTAGGCATTCCCGTTTATTCCTCCACTAATTGCGATTCGATAAGCTCGCGGACACGTTCCAAATCTTCTGGCGTATCCACTCCAATACTTTTATGTTGGGTCTCCACCACCACAATTGAAAACCCATTCTCCAGAGCACGCAGTTGCTCCAGTTTTTCTAAATCCTCAAGAGGGGTGACGGCCAATTTTGGAAATTGGGCCAAAAATTCTTTTCGATACACATACAGGCCCACGTGTTGCCAGTAGGTTGTCTCGCCCACCTCTTCGATACTCTTGCCACGAATATGTGGAATAGGACTTCTGGAAAAATAGAGCGCCCTACCTTGAGGATCGGTTACCACTTTCACGACATTGGGATCGTTTACGTCTTCCCAACGTTGGATACTATGTTTCGCCGTAGCAATCGCGGCTTCGGGATGATCGACTAATGCCTGTACCGCCTGATCGATCGTTTCGGGATCGACCAACGGTTCGTCCCCTTGAACATTAACGATGATGTCCGCATCCATTTTCTCCACGGCTTCCGCAATGCGATCGGTACCACTCGCGTGATCCGACCGGGTCATAATGGATTCAATATCGTGTTCTTTTAAGGCATCCACGACACGTGCGTCGTCGGTTGCGACATAAGCCCGCTCCACGGCAGATGCTTGAATGGTACGTTCGTAGGTGTGAACGATCAACGGTTTTCCAGCGAGCGGTTCAATGACTTTTCCGGGGAACCGACTAGAGTCAAAACGGGCGGGAATAATCGCAATACAATTCTCTGTACGATCCGCGCTCACAACCATTCCCCCTAACAAATAGTAATCGTGACTCGAATGCAAAATACCCGGATTCGCAGCCCATAGGTATAGCAATTCAATCAGAAATCAATGAGGAGTTATTCAGGTGGGATTCCCGTTTCTCCAACGGGATTAAACCTTATCACATCAAATTCTGCGCAATCAACAGAAAACTGAAATCGGAAGGTTTTTAGCAGGAAAAAACGTTTCCGGAAAAGGATTACGGAAATAATCAATTCCAGGGGGGGTCATTAAAAAGTATTATTCTGCACAATCCTTATCATAGGTTTTGTAAATGGGTTGAAAAGACTCCATAGGTTTTGCCAATATACACCCATCTGCGGAACGAAGACCCACTTTTGGAAGTACGTTACCATGACCCCTTCGTCAATTCGATCGAATAATTTGAGAAATCTGCTGGACGACCATTGCGTCGCCATGCCCGGAGCCATCAATGCTCTGAGCGCACAGCTCATCGAACAGATGGGTTTTGAAGCAATGTACTTATCGGGCGCAGTCTTGGCCAATAGCGTCGGTGGCTTCCCCGATGTCGGCCTGACCACCCTCTCCGAATCCGAATCCCACAGCCAGGCGATCGCGCGTACCACCTCGATTCCCATTATAGCGGACGCCGATACCGGCTACGGTGAAGAAGAAAACACGGCCCGCACAGTGCAAGTACTGGAACAAGCCGGCATCAGCGGTATCCATCTTGAAGACCAGGTATTTCCGAAGCGTTGCGGACACCTTGAAGGCAAGGAACTCGTATCGGCAGAAGATTTCTGTATGAAATTGGAAGCGGCAGCAGCAGCGAAAACCTCGGACGACTTTTTGCTCATTGCCCGCACCGATGCGCGAGGCGTGGTTGGATTGGACGAAACAATCCGCCGTTCCAACATGTATATCGAAGCCGGTGCCGACGCCATATTCCCCGAGGGGCTGAGAAGTACCGAGGAATTTGAACGGGTTGGCAAGGAAGTTGACACGTATCTCCTGGCAAACATGACCGAATTTGGGACCACACCCTATTTAACCGTGGACGAGTTCGGCTCGCTCGGATACAACATGGTTATTTTCCCCGTGACTCTTCAACGCATCGCCATGAAGGCCATGGAGGACGCTCTGAAAGTGATTAAGGAAACCGGGTCCAATGAAGGCATTCTCGATAAGATGCAGACCCGACAGGAATTGTACGACCTTTTAGGGTATGGCGGAAAAGTAGATACACCGGTGAAGCAATAGCTCACCGGTTTTTTTTATGTCTAAGTTAGCGACAAAATTTCACCGGTCGCTTTGAACACCAAGGGAGAAAGAACATGTCTGAGGAAAAAACCTTTAGTCCGGGACTCGCCGGCGTTATTGCAGGCGAAACGAGCGTCGCGTGCGTCGATCAGGGAGTTTTGTTATATCGCGGATATCCCATTGAGGAGTTGGCCGAAAAAGCCACCTTCGAAGAAGTAGCCTACCTGCTGCTCTACGGCGCATTGCCTAATGAATCTCAATTGGCTGACCTGAATGCCGCGCTGGAATCGTATCGTCCGTTGAACCCAGCCATCATCGATGCGCTCCGTCAGATTCCAAGCGATACACCGATGATGGACGTATTGCGTAGTATGGTTTCCTATGCGGGCCACTTCGACCCGACCGACGGCGAAGACCCCGATACCCAGCGCAGCAGAGCCGTTTGGTTGACGGCGCAAATCGGCGGAATTATCGCAGCCCGTTATCGTTTGTTGAACGGTAAGGAACCGGTCGATCCGAAACCCGGTTTGTCCCACGCCGCACAAATCTTGTATCAAGCCCGCGGCGAAGAACCCGACGCGTTGGCCACTCGCATCATCGACCTTACCCTCGTGCTCTACGCCGAACACGATTACAACGCCAGTACATTTACTGGTCGCGTGATTACTTCCACCATGTCCGACATGGTGTCTTCCGTTACGGGCGCCATTGGCGCGTTGAAGGGTCCACTGCACGGCGGTGCGAATGAAGCTGCAATGGAAATGCTCGAGCAGTTCAGTTCTCCTGAAGAAGCAGCGGAATGGATTGCCGGCGCATTTGATCGTAAAGACAAAATCATGGGCTTTGGTCACCGCGTGTACAAAAACGGCGACCACCGCGCACGAATTCTTGAAGTTGAGTTGCGCAAGTTAGCCGAACAAAAAGGCGCCGACAAATGGATGGGCATCTATGACGCCATCAAAGAACCCATGGTCAACGACAAGAAGATTTTCCCGAATGTGGATTACCCTTGCGGGTTAACCTACTTCCTGCTGGACCTGCCGCTCGACTTGTACACGCCTCTTTTCGTGGCGTCCCGAATCACCGGCTGGAGTGCCCACATCATCGAACAGACGATGGACAATCGGATTTTCCGTCCGTTGAGTATTTACACCGGAGACAAGGAAAAACCGGTTCCGGCCATCTCGGAACGGTAAAGCCTTACCAATAAACGACTAAACGGGTGGTATTCTGTGCAGAATGCCACCCGTTTTTTGTATAATGATGTTAAAGATGGAACTGTTTAGAATGAAGCAGTCATTAACAGGGGTAACGATGAAAACATCAACCATGGGTGGAATTAATGAACGAACATTTTGATAAGACAAAAATGTCTGCGTTGGCCAGGTTTTATGACAATACAGTCCTCGCCTTTCCCATTCCGGTGCTCATCTTCGTCGGAGCCCTCACGGCCTTTTTGGGCTACCAATCTCAATACTTCACGTTGGATGCATCCAGTGACGCCATCGTTCTGGAAAACGATGAAGATTTGAAGTACTACGACGAGACCAGAGAATTATTCGGTTCCGATGACTATGTCTTCATCGTCCTCGAACCAGCCGACGGCGATTTGTTTTCAGAACGTACGCTCGAGCAGCTTGGAAAAATGTCCGATGAATTGGCCGCATTGTCCGATGTAGAATCGATCACCAGTATTCTCAATGTACCGTTATTCCATAGTCCCGATGTTCCGTTGGTGAATTTGGCAAGAGGCTACACATCACTCGTCACAGGCGCCGATCCGGAAATGGCCCGCGCCGAAATGACCACCAGCCCTTTGTACAAAAACTATCTGATCGATGAAACAGGATCGATAACCGCGATTCAGGTCACGTTTAAAGAAGACCCGCCCGAATTTAAGAAACTCGAGAAGCGGCGATTAGAACTCCGCACCAAACGCCGTGATGGCAGTTTAACTTCCGAAGAATTAACAGAGCTGGCCGAGCTCGAACCTCAATACGAAGACCAATACGAAGCCCTCATCGCCGAAAGCAACGAAAACGTCGTTCAGGTCCGCGAAATCGTCGGGCGATACGGCGACCTGGGCGAACTTCATATCGGCGGCGTACCGATGATTATGGCCGACATCATCAATTACGTTGAACAGGATATTAAAATGTTCGGCTTGCTGATCTCCTTCATGGTCATCATCGTTCTTACTTTGATATTCCGGAGAGTCCGATGGGTTTTACTGCCTACGCTCGCCTGTATCCTGACCGTCCTATTCATGTTCGGATACCTGGGGTGGACTCGCTGGAGTGCCACCATCGTCACGTCCAACTTCCCTTCCCTTTTGTTCGTCATTGCCCTCGCCGACGTACTCCACCTCGTAGTGCATTATCGCGAATTGCATGCACGCTTTCCCGATCAGGAGAAACGCGACCTTATTCTGGCTTCCTGTCGTCACGTAGCTGTTCCCTGTCTCTATACCTCTTTGACCACGTGCGTTGGATTCGGATCGCTTATCGTCAGCGGCATTCGTCCGGTCATGGATTTCGGCATTATGATGGCCATGGGTGTCGGACTGGCCTATTTCATGAGCTTCATATTCTTCCCTGCAGCGTTAATTTTATTCACCAAGGGAAAAGCGCCTTCAGCGAAATTGGCTGAACTAGAAGAGTCGCCCTTAACCATCTTCGGAAAGATGACGGAAAACTACGGAAAACTGATCACGGTCGGCTCGATCGCCATTGTTGCCGTATTCAGCATCGGTACTCAGCGCCTGGTCGTGGAAAATAGTTTTATCGGCTATTTCAAGAAAGACACCCCCATTTACCAAGGCATGTCGAAGCTGGATCGGGAATTGGGTGGAACCATGCCGCTTGAAGTCGTCCTCATCGGTGAAGGAAAAGACTATTGGATTAATCGGGAGAACTTGGCAAAACTGAAGGAAGTGCATGAATGGCTGGATGAACTGCCGGAAACCGGTGTAGTGATCTCTCCTCACACGATGGTAAAACTAATCACGAAGGTGAACAAAGGGGAAGAAGTTCCGATACCCATTATAAAAATGGCCCTCGCCCAGCTCCCCAAGGATATCGAAGACGCCGTCGTAGGTCCCTACATGAACGAAGACCGTAGCCAGGTCCGAATCGCCATGCGCGCCATCGAATCAGACGATAGCCTGAGCCGAAAAGACCTCATGGATAGAATTGATGCATATCTGGAATCAGACGTTTTTGCGGCGGAGGAAATGACGGGTAAATCGACCGGACTTTTCCAGTTGTATAACAATCTGCTTCAGAGTTTGTATACATCGCAAATTCAAACTATTGGAGCAGTGTTCGGCGGAATTTGGATCATGTTCGTATTGCTGTTCAGATCAATTCGCCTTGCCACCATCGCAATCATTCCCAACATCATTCCGGTTGTATTGGTCATTGGAACCTTGGGCTGGAGCGGCATTCCGCTGGACATCATGACCACCATGACGGCCGCCATCACACTCGGGATCGCGGTAGACTTCGCGATTCATTACATACACCGTTTCCAGCATGAGTTTGCAGAAAACCCCAATTACGTCGCGTGTATGTACCGATGCAACAACAGTATCGGACGTGCCATGTACTTCACGACACTAACCATCATCGCAGGATTCTCATTGCTGTTCTTTTCGAATTTCATTCCCAATATCTATTTCGGAGTCTTTACCATCCTCGCAATTCTCGTCGCTTTCATGGCCGCCGTAACGCTTCTTCCGTTGATGATGATTTGGCTCAAACCGCTCGGCAAAGAATCCGAACCGGTGGAGACGGCATGATGAAGCCTTATCAGTTACTCTGCGGACTATTGATTACTGCTTGCGTTCAACCAATATGTCAAAGTGCAGAACCTCATCCGTTTTTCGACGAACCGTTTTTGTTCGGCGTCCACCGCGGCGGAATGGACTGGCGCCCTGAAGCCACGATAAAACTTTACAAAGAAGACGTGGCAAACTGGCCTGACATCTTGCTGGAATCCGACGCACGGGTGACGAAGGATGGTGTAGCCGTACTCATTCACGATGGTACTGTGGATCGAACCACCAATGGCAAAGGCCGTATCGAAGACTTCACGTTGGCCGAAATTCAATCGTTGGATGCGGGATACAATTTCTCCCGAGACAACGGAAAAACCTATCCCTATCGGGGAAAAGGCTACCGAATCCCGACCGTGCTCGAAGCATTGCTGGAAATTCCAAACCAACGATTCCTCATCGAGATTAAGGATCAACCCGGGTGTGCAGAAGCACTGATGGATGCCGTCAAAAAAGCGGGCGCGGCCGACCGGGTCTGCATCGCTTCGTTCAATCCGGCGCAAATGAAGATCGCAAAAGAACTCGTTCCGGCGATAGCCACCTGTTTCGATCGAGATTCCATACCCAAAATGGTCGAGGCGTTACGTGGTTCAAATTGGGATCAGTATGTTCCCGAGGACGATCTGATGATTTTCAATTATCACGGACTCAAGAGATATGGGATTACTGAAAAGGACTTCTCGAAAATACAGGCCAAGGGAATTCCCCTCTGCGCGTATACAATCAACACCAAAAAAGAGATGTTACATCTAATCTCGATTGGCATTGACAGTATGTTGACCGACCGTCCGGACATCCTCGGTGAAGTATTGTTGGTACAAAAATAAAAAGGGCGGACATCGCTGCCCGCCCTTTCGAAGTCTCGTCTAAATATTACAATGACACATTCACCAATTGCTTTCCTTTATTTTCTCCGTTCAGCATACGGATGAATGCCTTCGGCGTATTTTCCAATCCATCCACGATGTCCTCACGATATTTCAACTTACCTTCTTTGATCCATTGAGCCATTTGCTTCACGCCTTCTGGAAAGCGATCAGCAAAACGCGACACGATGAATCCTTCAGCGCGTGATTGAGTCACCAGCAACATCGTCATCAATCGAGGCGCCATTTCCGGCGCGGTGAGATTGTACTGGGAGATGGCACCGCAAATACTAATGCGAGCGTACGTAGCCAAATTCATCATGACAGCATCCGTCATAGCACCACCCACGTTATCGAAATAGCAGTCGATGCCTTTCGGAAACAACTCACGCATCTTCGCTGGATAATCGGTATCGGTTTTATAGTTGAAGGCTTCGTCGTATCCCGCTTCACTCAATAGACGCTCGACTTTTTCGTCCGACCCCGCACTGCCCACCACACGGCACCCTTTGATTTTCGCGATCTGCCCCACGGCTTCACCAACCGCACCGGCAGCTCCCGAAACGAACACATTCTTTCCCTCGCTCGGTTCGCATAAGTCGATAAATCCGAAATACGCGGTCATTCCCGGCATCCCCAAAATACCTAGCCGGGCCGTAAGCGAACTCAATTCCGGATCGTGCTTCTGAATCATCGATCCATCGCTTTTGAAATAGTCCATCCAACCCCAGCCACCCAACACAAGATCGCCTTCGCTAAATCCCGGATTCTTCGACTGAACGACTTCTCCTGCAGAGCCACCATAGACAGCTTTCCCGATTTCATAGGGAGCCGCATAGGATTTTGCATCGTTCATTCTTCCCCGCATGTAGGGGTCAACTGACAGGGCCTTGGTTCGAATCAAAATCTCACCATCACCGATTTCCGGCACAGCTTCTTCGATCAAAGCAAAATCCGATTCCTTTGGAAAGCCGACCGGACGTGCGGCCAACGTATAAATTCTATTTGTATCTGACATGGTCTTTTTCTCCTTAAAGATAGAAAAGCATTTTGTCGCCTGAATCCGACCAAAGTCAAGGTGAAGAGGAATCAACGGGACTTGAATCCCTCCTGCCCCTCCATTATGATCGCCCAATACAAAATAGGAACTATTGCATGGCCACAATAACGCTCGACAATTTAGCAAAGACCTATCCTGGCGGCATCAAAGCTGTCGAAGAATTCAGTCTCGATATTGAAGACGGCGAATTCATCGTGTTGGTCGGACCGTCCGGCTGCGGAAAATCGACGACGCTGCGAATGATTGCCGGGCTCGAAGAAATCACCGAAGGGACGGTGTCGATTGGCGATCGAGTGGTCAATAACGTGGAACCAAAAGACCGCGACATTGCCATGGTCTTTCAAAATTACGCACTTTATCCTCACATGACTGTCTTCAAGAACATGGCCTTCGGTCTGAAACTCCGCAAGGTTCCAAAAAAGGAAATCAATCAACGCGTACAAGATGCCGCCGAGATTCTTGGGTTGGAAGACTACCTGAATCGCAAGCCGAAAGCCCTTTCCGGAGGCCAACGTCAACGAGTCGCATTGGGACGAGCCATCGTCCGGGATCCACAAGTATTCCTGTTCGACGAGCCACTCTCCAATCTTGACGCCAAACTGCGTGTCCAGATGCGTGCCGAAATCGGGAAACTCCACAACCGGCTGAATACGACCATGGTTTACGTCACCCACGACCAGGTCGAAGCCATGACCATGGGCGATAAAATCGTGGTGATGAAGGACGGTATCATCCAGCAAGTTGGCGTACCCATGGATATCTACGATAATCCCGAAAACAAATTCGTTGCGGGATTTATAGGCAGCCCACCCATGAATTTCATGGAAGGCACCATCAAAGACGATCACGGAACCCTACGATTTGAAGACGACGAAAAATCCGTTTTGTTGACCGTTGACGCATCCGATCAGAACCGCTTGGATCCCTATGTGAATCAGGACGTGACCATCGGAATTCGACCGGAAGTTTTTTCAGACAATGAAGACCAACAACCCGTCGATGGACAAAGTATCACAGCCAATGTAGACGTAGTCGAACCCTTGGGGGCCGAAACCTATGTGTACGTCAGTCTGGGAACCGATTCGCTGGTCGCCCGTCTCGAAGGCGAAACCGTACCGAAAATCGGCACGCCGCACGTATTGGACCTCGACATGAGCCGCGTTCATTATTTCGACGGCGACACCGAAGTCGCTATTTAGTCGTGTATGCCATCATCGTTTAACGATAAAAATGTCCTGGTTCTCGGTGGTCTCGGATTTATCGGGAGCAACCTCGCTATCCGCTGCATCGAAGAGGGCGCCCATGTCACTATCCTGGATTCGCTGATCAATCACGGCGGTGGAAATCCTAAAAATCTCTCCGGCTACGAAGAAAAAGCGAACATTATCATCAACGATATTCGCGACTACAATCTCATGGAACCCGTCATTTCGGAACAGGACTTCATTTTCAATTGTGCCGGACACACGTCCCACGCGTATTCACAACAGGATCCGTTCCTGGATATCGATATCAATTGCAAAGGAACGATGAACGTGCTCGAATGCCTGCGAAAGAATAATCCCGATGCGCGGGTCGTCTACATCGGCACTAGCACCCAATGCGGTGAAATGATCAACGAACCAATTGATGAACTACATCCGGAATTCCCGCTGGACATCTATTCGGCCAACAAAAGTTCCGCCGAAAAGTACCACCTGATCTACCATCGCGCTCACGGGATTAAAGCCTCCGTGGTTCGGCTGGCCAATATCTACGGACCACGAGCAAACATAAAGAGCAGTGATGCTGGTGTGCTCAATTTCTTCATCGGTCTCGCCTTGCAGGGAAAAGATTTGACGATCTACGGCGAGGGAGCTCAAAAACGAAACGTTCTGTACGTGGATGATTGCGTTGAAGCTATTCTAAAAGCGGCCATCACACCCGAAACGCAGGGACAAGTATTGTTCGCTGCAGGCGATGAAGAGTTTTCCATTTCTGATTTCGCTCAAATACTCGTCGACGTGGTCGGGAAAGGTACCGTTCAACATGTCGAATGGCCCGATGATTGGGTCAATATGGATGTGGGAAATGTATCCATCACGAATCGCAAGATAAAATCCATGCTGGATTGGAACCCGCACCATTCGTTGAAGGATGGACTGAATAAGACCTGGTCATTTTTTGAAGAACGGCTCGACGTCTACCTGACCCAATAAGGATTCATATGAATATACAAGTTGTCGGTTCCGGAAGTTGGGGCTTGGCCATCGCACGGCTACTCGCCAACAACGGCCATCAGGTGAGTGTCTGGTGCCGAATGGAAGACGATCCCGATACGCTCCGCGAAACCAGGGAAAGTAAAACGTTTTTGCCGGGCATACACATTCCCGAATCCATCGATATCGTCACCGAGACCGATGCGGACGCCGATATTGCCGTTCTCGCCGTCCCCTCCCACGTCATGCGAATGGTCACACAGAATCATCCATATTCGAGTTCCACCGTATTGGTCAGCGTCGCAAAAGGAATTGAAAACGACACGCTGCAAACGATGGACGAAGTCCTTCACGAAGTCTATCCATCCAATCCGGTCGTTGTGTTGTCAGGCCCCAGTCACGCCGAAGAAGTGGCCCGCGACAAACCCGCTTCAGTCTGCGCAGCAAGTTCGGACGATGCCGCATGCGAAAAAGTTCAGCAAGCGTTCGTCGGCCCTGCTTTTCGAGTCTACACCACCCACGACGTCATCGGCGTCGAATTGGGAGGCTCCCTCAAAAATGTGATTGCCATCGCTGCGGGAATCTGCGACGGCTTGGAACTCGGCGACAACGCCATCGCCGCCTTAATGACACGAGGCCTCGCTGAAATCGCTCGACTGGGTGCGGCCATGGGAGCCGATCCTCTTACGTTCGCCGGGTTGAGCGGAATGGGCGATCTCATTACCACCTGTTCCAGCCCCCATTCCAGAAACCGTTCTCTCGGACGCCGCATCGCCGAAGGGATGACGCTCGAAGAAGCCCTGGCCGCATCGCCCATGGTCGCTGAAGGCGTACGCACATCCAAATCAGCCGATGCATTGGCCAAAAAACACGACGTGGAAATGCCCATCACCCACCAGGTGTTTTCCGTATTGTTTGAAGACGCCAATCCGAAAGAAGCCATCGTCCAGCTGATGACGCGCGATGCGAAATCCGAACGGGAATAAGTAAAATGGCGTACCCAAGATTGGCGGTCACAGGTGCCAGCGGATTCGTCGGCGGTCACATCGTCCATCAGGCCCTCCCAAAATGGGAAGTACACGCGCTCTGCCGAACCGAACCAGCAATGGAACACGAACGGTTTCACTGGAAAAACCTGCCGATTGATAACCCACAACGATGGAACGATTGGTTCGAAGCCCTTCGTCCCGATGCCGTCATCCATTGCGCCGCGATCGCCAATATTGACACCTGTGAATTCGATCACGCGTTGGCTGAATCCGTGAATGTGCACTACACGAACACCGTCGCTCAAGCGGCAAAACGAGTCGGTGCGAAAGTCGTGTTCGTATCCACGGACAACGTTTTTGATTCGAGTGAAGATTTGGTTTCTGAAGAAGACGCGGTCAATCCGGCGAATTACTATGGTGGAACCAAAGTAAAATCCGAACAGCTTGTTCTTGAAAAGGACGGACAATCCATAGCCGCACGGGTCTGCCTCGTCATGGGGCACTCCATGTTCAAAGACGGCAATTCGTTCATGGCCAAGATGGTGCCTCAATTGAAAAAGGGAAACACTATCCAGGTCCCCGACACCGAAACGCGTACGCCCATCGATGTCATCACCGTAGCACAGGCGTTGGTGGAATTGGCCGGGAATACGTTTAGCGGCACAATTCATCTTAGCGGAAACGACGTGGTCAACCGTTTGGAATTAGTAAGGCAGATTGCGAGGAAACTCGGAGTGGATGAAAACTTGGTGGAACCGTTTGACCCGTCAGGTTTGGAAAATCGTGGGCCTAGGCCGGCCAGTTTATTACTCTCGAACAAACTGGCGCAAGAGAAATTGAATACTCAAATGAAAACCGTCGATGAGGCATTAGACCTCATCTTAGAATCGCACTGACTAAAGCTTACTTTTCGAAGCTCCACGTGCAGAGGCGTTACCGCGATTGTACGTGGCACCACCCGTATTCTGATTCGTTCGTTCGGCACGGGCTTTGTCTTTTTTCTGTTGGTACGCGTTATTGGATTTGAATCGCGTCGGACGAATAAAAATCACGACGTACAAGAGACCCACGGCAAGGACGCACTCGAAATAGAAAAACCATTCCGGCGTATAGAGACTTTTATCCCAGAATTGAAGATTGACCGGATTGGAATAGGGCACCCATCCATCTTTCATCGTACCGTTGAAGTTTTTGAATTTTGTTTCTTCGTGAAAATAAGAGAAAAATCGAAGTAATCCCCCTATAACCACATGAACTATCGCGCAATAAACCAAATATTCGGCCGTATGGTACAACAGCGGATAGGTATATTTCCGAAAGGTATAGATCAATGGAATCACGACAAGCGCAACAATCGCTATGATCACGCCGTATTCCTGAATCTGTTCCATTATGGACTGCATCGCTTTTCCCCCAAATGTCTACATTAAAAATCTACCATACTTTTTCCATTCTGCCAATAATTGCCTGTTTATTAGGCTTATTTTCTTTTGCTATACTACTGTGAATGGCTGCTACCGATTTCCACCTGAAATCGATCTTTTTGAATGCGTGGGAGAACCTAAGTCCAATGAGTGATACTATTTACGTAACCCAAGGTGGTCTCGATAAAATGAAGGCTGAATTGGCGCGTATGAACGAAGAACGTCTCGAAATCGCGGACAAGATCGAAGCCGCCCGTGAATTGGGCGATCTCAAGGAAAATGCCGAGTACCACGCCGCCAAAGAAGCCCAAGCCATGCTCCATGCACGAAAGAACGATCTGGAAGACAAAATTGCCCGTTCACAGGTGTTGGACGAATCCCAAATGGATGCTTCGAAAGTCCTCCTAGGAGCCACGGTGCGCATCAAGAACCAAAAGACCAAGAAAGAAATGACGTATACCATTGTCAGCGCACCGGAAGCCGATATGGCTGCCGGAAAGATTTCCAATCAATCCCCTGTCGGCCGAGCATTGCTTGGAAATTCCGTAGGTGATGTGGCAGTCGCTTCCTTACCGGCCGGTGACTTGAAAATGAAAATTCTGGAGATTACACGTTAGCCATCGAACGCACGGATGGATAACTTTGGGGGCCAACTTTAAGTGATAGCGAGTCTGCATGCCTAAAAGAACTGACATCAAGAAAATACTGCTCATCGGCTCCGGTCCGATCGTAATCGGACAAGCCTGCGAATTTGATTATTCAGGAACGCAAGCCTGCAAGTCCCTTCGAGAAGAGGGATATGAAGTTGTATTGGTGAATAGTAATCCCGCGACTATCATGACCGATCCCGATACCGCGGAGCGAACGTACATTGAGCCGCTCAACGTGGAAACCCTCACAAAAATTATCGCGAGGGAAAAACCGGACGCAGTATTGCCTACCGTTGGTGGTCAAACGGGCTTGAACCTTGCAGTAGATTTGGCGAAACAGGGCATCCTCGAAAAATATGATTGCGAACTTATCGGAGCGAAGCTTCCGGCCATTAATAAAGCAGAAGATCGCGGCGAATTCAGCGAAGCCATGAAAAAAATAGGCGTCGACACCCCGAAAAGCGTCGTCGTCCATTCCCTCGAAGACGCCATGGAATTCGGCGCAGAATCCAAGTACAAAGTTGTCGTCCGTCCCGCTTTTACGTTGGGCGGCTCAGGAGCCGGCCTGGCGTTCAACAAAGACGAATTCATGGAAGCCGTCCAAAACGGCATTGACGCCAGCCCTGTAGACGAAGTACTCATCGAAGAATCCATTGTCGGCTGGAAAGAATACGAACTCGAAGTCATGCGCGATATGAATGACAACGTCGTGATTGTCTGCTCGATTGAAAACTTTGACCCCATGGGCGTTCACACGGGCGACAGCATCACAGTAGCCCCTGCGCAAACACTCTCAGACAAAGAATACCAATTCATGCGCGATGCGGCGATCGACATCATCCGTGAAATCGGAGTCGACACCGGTGGCTCGAACATCCAATTTGCCACAAACCCCGATACGGGCAGAATGATCGTCATCGAAATGAATCCGCGCGTATCGCGTAGTTCGGCACTCGCTTCAAAAGCAACCGGGTTTCCTATCGCGAAGATCGCCGCTAAATTAGCCGTCGGATATTCACTCGACGAAATCCCCAATGACATAACTAAAGAAACGCCGGCGTCTTTCGAACCGACCATCGACTATGTTGTTACCAAAATCCCTCGCTGGGCATTCGAAAAATTTCCGGGTTCCGACAATCTGTTGACGGTTCAAATGAAAAGCGTCGGCGAAACTATGAGTATTGGACGTACCTTCAAGGAATCTTTGCAAAAAGCGATTCGCGGGTTGGAAACCGGCCGCGCTGGTCTCGGGTGCGACGGAAAAGACAAACCGTTAACCGGCGACGCCAATTCCGAAGACGAAAAACAAGCCCTCATCCGCGCGATACGAAAACCTACGCCCGATCGATTGATTCAATTGGCGCAAGCCTTACGCGCCGGAGTCGAAGTAGACACGATCTTTGACGCGACCAAAATAGACCGCTGGTTCTTGCGCAATATGCGAGACATCATCGCCGAAGAAAAAGTCCTGAAAGACACAGACCCTGACAATGCGGAAACCTTGCGTCGAGCAAAAGAACTCGGTTTCTCCGACATCCAGCTCGGTTACATATGGAATTTGGAACCGCTAGCAGTCCGTGCGCTCCGAAAGAAACACGGGGTGATTCCAACGTACAAATTGGTCGACACATGCGCGGCCGAATTCGAAGCCTATACCCCCTACTACTACTCAACGTACGGCGATGAAGACGAAGTACGTGATACCGACAAAGAAAAAATTATGATCATCGGCGGGGGCCCCAACAGAATCGGACAGGGAATTGAATTCGATTACTGTTGTGTCCATGCGGCGTTCGCACTAAAAGACGACGGCTACGAAACCATCATGGTGAATAGCAATCCCGAAACGGTCTCCACCGACTACGATACCTCCGACAGACTTTATTTCGAACCGGTCACCTTCGAAGACGTGCTCAATATCGTGGAGCGAGAAAAACCGAAGGGCGTCATCGTCCAATTCGGCGGACAGACCCCGCTCAATCTAGCCGAAGCATTACTGGAAGCCGGCGTGCCCATTATCGGTACGTCCCCCGAAAGCATCGCTCGCGCAGAAGACCGTAAGATGTTCCGGGAGGTGGTCCAGAAACTGGGTTTGCTCCAGCCTGAAAACGAAACCGTCATTTCGACGGACGAAGCCATCGAAGTAGCAGAGCACATCGGCTATCCCGTCGTCGTCCGTCCTTCTTTCGTCCTCGGCGGTCGTGCGATGGAAATCGTCTACGAACGGGAATCCCTTGAGCAATACATGAAAAATGCCGTTGATGCATCTCCCGATCGTCCAATCCTAATCGACAAATTCATCGAAGCCGGTATCGAGTTCGATGTAGACGCCATTTCAGACGGCACAGACGTTATCGTCATGGGCGTCATGCAGCATATCGAAGAAGCTGGCATCCATTCCGGCGACAGCGCATGTATTTTACCGCCCCACGGTATGGACCCCGCGATGATTGAACGCATAAAAAGTCAGACGCGCGCCCTGGCAAGAGAACTCGACGTAATAGGACTGATGAACATCCAGTTCGCCGTGCGCGACGACGATTTGTTCATCATCGAAGTAAATCCGCGCGCATCGCGAACGGTCCCCTTTGTAAGTAAAGCCGTCGGGCTGCCGCTCGCAAAAATCGCGGCTCGTGTAATGGCAGGAAAAACGTTAAAGGAATTGGGGATCACGAGCGACCCTGAACCCAAATACGTTTCCGCTAAAGAAGTCGTTCTACCCTTCATCAAGTTCCCGGGCGTCGATATTCTGCTCGGACCTGAAATGCGCAGTACCGGCGAAGTCATGGGCATCGATCGCAATATGGGCGCCGCATTCGCAAAAGGTCAAGTCGCTGCAGGAAACACCATCCCGACCGAAGGTGCCGTATTCTTGAGCCTCAACGATCGTGATAAACCCATGATGGATGAGCTTGGAAAAGATTTGGTCAATCTCGGATTTTCGCTCATTGCCACCGGAGGGACCGCAAGAATACTACGAGAACAGGGATTGGAAGTCGAAGAAGTCTTTAAAGTCGGTGAAGGCCGACCAAACGTGGTCGACAAAATGATCAACGAAGAAGTTCATTGGATCATCAATACGCCGCTCGGCAAAGAATCGAAATTCGACGAACGCGCTATTCGAAGAAACGCGCTCGACCGGGGACTCCCGACCATAACTACTCTGGCCGCAGCAAAAGCCGCCGTCAAAGGTATCGAAGCATTTATCACGTCTTCTCCGGAAGTCTTATCGATCCAAGAATACCACGCCGAACTCGATAACTAACTGACATAGCCCCTCAATTCTGCTTCAGGGCTACTTTCGCATCATGGGCAACGGCTTCAACGGATGACGCAGTGCCCAGCGTCCCACGCCCTTGACCAACAGCCAGTGAAAGCCTTTGTAGGGAAATGCTTTTTTTACTTCATCGATAAAAAAGGAATCCAGACCGGATTTTTGAATACCTAAAGTCAGATCTGCCAGATCAGCACGCCGAAATGCTTCGACTAATATTTCATGATCGCCCGTATAGGCCGTTTGCTTGTGGTGCATATCAATCATCAAATCGATTTCGGGTTGCCAAGCGCTTTTTCCTCTTTCCTCCAGCCATTCATCCGCCCGGTTCTTCGATGGTTCAAGATAATCAAACGTCTGGTCCAACCACACCCCGACATCGTGAAACGCCGCTGCGATCGCAATTCGCTCCTCAATTTCTTTTCGTGGTCCGTACTCCTTGAGCTCGGATTGTGAAGATTCCAGGTACGCACACGTGTAATTCATTATCCGATATACGTGTCCTTTGTACGGGTCGTACGCGGCTCCCAGGCTCAAACGCCAGGGTAAGAATAATCGTTCGATAACTTCGTGTTCACGGATGATGTCGTACATGGCATTCTCTTCTTTCAAAGTCTCATTTGTCGATTTTTTCGAACTGAATGTAATCTATGTCGCCGATGGAACCGGAAGGCCCCTCCGTATCGAGAGAGAGTTTTAAAACATAAGAACCGCGCTCTATCAGGTGAGTCATTGCCGTAATTTTTTGCAGTTTTTGCCATCCGCCGGTATCCGGGATTTTTATGGAATCAGTAATCGATCGATCATTGAGTTCCAAATGGAACGTGCCCCCTTCCTTATTGGAAGCGACGGGAATGGTGAGTTTATAGGAACCCGGTTCGGCCACCGTGACGGTGTAGACAAGCCATTCTCCGGCGCGTGTCCATCCGATGCCATGGCCGTTTGAAGCGTCGTCGCGTTTTTCAATATCGACCTGAGTGTCTTTTCGGTAAGGAGCGCCTTGGTTCCGTTCATCTACGTCATAATAGGCGCTCCCTGCAGGGCCCTCATCGTAATGTTCCATTTCGATGATGCCGGGTATGGTGTGGGACGCATTCTTGTAGGGAGAATGCTCGCCGGCCTCGGCAGCGAAATTAAGTAGGCCAAAGATGACTACGAAAAAATGCATGGTGCAAGATCCTTGTTGTCGGTTGTGCATTCTATTTCTACACAAACCCAAGCGCGTCTTCGCAGATTTTTCGGAAAAAATGGTGGGCCGCGGGGGGATCGAACCCCCGACCTTCGGATTAAGAGTCCGCTGCTCTACCAGCTGAGCTAGCAGCCCACATGAAAATCGTTCCGTCCAGAGAAAGCAGGAAGATTCTATCAGAAGCGGCGGCTGAATTTACACGTGGTTATTATGAGTGTCATTTAAATAAAGTTTGTTGAACCGTTTCGCCCAAATGCCTCGCCGGGAATGTTTTTTGGATAAAGGAGCGCCGTTGACCACGCCTTCATTTTCGCGAGCCACTTTGTCCGCATACCTTGACCGATCATTCACGTTCACATCCGATTTTTCAGACGGTTCGACAACCGATTCCTTTCTCTCCATCCACGGCTTTACTACATCAGTCAAGAACAGATGAAGTGTCCATCGTGTGCGTTCAACACATCCAATTCATCCACGTATTCTTCAGTGACACGCGCTTCTTAATCCACATTCATTGAGTTGGCAGGACGCGAGGAACTATTACGGTATCGCTTCGAGGAAAGATAGAAGAAAAATCTACATTGATGGTGCGGAATACAAATGGAGCGGGAGACGGGGCTCGAACCCGCGACCTCGACCTTGGCAAGGTCGCGCTCTACCAACTGAGCTACTCCCGCAAGAAGGACGAAATAATATCAAATAAAGACGTGTGATTTCAAGTGCGGAATGTGTTTCGGAGATAATTGCTGGACGGAAAAACCGGTCTATTCTCGGTTTTTGATGGCCATCTGTTCGGCCACCAAAGATGGGCACGCCTCGCATTCCGACGTAATCAGTGGATTCGAATGACTGT
>Ga0315336_1002557_pt1 | contig 27328 bp, 27 predicted proteins | sample ASW5metaG_FD_204512 | JGI IMG/M metagenome (GOLD analysis project Ga0315336, IMG submission 204512) | Ammonia-oxidizing marine archaeal communities from Monterey Bay, California, United States - ASW #5 | ecosystem: Environmental > Aquatic > Marine > Intertidal zone | place: USA: California... | reverse complement strand
CAGTGGTTTTGTTTGTCCATGGATTTCCGGATTATTGGTATTCCTGGCGTCATCAGATGGAAGGGTTGATGTCCGACCACAAAGTTGTGGCTATGGACATGCGTGCTTACAACAAAAGTGATCAGCCGGAAGGCGTTGAGAACTACACGATGGATTTACTGATGTCGGACTTCGGCGCGGTGATTGACGATTTAGGCGTTGAAAGTGTAACGCTGGTTGCGCATGATTGGGGTGGCGCTATCGCGTGGCGATATGCGATGTTTAATCAGGATAAGGTGAATAAGTTGATCATTTGCAACCTGACTCATCCAACTGGATATGGAACTGTTCGTGCAAATGCTACTCCTGAACAAAAGGCGAACACGAATTACATCAAAGTCTTTCAAGATCCTAAAGCCCACGAACGATTTACTGCCAAAGGCGTAACGATGATGGTTGCTGGTAGGGCGAGTAAGGAAGTACAAGCGCGGTATGAAGCGGCTTTTGAAAAATCTTCGTTTGACGGGATGCTGAATTATTACCGTTCCGCTTTCGGTGCGCTGGAAGCGGGTGTTCAGGATGTTCCCAATCTGGATATGCCTGTACTTCAGTTTCATGGATTGAAAGATACTGCGGTAGACAAAGACGGGCTTCGCGACACTTGGAACTGGGTCGACAAGGATTATACATTGGTTTCAATTCCCTCCGCCGGACACTGGGTACAGGATGAAGCTGCTGAAATGGTGACGACCACGATGAAATGGTGGTTGGCTGCCCGCAAATAAGCGATTTAAAAGTATTTCGGACGCCGCTGACGGGAAATCCTTCAGCGGCGTCTTTTTGTTATGTGGAAAAGAGGGAATTTTGCTCATATTCCCGTTGACAGGCGAGAAAAATTGGCCTATCATGGAACCTCTATAGTGTGAATTGTTTTTAATCTGATGAAGTCCATCAGCGAATTTCAACGAACGGGAGATTCTGAGAATGAGCACCACTTGGAAAACAACAGGGTTTGCCTTGGCAGCAGTCGCTTTGGTCAGCATGCCTGTCATGGCCACACCGGTTACATTCACCAAAGACGTAATGCCGATCCTACAGGAAAACTGTCAAACATGTCACCGTCCGAACGGAAAGAACATGTCGGGCATGATTGCGCCGATGTCTTTTATGACCTACAAAGAAACGCGTCCGTGGGCAAAGGCGATCGCGAAAGCGGTTGAGGCCAAGGACATGCCGCCGTGGGATGCCTCGGAACTTACGCACGGTCAGTTTCGTAATGAGCGGACTTTGACCGCGGAAGAAATCACGACAATCACGGATTGGGTGAGACAAGGCGCGAAACGTGGAAATCCCTCGGACGCACCTGAACCGATTCAGTTCAAAGAAGGTTGGCAGATGGGCGAGCCGGACCTTGTACTATCTTTTCCAGAGCCTTATTTTGTAGAAGACGAAGTGCAGGATTTGTATTACAACACGACTCTTCAACTAACGGAAGAACAATTGCCGGAAGATAAATTTGTAACGGAAGTTGAATTTATTCCCGGAAGCGAAGTGGTCCATCATATAATTGCGTATTCATCCGATCCCAAGAAAGCACGGAAATTAAAAGAGGGCGAAGATGTCGAGGCCGCTGGTGAAGAAGCCCTTCGTGGTCGCACTATGATTGGCGGACTGGCTCCGGGAACGGATCCTGGATTCTATCCTGATGGATATGGGCTTCCGATGCGCAAGGGTTCAGAAATGACCTTCGCGATGCACTACCACAAAGAAAGCGGTGCGGGTACGGGCGTATGGGACAATTCCATTATGGCGCTGAAATTCGCTAAGGAAGACCCTGAATACATCATGCACATTACCAACATGGCGCATGGAGCGTTTGAGATTCCGCCGAACCAGGCTGATTGGAAAGTCATCGGTGCACACACGTTTGAAGAAGACATCATGATGGTGAACTTGTTCCCTCATATGCACCTTCGCGGAGCAGGCAGTACGTATACGGCCTTTTATCCGGATGGGACAAAAGAAACCCTATTGGAAACGCCTAAGTATGACTTCAACTGGCAGTCCTATTATTCCTACAAAGAACCGAAGTTGATTCCCAAGGGAACTCGGATAGAAGTGGAATTGGTATTCGACAACTCGCCAGAGAACGGCGAACGCTCCGGATTCAATTCGAATCGTCCAGTACGATTCGGCGGACCAACGACGGATGAAATGGATTTGGGCTGGTACACTTATGCGCCGGCTAAAACCGAATCTTCAGATTAGTCGTTAGTAGGGTTTACATTTCGAGAAGGGGATTCGGTGGTAGCCGGGTTCCCTTCTTTATTACCATTCAAAAAGAACAAGCATCAATGAAAGTGAAAGGGCTGTACTAATGAAAAAGCTAGTTTTAGGGGCCGTAATTGCGGGATTTATTCTGAGTACCTCTCAGGTACACGCGGAAGATCCGATTGCGTCCAAATTGAGCACTTCTGAAGCGGAAGAGTATGTCGGTATTTGGCAAATCAACCTCAATGTGATGGATTTTGAGATCGAGTTGTTCCTTACCTTCTCCGATGTAGAAGGCCAATTGGGAGCGACATTGGATACGAAACAATCTCCGGAACCGTTGGCGATATCGAACATCGACAAGATTGACGAACGCCTTGATTTAAATTCCGAACTCAATTTTGCCGGTGCCATTACGCTTGATGTCAATATCAACGTTGGGCTGGAAGACGGCAAATTGGTTGGTTCGCTGGCGGACAAAGGCGGGCTCATTAAAACCGAATTCGAGGCAACTCGGATTGAAGCCGAAGAATTGGATTCCGTACAAGGGAAGCGTCCCGACCCGACTGAAACACGCATGAATATAGAAGGAAAACGCGTGCGGATTCAGTTTGCGAGGTTGGAGATGGACACCACTGATCGCGATCTCTTCGAAGGGATGAAGGCGGGGGACGTGCAGCGATTCACGTTGAGTCGAGCTACTAAACTCTACACAGATTTCGATCTGGATTTTGATGGTACCGTCGTGAAGACGGCGAATTATGCGGATGACTACCCTGGCGTATATAGCCTGTGGCTAAAGAAGACGGAATCCGGCTGGTCGCTCGTTTTTAATTCATGGCCCGATATTTGGGGCACGAGTTACGACGCTGAATTCGACGTGGCTGAAGTTCCATTGACACTGGGCAAAGTCGAAGGCGAGAGCCTGGAAAAGTTTGTCATGAAATTGGACCCGACGGATGGCGGCGGAGACTTGACCATGGCGTGGGGTATGCAGCAATGGTCGACTAGTTTTAAGTTGGGCAATTCACTGTAATCGGAACTTTGAAAAAACGAATTAACTCGGTATGCTTAGGCGGTAGATTTTCTACCGCCTTTTCTATTGGTAACGATCGGAGTCATCATGAAGAAAATCGTAATCCTCGTCTTGTGTCTAGTTGCTGGGTGGGTCCATTCGGCCGATGTAAAACCCGCTCATTTCCATCACGTTCGTCTTAACGTTACGAATCCTGATGACACGTTGAAATTCTATACGAAGAATTTTGGCGCGACCGAAACCAGTTATCGCGGCAAATCGCCGGGACTATACGTCGAACGCTCATTTATATTGTTGAACAAGGTGGATGAATCTCCTCGCTGGAAACCCTATTCGGCACTTTCACACATAGGTTGGGCAACGACCGATGGTCCGAGCGCGTATGAATGGCTGAAAAAGAACGGGGTCGAATTTGAAACTCACATCGAAAGCCTGGGCGCGAATCAGGGCATGTACGTGTATGGTCCCGACAAGGAATTGGTTGAGGTTTGGACAGGTAGTCGAAATCATCGTTTTGAACATATCCATATGTGGGCGACCGATGTGGAAAAATCTGCCGGATGGTATCGTGATCATTTGGGACTAGCGGCACGCATTGGACCTCAACCCAAGTTTCAGGATCGAGAAAATATCGCGGCGATTCGGATGGCGTTTCTACAAAGTGACAATGTGAACTTGGTTATTTTCGGAAAACCTGCATTTGAGAGTCGTTGGTGGCCGGGAGGTAGTTACAAGCCCGAAGACGCTCCTGAAGGTGATTTCGAACCGACAAAAGGGTCCGCGATCAATCATATTGCGTTTTCCTATCGTGATATTCAGCCCGTTTTCGACCGAATGAAAAAGGCTGGTCTTAAAATTGTTGAGCCCATCGCCAAGCGGGAGGCTTTGGGACATACCAGTTTCTTTGTCGAGGCGCCGGATAGTGTGCTCGTCGAAATCGTGGAAGCGAAGCCCATTCCAGAGGGTGTCTGGGAAGAGTAACCACATAAGGAAGATGGATGCGAATCTTTAGTCTGGCATGTGCTTTAGTTTTAACCTTTGTAGCTAGTGCGGCGGAACGCCCGAATATTGTTCTGATTATGGCGGATGATATGGGCTTCTCTGACATCGGAAGTTACGGAGGAGAAATTCAAACGCCGAACCTGGATCGGTTGGCGAAAGAAGGTCTTCGGTTCACTCAGTTTTACAACAACGCGAAGTGCTCTCCTACCAGAGCATCGTTGTTGACCGGACTGTACTCGCAGCAAGTGGGTATCCACAACGGTCCGGAAGTGATGAAAAATTGTGTCACGCTGGCCGAGGTGTTGAAGGCATCTGATTACCGTACGTTGATGACCGGGAAATGGCATGCATTGCAGTTGCCGGTGGAGCGCGGTTTTGACCGATACTATGGGTTGACCGACGGCTGCTGTAATTTCTGGAACCCCGGCGATCAACGTGAAGGCGAGGCGGCACCGGTACACAAAAGGTATCCACGTAAGTGGGCCATCGATGACAAAGTGATCATCCCATTCACGCCAAAGGATCCGAATTTTTATACGACTGATGCGTTCACGACTAATGCGATCGATTTTCTAGATGAGTATCAGGACGAAGAGAATCCATTTTTTCTTTACGTAGCCTATACGGCGCCACATTACCCTTTACACGCCTGGCCTGAAGACATTGCCAAATACGAAAATTTGTACATGCAAGGCTGGGACAACATCCGGAAACAACGCCACCATCGTCAGTTGGGAATGGGGATTATGAATCCCGAATGGGGCCTTGCGCCTCGCGATCCATGGACGCCGAAGTGGTCAGGCGTTGATGATCCAGACGAATGGAACGTCAAAGGTATGACGGGCGGCGGGCAGAATAAACAGACTTGGGAGAACGTGGGGAACAAAGAAGAATGGGCTCAACGGATGGCCATATACGCGGCGATGGTTGACAGGATGGATCAAAACATCGGTCGGCTGCTCGAAAAGTTGAAGGCTACAGGTAAACTGGAAAATACGTTGATTCTTTTTTTATCGGATAATGGCGGGTGTGCTGAGCGAGTCAATTTGACTCCCGGAAACGTGACCGGCGGAATGGACACGTACATTACCGTGGACCCGCCGTGGGCCAACGCTCAAAATACTCCTTTCCGAAAATACAAACGGTACAACCACGAGGGGGGAATCTCGACTCCCCTGATTGCATGGTGGCCGGGGCGAATCGAAGCCAATACGATTACCCATCAACCGGGTCATATTATCGATGTGATGGCCACCGTATTGGAATTGAGTGGAGCAGATTATCCGACCCAGTACAACGGACAGCAGGTGCTGCCTCACCAAGGTCTCAGTCTCTTGCCTGTTTTTAAGGGGTTGAAACGAAAGGCCCACGAGTATCTTTTTTGGGAATTCGGAAAAGCCAAAGCCGTTCGTCATGGAAAATGGAAACTGGTTAAAGATGGGGATTCGCCTTGGGAACTGTATGATCTTGATGTCGACCGCACGGAATTAAATGATGTTGTAAACTCGCACACCGACATTGCTTCCGGACTGGAAGGACAATGGCTGGCATGGGCAAAACGATCGAACGTTCGGCTATAAGTTGCAAATCGTTGGCCGGAAAAACTACCCTAGTGGCCTAAACTATTCGCTCGAATCACTATCCGAGTCAGCCGGATAGAGGGGTATATTTTTATGGAATCAAATCAGGTGCATGAAAAAATCCGGGCCATCCCGGTTATGGATGGATTGCCGGAATCGGCGAAAGCGGCTTTCGTGTCCGCTGTAACGGCTGCCGGAAAGCAGGAGGCGGTACCCAACGGCACCGTCTTATTCGTACAGGGGTCCAAAGGCGCCGCGATGGGTTGTATTATCTTGTCTGGCGAGGTCCGTATTTCCAAACCGAATTCGCCTGAACTGATGGCATATGCTCCTGAATTGTTGGGAGAAACTAAAAAGGTCAATCCTGATGCTCAGCGGAACGCCACTGTTGAAGCGGCGTCAGACTTGGAAGTCATCAAATTTAATTGGACAGGGTTCGAAAGCCATATTACACAGACGGCCATTGCAGCGGATGTTGTCGCTATCGAAAAAGCGCTACAAGATTACGCCTGGCGTCATATCACTGAATAATTAATTGATCTGGTGAATTGTTAATCTTTTTGGCTCGATGAGGGCTTTCGCAAGATTGATATCACCGACCGAACGAATCCCCGGAATGTAATACTGTTCAGACCACGGTTCGTCCGATTCCAGTAATGTTTCATTTAATTCTACTTCAACTTTACTGAATTCGGCGTAAATGGCCGCTGCCAACGCACTCCAAACGCCGCCGTCCGCCAGACCTATCAAGTCGATCGTGCCCGACAAATCACGTCGCGATTTCAGCCAGGCAGTTGCCGTCAAAATATCCTGAACGCGGAGAGACGTGTCGGTCGGTTCAAATGTGTCCATAAAGCCACCAATTTGGGATCGCTTATTTTGGTTCGATGGTGAATGGTGCTCCCCGATCAAGAATGTATCGATGGTCAGGACCGCGTAACCTTTCGCCTGTAGTCCCCGAATTAATTCGCCGGGACCGTTGCCATCGGGATTCGCCAATGCTGCTTTTCCGTCGCCATGTACGACCAGTGCGACGTCTTGAGGTTCCGTCGAGACGCCCCTATAAAAAAGCGCCGGAATCGTATCCCCATCGGCATCTCGGCCGAGAATCCAACGCTCGACGACGTAATCGCCACGTTCTTCCATGGAAATCCTCTTACAGGCCAAATCGTTGATATCCGGTAGGGTGGCGCCGGTCAAGTCCGATAGGGCGGTACCCATCATTTCCTGCAATCGACCATGTTCGTTTCTCAGGAAGGCCTGTATATATTTTTTGCGCGAATCGATGAGAGATGCGATGAGTTTTTTCTGATGTTGCGCCGATTCATTTTTTTTGTCGGGGAACACTCTCAAATCGTCGTTCGACTCCACCGTAAACGAGGGCTCTTTGTAATCGGCCATATCGTTGCGACCCAGGAGCCACTTACCGAAAAACCGGTACATGGCTTCCCGGCTGTCCCTATTGTAGTTGTGTGGTGCGTCAATATGGACGTTCGTAATGTGATCTGTTTTGTCGTACAAGCCGTAGATGCTTCTGATAGCCGGGTATTCAACGCGGGGTGTTTCACGTGTCCAATCCCCGGTGGCCGATACCATCAACAATGGTCGGGGAGCCGCGAGCGCGCCGATTTCCATGTTGGAGTTGGACAGGCGCAGCGCCGGCGCGTTTTCACAAATACATCCCCCTTGCATGGTGGATGAAATCATGTTGACCGGTGCCGCCACCTTTACTCGGGGGTCTACGGCGGTTACTGCAAAGGTTTGGGTGCCCCCGCCCGACGCGCCGGTGCACGCGAGTTTGTCAGGGTCTACGTCGTCAAGAGTTTCCAGAAAATCAAGGGCCCGTATGGCTGACCACAATTGAATTGCGAAAGGATGGATACCCCATATTTTTTCTTCGTTGGCGCTCCAGCGATGCTCGAATTGGTAACTGTCATTGTAGCCGACCATATCGTATGTGAAACTTACCGCCCCTAACTTTGCCATGGTGATCGCCCTAGCTGGAATCGAACCGCGTTCGACGTTTTCCAAGCGGCCATTTTCCCAATGGCCGTGAGGCATGATGATGCCGGGGTGTTCACCGTCCGCGGTAGGACGGTACAAATTTCCCGTCACAAGAATTCCCGGTGATGCTTCAAAATGCACCTTTTCTACTGTATATCCATCCCGTTCGATTCGACCGGAAATTACGGCGTTTAATGGCGTTTTTTCTGGCAGGGGGTGGAGACCTGAACCCAGCAGAATACGGCGGCGTAGCAATGCCGCGTTCGATACCCAGTCGGCCTTGGAATGAAAGTGAGGCATCGTGAAGACGGTATCGGTGTGGTTCGCTTTCGAAGCACGCCGGTCATTGAGAGAGGTTGGGGACGAAAACACGTTCCGGTCTTTGAGCGCGTTTACTGGCCTGAACGTATCACCGCTGCTGAACGAAAGAGCGACGACATTTTCGGGTACCGAAAGTTCGTGGTGGCCTGCTTTCATGTTGACCTTGCCCGCGTCAACCCAAACGTGGGAAGCCCCCTTCTTTGTCCTGGGAGTATATCCGAGAGTTTCTTTACCAATATGGAGTTTTTGCTCCAACGCGGTGCGTTTTCCTTCAGTCCAAACCCAAACAACGTAGTCATTTGAATCCGAAACGGTTACGCCTTCATCGAAATCGGAAGCATTGATCCAGATTGTGGTAGGAGTGTTCGCGGTAACCGCGAAAAGGGTAGCGAGCAGAATCGACATGATATTTCCTCAAGAAGCCATTCAGTAATTTTTATAGGATACCACGGAGATCGGTTCGAAAAAAGTTGCATCGCTTCCGTGAAGAATAGATCATGAAATCATGACTGATTCATTTCCAGAGCGGTATCCGACAATCCGGGGTATCAAGGTCGACGTTGTAAGCTTATTATCGATACGGCACGATTGTCAGCCCGTACATTGTAAAGAACGTAAATCGTGCTGTCAGACCTACGAAGTACTCGTGGACAGCGATCAGCACGACGACATTATTGGCGCGATGTCCGGCGCGTACGAATTCGCCCCTCAATTAAAAGAAGATGGCGAGTATATAGGGCCATTCGAGGACACCGATGGTGGTACGTGTTTACAAGCGGATGAAGACGGTCTGTGCGTATTCGCGTTCAAAGGGAAGTCGGATGAGATTCTGTGTTCGTTGCATGCGGCAGCGTTGGAGTGGAACATTGAGCCGATCAAAGTAAAACCGCGTTCCTGCGTCCTTTGGCCGCTGGCATTGGTGGACAGCACCCCGTCGTTCTTGACGGTTCAAGGGGACGCGATGGAGTTTCTGTGCAATTCGCCTGCGGATGAGAACAATGCGAAACTGGATGGAGAAGTAGAAGCCATAATCGAGTCGGTGTTCGGGGATGGTTTTCTCACTGAATTGAGGTCGGCCATCGCCTCGTAAGTCAGGCAGATTTACGACGTGCGATCGGGGCAGCGAGTTTGACCACGAGAAGTTCCAGAGCGAGTTCGCTATCCACACCCGTGTTTCGCATCATGAATTGTGTTTCAGTACATAGCGCGAAGGCGGCCCTGAGTTTGACCACGCCCAGCTTACGCGTTAACGGTTCAACCTTCTGCGCCACGAAGCGGCTGATATTGGGTTGGCCCTCTGCAATGGCTACGGCGTATGCACTCTTCAGAAGCCAATTGACTGTACCGATTAGTTCATCGGGATGTTTCCCAAGATCGACGAGGTTTTGCAATGCCTTAAGGGCGACGCCGGGTTGGGACACCGCGATGGCATCAGTCAACGCCCAGACTTCCTCTTCTGCAACGTCTGCACACGAAGCGACCACCGATTCGGCGTCGATGTTCGACGAATCGTCACCGAGATAATTCACGACCAAATTGAGCGCGTTGTCGACATCACTCAAATGGGTTCCGCAGCGATCCAACATGGCACGTCCGGCATCCATATCGATGGTTTTACCACGTTGAGCAACTTCGCTCTTAATCCACTGCATGGTTTCGGACTCGTTCAGCGCGGAGCACTCAACGATCTCACCTGTTTTAGCGGCGGCCTTGTAAAATTTGGTTCGTTTATCGATTTTGTTCGCGAATAACAATAGAACCGTTGATTCATTCGGCGAAGCCAAATAATTGAGCATGGCGCCAGCGCCAGCTTCCGAGTTGTACTTTTCAGCGTTACGAACCAGCACGACTCGCTTCTCCGCCAAGAATGGCAATGTTTGAGCATCCATGACAATGTTACCTACGGCTGTTTCATCAGCGTAGAACGATGCAAAACAGAAATCTTTCGTGGCGGGGTCAACGATGGTATCAATGATTGTGTCGATCGCGCGTTCAGCCAATAAGGGTTCGAAGGTGGCCATTTTCGCTCGGGGTGCTTTTCCCGGGCAGAACAGATAGACCGGTGCCGGCGTCTGATTCGCAAATGTATACATCAAGTCCTGAACGTTCATAAAATTACCATGGTTCGATTGTTCGGAAAAAAATATTGGACGCCAACACTTCCAGGGCTTCGGCTGCTGCCTGGTTTTCTTCCTCGGATTGGAATGACCTTACGACGGGCAAAAAGGTTTGGGCGTTACCACGGAGGCGATCCGAAGAGGAGCCCGATGCCACCGTTGAAAAACTGGTATCGCTCACAAGCTTTTCTTCCGACCATAATGTTTCACCCGTCTTCACATCTATGACTTCGACGCGTGCGATGATGAGGGTCTGAAATTGGGTTACTTCATCGTCGGTATCAAAGGTGAGGCCCTTCAGTGAATAATCAAGGATTGTTCCTTCGATGACGAGATCGGCTTCGTTGTTGTCGACCACTCGAAGGCGACCGTCATTCAAAAACTTTCGGATGACAGCGTTGGTCAACGGAGCCTGAAGATCGTATTCCCGACTTTCATTTTGAAATGCAGAGACATGGATGGATTGAAACCTGGGATCCAGGCTGGATTTCATACTGTAACCACATCCTGAATAAATACACACGATCAGAATTGCGGTCATGTAGCGAAAACAAATGGTCATGTACGAAACAGGTGCTCCTACTCCACGACTGCGGAGCCGACGAACCGCTGGTAGGCGGTATTTTTAGGGGGATGCGCGTCAAGCCATTCCTGGGCTTTTCGGGCGGCCTCGGTGTTGGGATATTCGTCCAAAAGCACTTCGCAGCCGAGGCGGGCGGCGAAAGGTTGATTGGCGCGTTCGTATGAAATGGCTACGAGATATCGTTGCTCGGCAATTTTCTCGACCATTTCCCCACGTGTTGCTTGCAGGTCATCGATGCGGGAATCCGTCGAGTACCGTTTTTTCAGTTGGTCGATCGTGTTGATGGCCAACTGGCTCGGAGATTGGTCGTATTCAGGAGAGTGCGAGCCGAGCGTGTAACAGTCGGCCAAGCCGAAGGCGGCCTCTTTTACCCAGTTTGAACCCGAGTAATCTTCGAGGACGCGGCTGAATTCGAAGGCAGCTTCTTCGTATCGTTCCTGAGCCATTTGGCAAAGACCCAGTTTGTATTGAGCTTGAGCGGCTTCGGCGGTGAATGGTTGGTTGTCGATCACCATCGTGTACACGCTAGTGGCTTGTTTGATGTGTTTTCGCTTGAACGGTTTGAGTTTTTGGTCGATCCGGTACCAGGGTCTAGTTCGATAATATTCGAGTCGCTCGCTTCCCCGGTCAAAAAGCATATCGCCAATTCCGTATTGCTCGGTGATTACCTGGTCGTACAGATCACTTTCAGGGTAACTGGAAACGACGACCTGGAATTCTTCGGCGGCTTTTTCATATTTTTCTTCTGCGACTCGGATCTGACCGCGCAAAAATTGGTTCCTATCGGAGAATTCGGAATCGGAATAGTACTCTTGGAATTTTTCGGTGGCCGTCAATGCTCTGTCCAGATCGTTTTCGCCGAGGAGTGAACGACCGTATTCGAGTTGGAGTTCTGCCGTTTCCTTTGGGAGGTTTTTCAGGTTAATTAAACGGCCTGTTTCCGGGGTCCACGTCCATTGGGCAAAAGCAGAAGAAGTGAAAAGACAGGCAAGCATTGTGATGCCCGTCACGGACAAGGATTTTCGCATTGGTAATTCCCCTCAATTCGCTACCAAACTACCAGAAATAGTATCAGCTTGGGTTAGGGTGTGGCAAATCGTGTATATGCAGTGCCTCCTCCGGAATTTGTTTCCGGAGGAGGCAAGAGTCTTTCAACGAGCGGTTTAGTCGCCTAAAACGCCGTTCCATTCATCAATTCGGTCCTGAACATGCGCGAATAATGGGGCTGTATCCCCTTCGACCGTCATTCCGGTGATTGTGTCCCCTTGTTGGACGGCATTCACAACGTCCTGATCTTCCGAGCCGACTACTGCACCAAACACGGTATGTTTACCGTCCAGCCAATCGGTTGGAACATGAGTAATGAAGAATTGGCTTCCGTTGGTTCCTGGCCCGGCGTTGGCCATGGATAATTTACCGGGGACGTCGTGAGGCAGATCAGCTCGGCATTCATCTTCGAAATTGTATCCCGGTCCGCCTGTACCGGTACCCAGAGGGCAACCGCCCTGAACCATGAAATTGTCCAGAACGCGGTGGAAGCTCAAATTGTCGTAATATCCGCGTTGTGCCAGATTCACAAAACTTCCAACGGTCACAGGGGTTTTTCCTGCAAACAACGTTAAGTGGATGTCGCCTTTGGATGTAGCGATCGTGAGGTTGAGAGTGTAATCTTCATCTAATGACATGGTTTCTTGTATCCTTTTTGATTCGGTTGAAATCGGTTCCTGAGTCGCCGGTTGGCATCCGACCGACAGAAGCGTCAACGTCAGCAGGCCGAACAGCATACTGAGGGTACTTTTTCTCATTTAACTTTCTTTCTGTCAGTTCGCGTTGGCCCTATGGTACCTTAATTCGATTCCCCGCGTCCAAGAATTCTTTGGGGAACGACCAAACGAGAAGGAGTGAATTAATGCGATTTCGGGCTGGTTTGACTGTGGGTTGTCTAGTGGTTTCTCTCTGTGCGACGGCCGTCGCCGGAAAAAAAGAAGGTCTTCCGCTGGTCTTCAAAGATTCGTTCAAGGGCGACCTGAGCCAATGGGTAATGACCGATGCCGAAGCGTGGAAGTCAGACAAGGACGGGAAGAAAGATGTCATGTCCCTTTTCGGCAAAAGCGACTATCAGCCGAAAGTCCGCTCGCCACACAACATTGCGTGGATAAAGGATCTAGAGCTTTCCGATTTCATCATGGATGTTCGAGTCCGCCAATCTGGGCGTGAATACGGACATCGAGACACGTGTTTCTTTTTCGGCAAGGAGGACGCCAGCCACTTCTACTACGTACACATTGCGACTGTGGCGGACCCGCATGCACATTCTGTATTTCTTGTGAACGGAGAACCCAGGGTCTCGGTTTGTGACGATCGGACGGACGGCGTTCAGTGGGAAAATACTTACCACGACATCCGAATTAAACGGGATTCCAAGTCGGGGACCATCGAAGTCTATTTCGACGATATGGAAATGCCTATCATGAAGACGACGGATAAAACGTTTCTAAAGGGTTCGATAGGCGTCGGTTCATTCGACGACACAGCCAACTTCGATTCCGTTAAAATCTGGGGCCGTTAGTTATTTCGCGAGCATCATGTCGGAGTAGGAAACGTCGATGATGTGTTCCTGCAGGATGTTGAACTCCTTTTGGAGCCAATTGAGTTTCTGATGACCGTCTGCGTCATCGTGTTCATCCGACAGCACGGCTTCGAATTCGATAAACGTACCCAAGCCTTCCACAGTATCCAGATGGATGCGAACATTTTTCCAGAGCCATAGGCCTCGTACTTTATCCACGACGATTAATAGCCCCAAAGCCTGAGTGAGTTGTTCTTTGATCGCAGCGTCGACCAAGACAATTGAGTATTCCGATGCCTTTGTATCTGCGACGTCCGCCCGATGGTAGTGGATGAGTTCATTGTTACCGGGAGAGCATTCTCTAAGTTTTAGCCGACCGTTCGGGATTTTGAAATAGGTATCGATCTGAGTGATGTTCAGTTCAAATGTTGCTTCCATCTTGTTGCAGGCTTTCTCCGCTTCCGCCATGTTCGGCAGATGAGCTTTCAGTTCGATGTTGCGCATGTGGTCCCCTTGGTATCCTGATTTCGACCTATGCTACCATGACCGACTTGGTAGGAGGAGAATGACTATGATGCTGGGTATTGGCGGTTGGGATTGGGTTGCCATCTCGATTTATATTTTGGGTACGGTCGTCGTCGGCGTGTACATGGCCCGCAAGGTCAAAAATACGACGGACTTTTTCATGGCCGGCCATCGCTTCAGTAAACCGTTCATGATTTTCTTCGCATTTGGTGCGGGGACCAGCGGAAACGATGCCGTGGGTGTTTCTTCGAAAACATATACCAACGGTTTGTCGGGAATTTGGTACCAATGGCTCTGGTTGTTCTGCACGCCTTTTTATTGGCTGATCGCTCCGATCATGCGACGGATGCGTTGTTTGACCATGGGAGATTATTTCCAGGCTCGATACGATGGTTCTGTGTCAATTCTCTACACCGTTGTCGGTATCACGCAACTGACTATTAATATCGGCATTATCCAGTTGGGCGCCGGGTCGATGATTGAGGGTATTTCCGGCGGAGAAATTCATCGAAACTGGGCCATACTAGCGATGACGGTGATGTTCGTCGTCTACGGTGTCGCGGGTGGACTGGCCGCTGCCATCGTGACCGATTTTATTCAGGGAATCCTGACGGTTATCCTTTCTTTCATTTTGATTCCGTTTGCTTTGAAGGCCGTGGGTGGATTTTCCGGATTGCACGAAGGCATTCAAGATGAATCCATGTTTAGCCTCGTGGCTCCCGGCGAGATAAATCTGTTTTGGATTTTCATGCTGGGCCTTAATTCGCTGATTGGGATCGTTACGCAGCCGCACATTCTAGGTGTGTGTGCCGCGGGTAAAACCGAAATGGATGGCCGAGTTGGATTTGCTGTTGGGAACTTGATTAAGCGACTCTGTACGGTCGCGTGGACCATCGTTGGTCTTTGCGCGGTCGTGATGTATATCGATAAAGATGTACGACCCGACTTCATTTACGGACAGGCGGCGGCCGATTTGCTTCCCCAGGTTAGCGCAGGATTGGTTGGAGTATTTCTCGCCGCATTGATTGCTTCAGTGATGTCCTCTTGCGATGCATTTATGGTTTCCTCTTCAGGCTTATTCACACAGAACTTTTATCGTCGATTCGTACCCGATCGAGATGAGACGCACTATGTTTTGATCGGCCGAATTGCTGCGTTAGCTATCGTGGTAGCAGGGGTGTCGTTCGCGTTTCTTGTCGACGACGTGCCGTCGGGTTTGATGTTATTCTTCAAACTGCAGGCATTGATGGGTGCGGCGTTCTGGCTTGGCCTTTTTTGGCGGCGAACGACTGTCGCGGGTGCGTGGGCGGCCACGTTGGTGGCCTTCGTAATTTTGGTCGGTACCAGTCGCGAAGGGTTCCACGCCTGGGCGTCTGAATCATTGCCGGATGTGATGGTGCTGAACGGGAAATTCAGAGATTCCTGGCAAATTCTAAGTTATTTAGTGGCAGGCTTTAGCACCGGAATTATTGTAAGTTTGTTGACGAAACGCGTCCCGAAGGAACAGCTGGATCAAGTATTTGAATGCCTCCATACGCCGGTGACCGACGACGAACCCCATCACGATGCCCCCTTCGTATTACCGGAAGGCATCGAAGCAACGGCCCCGAAAAAACTGATTGATCATCCTGACTTTGAAATCCCCAGACCGACTGCGCTTGGGATGGGTGGCTTCGCGGTTCTTTGGGTGTGTGTTGCTGCGCTCATCGGATTTGTGTTCTGGATGGCCGGTTACGGCGCATAAGAAACGAATACGATGAACTCCTACGGATTAGATGAAACACAAGACATGGTCATTGTGGGTGTTGGTCCGCCCGCGTTGGCTGCGCTGCATGATGCTCAGGAGGCGGGTCTCAAGGCCATCGGGATCGATAAGGGGCCGGTTTGTGGTGCCCTGGTGAAACATCCAGCTTACATGCGCTGGTTTTCGACCTACGACAAATTGGAGTTATGTGGTTTCCCACTGGTGATCGAAGAAAAAAATCCATCGCGTCGTGAATATCTGAAATATTGCCGGACCTTTGCCCGCCAATTCGAATTGAAAATAAATACCTATCGCGAAGTGACTGAGATCGAGAAGATCGACGACCTCTATCATGTTCACGCGCGGGATCGATTTGATAGAACGTACGTTTGGAAGACTCGTAACGTCGTCCTCGGGACTGGTTTCTACGACAGCCCTCATGCGTTGAACATCCCGGGTGAAGATTTACCTCATGTGTCCCATCGTTACGAAGAGACGCATTTTTTTGCCGACCATAAGGTGGTCGTCATCGGCGCGGGAAGTTCTTCCGCTGAAATCGCGTTGGAACTCTGGCGCGATCATACGGACGTGACGGTTATTATGCGCTCGAAAAAATTCCATACGAAATTCTGGGTTGAACCGGATATTGAAAACCGAATCAAAGAAGGTTCGATCACCTGTTATCGAGAAGCGGACGTCTTGGAAATTACGCCCGATGAAGTGGTGATAAATGATTCGGAAAAGAACGAAGTTCGAGTACCGTGTGATTTCGTATTGGCCATGACGGGGTATGCACCAGATACCTCAATGATTCGTCAGCTGGGAGCCGACATGAATGACGAGAAAAATAAGCCGGTTCTAACTGAGGGCCTGGAGACTACGGCTTTAGGCCTGTACGTGATGGGTACGTTATGTGCGGGAATCGATTCAAACGTAGTATTCATCGAAAACAGTCGAGACCACGGCGCGCGTATCATTCAGGATATTCTTTCAAAACGTTCCACTTCCTTGTAGAATAGATTCAAGGGGGAACATTACGATGCTTACCATCACGGAAATCTCCGTCGACGGATTCGAAAAAGTCATTCACGGCAAGGACGAAGAAGCTGGTCTGAATGCTATGATCGCCGTATACAGCACCGCCCTGGGACCTTCCCTAGGTGGGATCCGTCTCCTGCCGTATCCCAGTGAAGACGAAGCCCTGACCGATGTAACTCGTCTTGCAAAAGCGATGGCTTACAAGGCTGCCATCGCGGAGACGGGGCAAGGAGGAGGTAAAGCTGTCATCATTGGCGACCCTGGTCAAAAGACTGAAGCCCAATTCGTCGCCATGGGGAAATTAATCGAATTCCTGGACGGCGCGTACATTGCCGCCGAAGATATGAACATGACCGTACACGATCTTGAGATCGCCAGTCGGGAAACCAAATGGGTCTCCGGGTTGGCCATTGAGCAAGGTTCGAGTGGCAATCCGTCTCCCGTAACGGCTCTGGGGTGCTTTATTGGTCTAAAAGCGTTGGCGCGTGAACTGTTTGGTAAAGATGATTTGGAAGGGCGGTCTATTGCTGTTCAAGGCGTCGGAGCAGTTGGTTGGGAATTGGCCCGCATGTGTGTTCGGGATGGTGCGGATGTCGCCGTTTGTGATTTGGATCCGAAGAAGGCCGAAAAATTTGCTGATCAATTTGACGCAACCGCATTCGGTACACCTGATGCGGTGTTGACTTATCCTTGTGATTTGTTATCGCCTTGCGCGCGCGGTGGCATCCTAAATAAAGATACCATCCCGGAATTACAATGTCGCGGAATAGGCGGGGCGGCCAACAACCAATTACTTGAACCCGAAGATGCCCGACGATTGACCGATCGCGAGATTCTATATGCGCCTGACTACGTGATCAATGCGGGCGGCGTGATTAATATCGCGTGTGAATTTATGCCGGAAGGGTATAGTGTCGAAAAAGCTCGCCAACGGGTGCAATCCATCGACAAGGCGCTCCAGGAAATCTTTCAAACGGCTAACGAAAAAAATATTTCGACTGCGGAGGCCGCGGACCAATTGGCCATCGCGAAAATCGCTGCCGGCGGTGCATAGAATTCTCTGATACCGGATTTGTCGGTCATCATTCCTGTACCAGAATCGGCAATAAATACGCATGGAAAGTTGATCATACCCCTGTTAACACCGTACAATATGGCCTTTTCGTGACAGGTGTATTTGGTTACACTGTCCTGAACCCTTCACGTTCGAATCAATGTGTGGTCGTTTTTCCTCTGGAATCAGCGGTGGCGGATTGCATTCAAACGGGCTGACCATTCAGTCGGGATAAAAGTGTATGTCTAATGAAGACAATAGTTTAGCCCCTTATCGTAGGTTTCGTATATCGACTGTTCGAATGATGCTGATCGCTGTTGTCGTATTGGCCGGACTTTCCCTTCTGATCAGTCGTATCGCGACTCAAGGCGTGTTACTGGGGGGATTCGCGGCGATTCTTGGATTTTGGATCATCGCTGTTCGGCTCGAAAAGCTAACAGTCGTTAATCCTCAAAAAGTGCGTTTCGCGGCCTTGACGATGTCTACATTGCGGTATTTGCTCTACGGAGTTGTGTTATACAAGGCATTTACGTTGGACCAGGAAACGTATCACGGGTTGTTGGGTGCTGTGATCGGCGTGTTTGGCGTACGGTATACGTTAGTATTTGTTGGAATTTCCGGTAAGGGGATGCCCGAGATTACGGATGATGAGCAACACGCATCTGACCCTGATGTGACTGCGGAAAAAATACAGGAAGAGTTGGACGGCTCTTCAAAAACGGATGGTTAATTAAGCAGTATGGAACGAATTGGCGAACGCCTGATTTGGCACTATGTTCCCGGTACGGATATTGAAATCCCGATCGGCGGCATCAATGTGCTTACCATATTCAACACGCTGGTGGTGATGGGGTTGCTGTGGGCCTTAATGTGGTTCGCGGTGCGAAAAGTATCTCGGGTACCGAGTCGTGGGCAGGTTGTCGTAGAGCAATATGTAAAAGTGTTCGACGGTCTCGTGTCCAGCTCTCTCGAACTTCCCACACGTAAAGAAAATCGAAAATTCTTTCCCTTGATTGCAACGCTCTTTTTGTTTGTCTGTATTGGCAATTTCATGGGCTTCATCCCCACGCATTATTTTGAAGAACCGACGGCGGACATCAACTGCACGCTTTCTCTGGGAATCATGGCTATCGTTATTGCGACGTACTGCGGAGTAAAGACCAAAGGCGCTGTTGGATTTTTCAGCGAACTCCTCGGGCCCATGTGGGAAACGAAAGACGAAACCGGAATGGCCAAAGTCGCAGGCAAAGCGTCTGCCTTATTTTTCTTCCCCCTCAACGTCATCGGTGAAATGGCGAAAGTGGTCTCTATTTCGTTTCGGTTATTCGGAAATATCATCGGCGGGTCGATTATCATTATTGTAGTCTCCACCCTTGTTTTTAATACGTTCCTGCCCATTGGGCTGGATTTATTCTTTGTCTTCTTCGTCGGTACGGTACAGGCGTTTGTGTTTACCATGCTGACTTTGACCTATATCGCAGTGGCGATTAAATAAAAGGCTGAACCGTGGACATTGCCCCAGAAACATGGAACTTCATCGGCCGATTCGTCGGGGCAGCATTTGCTCTGGGATTAGGCGGCATCGGTGCGGCTGTGGGAATGGGGATGGCGGCGGCCGAGGCCAATCGCGGTATGATGCGTCAACCTTCCCGTCACAGCGACTTGTTGCGGACCATGTTATTGGGCCAAGCAGTGGGCGGAAGTCCCTCGATTTTCGCGTTGGTCGTCGGGCTATTGATTCTATTTCTACCGGTGAACGAAGCGACCTCCGGAGCGGTATTTGCTTCGACGTTGATCGGCGCCGGATTGGCTGTAGGCTTAGGATGTTTTGGAAGCGGCATAGGATGCGGGCTTCCGGCATTGGCCGCCTGTCAGGGCGTCGCGAGAAATCCTGAAAAATCCACCGCGCTTACAACCACGATGATGATTGGCCAGGCGCTTGCTCAAAGTCCTAGTATCTTCGCAACCATTATCGCACTCATGCTTTTGTTTCTGCCGATACCGGGTGTGGGCCTCGCTTCCATCGGGATCGCTATTGGCGCCGGTATTTCCATGGGGGCCAGTGCGCTCGGACCGGGAATCGGTTCTGGTATGACGGCCGGTGGCGCGGTTCGCGGCCAAAGCAATTGGCCTGCGTCGCGACCGGTTACGGTACGGACCATGTTAATCGCACAAGCTATTTGCGATACGCCCGCTATCTTCGGGATGTTGGTCGCCTTTATCATGCTCTTTACACTCCAGGATTTGGAGCCAACCATTATCGGATTTTCCCAAACCTTCGCGGCGGCGATAGCTGTCGGCGTAGGCGGGATTGGACCAGGCATTGGTTGTGGTGCCGTAGGTGATACAAGCTGTGAAGCCACAGCGAACGAACCTAAGAATGACGCACTGATGTTGCGCACCATGTTAATTGGTCAAGCAGTTTCACAGTCAACGGCGATTTACGCGTTGATTATTGCATTGGTAATTTTGTTTGTCGTCTAACCGCGGCATGTAGATAACGAAAGGAATTTGAACATTATGGATCCAGTAACCATCCTAACCCTGGCGCAGACCGTAATCGCGCAAAACGGGGACCAGGCTGCGGCCGCGGCAATCTCCGGCAAGGACATCATCCAGGCGGGCGCATTGATTGGAGCAGGTATTTGCATGGGGTTCGGTGCTATCGGACCTGGTATCGGTGAAGGCTTTGCCGCCGGTAAAGCGTGCGAAGCCATCGGACGAGCTCCGGAAGAAGCTGGTTTGCTGACACGTACGATGCTTATCGGACAAGCCGTTTCCGAATCGACGGGAATTTATTCGTTGGTCGTTGCGCTGTTGATGCTCTTCGTAATTGTCTAACTAGGAAAACTTTTTTCGTACTATGGTCACGCTCAATTTTACATTACTGATTGAACTCGGACTCTTCCTATTGTTCATGTGGGTAACACACAAGCTGTTTTTCAAGCCTGTGTTGCGCACGATGGACGAACGGGACGAATCCATTGAGCAGGATCATGCCCAAGCGGAAGAAGACAGTAAAAACGCTCGCTCGATCGACGCGAAACACATTGCCGAATTGACTCGAATTCGACGAGCTGCTGAAGCCGAATATGCAGAAGCCAAACGCAAAACATCCAAGGACCACGGCGAGTTCGTACGGGCGGAAAGAACCCGTTCGGACCAGACCGTCGCAAAGGCCCGCGAAAAAGCCATCCTGGATATTGAAGTCATTCGCCCCGCAGTTCTTGAGTCCTCGCCTGAAATGGTCCGGCTCATCTCCGAGCGCCTCAATGTTGCTGAAGGAGGAAACGACTGATGGGCAACTGGAAAGGATTTCTGACCGGTTATGTGGTTGTTTATTTGGTCGTATCGACAACGTTAAATATTGTGTTTGGGCCTCCGGGGATGTCCAAGGAATACCTGAGCCAATACAAGAGTGATTACGACAGATACATCGACATCCAGAAGCAGGATGAATACAAACTCTGGTCCGAGCGACCCCACCTGCATGGTGATGATGAAACTTTAGAATCCGATGTCAAATTTGTTGAGGCTGTCGAGGCCAACCCTGATTTTAAGGCGGAAGAAAAACGCCGCCATCGATATGATTTGTTGTTCGACTTTTTTAACGCAGGTATGTTGATCCTTCTGATTGTGCGATTCAGTCGAAAACCCTTGGCCGGACTGCTGGACGGAATGGTGGCGCAAGTGCGTGACGATCTGACGAAGGCTGAATCGGCTCGAAGCGACTCGGCTCTGGAACTCAAGAATGCGGAAGCCAAGATGGGCACTCTCACGATAGAAGAATCGGAACTGGCTATACAGACCCGCGATCGGATCAAGAGAGCCGAAGAAGAGAATCGAATCCTGAATGGGCAGAGTTTGAGCGTTTTGAATCGAGAGACCACTGATCGGATGAGACATGAAGAAGTACTTGCTCGACAGGCCCTTAAACAAGAGCTGGTAGAAAATGTGATCGATGAACTGACCGAGCAGGCTCGTTCCGGCGCGGACTTAATTCACCAGGACGCGTTGTTGAACCAATTCGTGCAACGAGTGGAGAAACCGAAATGAAGGAAACTCTAGCATCCTATCGGTATGCACGCGCGCTGAACGAATCCGTCGAAAATGACCAGGAACTCGAAACGGTCCTTCAATCACTGCGTGGGATCTCGGATTTAATCGAGACCAGTCAACCGGTTCGATCCACACTTCTCAACCCGGCAATCATGAGAGGCGATCGCCAGAAGGTTTTGCAGGTTTTGTTGGAAAAATCAGGAGCAGCTCCGAAAGCTGCGTCCCTCGTCGTGTTGCTCTTCAAGCGACACCGCTTGGCGTTGCTGCCCTTCGTTACCGAACAATTCTCGAATATGGCGGATGAACGGCTCAAACGAATTTCAGCGGATGTGCGGACCGCACAATCTTTAACAGAAAATGAAACAACGCGCATCCAAAAATCATTGGAAACGTATTCAAATAAAACCGTTACCCTCAACATTCAGCAAGAGCCGGAATTATTGGGCGGTATCGTAGCCCGAATTGGCAACACTGTGATTGATGGTAGTCTTCAAACTCGATTGGAACGATTGAAAGAGGCCCTCCTGGCCGAGGAGTTAACTTAGTTATGAGTATCCAGGCAACGGAAATCACCGAAATCCTGAAAAAACAAATCGCCAATTTCGATTCGACTGTTGAAGTCGACGAGGTCGGAACTGTGATTCAAGCCAGTGACGGGATCGCACGGATTTATGGTTTGGAAAATGCCATGGCCGGCGAGCTACTGGACTTCCCTCACGGGATTCGTGGCATGGTGATGAACCTCGAAGAAGACAATGTCGGAGCGGTTCTTTTCGGCGAGTCCGAAAAAATTGTCGAAGGCGACACAGTCAAACGCACCGGGCGTATCGCTTCGGTTCCCGTTGGGGACGCAATGCTGGGCCGCGTGGTGGATGCATTGGGCGATCCCATCGATGGCCGGGGTGCAATTAACACGACGGAATTCAACCCAGTAGAACGTATTGCTCCAGGGATTATTGAACGGCAACCCGTTGCTGAACCACTCCAAATCGGATTGAAGTGTATTGATTCCATGGTCCCGATTGGCCGTGGTCAACGCGAGTTGATTATCGGCGACCGCGAAACCGGAAAAACGGCCATCGCGTTAGACGCCATCATCAATCAAAAAGATACGGGCGTACTCTGCATCTATGTGGCCGTCGGACAGAAACAATCCACTGTGGCAAGCGTTGTTGAAGAATTGAAAGACCGCGGTGCGATGGAATACACGGTTGTGGTTTCCGCATCCGCATCTGAATCGGCCCCGTTGCAGTATTTGGCCCCCTTCGTTGGAGCGGCGATTGGTGAGTATTTCATGGACAAGGGCAAACACGTACTGATCATTTATGATGATTTGTCGAAGCACGCGGTGGCCTATAGGCAGCTTTCCCTGTTGCTCCGTCGTCCTCCGGGTCGTGAAGCGTATCCCGGGGATGTGTTCTTCCTGCATTCGCGATTGCTGGAACGTGCCTGTAAATTGAGCGATGCCAAAGGCGCTGGAAGTATGACAGCGTTGCCCATTATTGAAACTCAGGCCGGAGACATTTCGGCTTATATTCCGACCAACGTGATTTCCATCACAGATGGACAGATTTTCCTCGAGACGGATCTTTTTTATTCCGGCGTACGTCCGGCCATTAACGCGGGACAGAGTGTGTCTCGCGTGGGTGGCTCCGCCCAGGTTAAGGCCATGCGTAAAGTCGCGGGTACGTTGCGGTTGGAACTCGCTCAATTCCGGGAACTTGAAGCCTTCGCTCAGTTTGGTAGTGATTTGGATGAAGCTACTCAACTACAACTTCACCGTGGTGAACGTCTGGTCGAGATTCTCAAACAGCCCCAATACGTGCCGCTGTCGGTATCCCAGCAGGTGACCATCATCTACGCTGCCACGAATGGTTATTTGGACGTGATTGAAACAAGTAACATTGGCCGGTACGAACGAGAACTATATCGTTATTTGAATGAAGACCATAGCGACACGATGAAGGCATTTGAAGAGTCTGGCGAATTGACCGACGATACGAAGGCCGCAATTGATGGTGCGTTGAAAACATTTACCGACAAATTCATGGAAACTCTCTAATTCATGGCGAACTTGCGCGACATAAAACGCCGCATTACGAGCGTGACGAGCACTCAAAAGATTACAAAGGCGATGAAGATGGTTGCTGCGGCAAAATTACGCCGCGCTCAGGATACCATTGTCCAATCGCGGCCTTACGCGCTCCAAATGCGTGAGATGGTAAATCATTTGGCGTCGCGTGCGGAATTTGGTGGACATCCTTTGCTTCGTCGAAACTCGACGGACACCGGTAAAGTCAGTTTTCTGGTCATCACGAGTGACCGAGGTCTCTGTGGCGGATTTAATAGTAGTATTGTGAACGAGGCCATGGTCAATATTGAGAATGACTTGGCAGACAAAGACGTTGATTTGACGGTCGTTGGCCGCAAAGGAATCGAGCTGTTAAAACGCCGAACGGACGCGGTAGCGCATACGTATACCAACGTTTTTGACGGGGACCTATACCAGGAAGCGTCAAAAATCATAGAACACGCTTCGGAGATTTTTTCAAACGGTGAGACGGAAGCGGTGTATTGTTTGTATAACCAATTTCAATCTGCCATTCAACAAAACGTAACGTTGGAACGACTGCTGCCCTTCGAGCCAGCGCCGACAGAAGGCCGCTTTGCACATACGGACTACGAATACGAACCATCCCAGCCGGACGTTTTTGATGCTCTTTTAGCGCGTCACATGAAAATCCAGATGCTTCGAATTTTGAACGAATCGGCGGCCAGTGAACATGGTGCGCGGATGACGGCCATGGAATCCGCGACGACGAACGCCGGCGAAATGATTGATACGTTAACTTTGCAATATAACCGCGCCCGTCAGAATGCCATTACGACTGAGCTCATTGAAGTAATCAGCGGCGCGGAGGCTCTATAAATGAATCAACAACACAAATCGGTTTGGAGTAAACCATGAGTGCAGGAAAAATATCTACAGTAATCGGCCCGGTGGTCGACGTCCAATTCCCACCCGGAAGTCTTCCTCCTATTTACAATGCGTTGGAAGTGGCCCGAGAAGGCGAATCGCCTTTGATTCTGGAAGTCGCGCAGCATTTGGGAGAAAATGCCGTGCGAACGATTTCGATGCACAGCACGGATGGACTGGTGCGTGGTACGGAAGTGAAAGATACCGGCGAATACATCACCGCGCCCGTAGGTGAAAAAGTTCTCGGACGTATTCTCAACGTCGTAGGGGAACCGGTTGACGAAGCCGGCCCAATCGAATCCGAAGCTCGTTGGCCTATTCACCGATCTGCTCCGAAGTTTGATGAACTTAGTTCGTCTACTGAATTTTTTGAAACCGGTATCAAAGTTATCGATTTATTGGCTCCCTATTCGAAGGGTGGTAAGACGGGATTGTTCGGTGGTGCCGGAGTCGGTAAAACGGTTCTAATCATGGAACTGATTCACAACGTGGCGACATCCCACGGCGGGTATTCGGTATTCGCTGGCGTGGGAGAACGTACGCGTGAGGGTAACGATCTCTTTTTGGAAATGTCTGAGTCAGGCGTTATCGATAAAACGGCTCTTGTATATGGCCAAATGACGGAACCCCCTGGCGCTCGTTCCCGCGTCGCACTGACGGGTTTGACCGTAGCCGAATATTTTCGTGAAGAAAAGAAACAGGATGTACTTCTTTTCGTTGACAATATTTTCCGGTTTACGCAAGCCGGTTCAGAAGTGTCGGCGTTATTGGGACGAATGCCCAGTGCCGTGGGATATCAACCTACTCTCGCGACTGAAATGGGTGAGTTACAGGAACGAATCACATCTACTAAAAACGGTTCTATTACATCGGTACAAGCGATTTATGTACCGGCTGATGACTTGACTGACCCGGCACCCGCGACGACCTTCTCTCACTTGGATGCCAAAACAGTGTTGTCTCGTCAGATTTCCGAGATGGGGATTTATCCCGCCGTCGACCCCTTGGATTCGACGAGCCGAATTTTGGATCCTCGAATTGTTGGTGAGGAACATTATCTGGTGGCTCGCGGTGTACAGGAAATTCTACAACGCTACAAGGACCTCCAGGACATCATCGCTATCCTCGGTATGGACGAGTTGTCTGAAACTGATAAGACGATCGTGAACAGGGCTCGGCGCATTCAGAAATTCTTGTCCCAGTCGTTCCATGCGGCTGAACAATTCACAGGTATGCCCGGTCACTATGTGACCCTTCAGGATACAATCCGCAGTTTTTCCGAAATCCTCGATGGAAAACACGACGATCTTCCGGAAAATGCGTTTCTATTCTGCGGTGCGATTGAAGATGCCGTGGCCAAAGCGGAAGAGATGAAAGGGAAAAAATAGACGTGGCTGAAGCTCGTTTACATGTAAATGTGTGTACACCAGATTCCGAGCCACTTTTGTTGGAGGTGGAGCAACTGGTATTGCCGGGAGCAGGTGGCGTATTGACCATTTTTCCAGGTCACACACCTTCCATGACGATCCTGAAGCATGGTGCCGTAATCGCCTACGAGCACGTGGAGAATCCCCAGTTTTTCGCGATTCATGAAGGGTTTGCCGAAATCATGGATGACAACATCATTATCCTGGCCGACAGACTGGAAACGGCCGAATCTCTCGATGACAAACGAGCCGAACTTGCTCTGGAACGAGCTCGAAAACGAATCGACAAGCGCGAAGAAGGCACGGACATTGAACGGGCCGAGGCCGCTATCGCTCGCGCAACGGCCCGTCTTCAGGCGCACAAAAATGAATTGTATTAGGTACAGACTTTTTGACGTACAAAAAATAAACCCCGGTCTCAAATGAGGCCGAGGTTTTCTTTTATTACTAATATTTCCGACTAGTCGTCAGATGGTCCGTTTTGACCTCGACGGCCTTGGCCGAAACGTTTGCTTGCCGCTGCGGCTTCCTCTTTACTGATGGCGCCATCCGAGTTGGTGTCCAACCGATCAAAGAACCGAGACAATTGTTCCGGAGCTTCATCTTTCTGCAAAAGGCCGTCTTTGTTCGCATCAAACTGACCGATCAATTTGGTGAGATCGCGGCGGCCGCCCCTTCCTTCACCTCGACCGCGTCCAAACATTGCTTCGTATTCACCTGAATCATTGATGAAGGACATGTATCCGAAACTCATTTCATCGGTGGTCGGTTGACCGAATCGAACAGTTTTCGTCGGATCGGGGTTGTATTGATTGCCGGTGGAATTGTCCCATACGCTCGTAAACGTAATTTTTGTTCCCTTGGGCACATCTTTGAAGTCGGAATATTTATAGGTCGTTTGCCAATTGAAATCATATTGCGGGACATCCAACAAAATTTCCGTCGAACCGTCCGGATAGGTCGCTTCATATTTTGCGCTCTTGCCTCTCAAATGAAAATGAGGGAGGAAGGAAACGATTCTGGAATCGTTTTTGAAGGTATA
>Ga0315336_1002556_pt1 | contig 27331 bp, 19 predicted proteins | sample ASW5metaG_FD_204512 | JGI IMG/M metagenome (GOLD analysis project Ga0315336, IMG submission 204512) | Ammonia-oxidizing marine archaeal communities from Monterey Bay, California, United States - ASW #5 | ecosystem: Environmental > Aquatic > Marine > Intertidal zone | place: USA: California... | reverse complement strand
CCGCCTCAGCCGCCTCCGGAGATCACCCGAGACCAATCCGAGAGCGCCTGTGGTGAAGACCTATGACCTTCAGCGACGAGTTTGCTAATGTTTTCGCCCGTCAAAGCCGCGAATAGGGAAAGTCGGGATAGTGACCGGACTCAACGTCAACCGTAAGCGTCACGCAGAGGGTCGTCCGATGGGTCCCATTTCACAAAATCCACGTGAAACATGTCCAGATTGTGCGCGTTCTGAAACGAGGGGATACGGGACTACGATTGATTGCGAGATGCAGGGGAAGAGATGCGACCGCTTATGCGAGATGTACCAGGGCTGAACCAATCGGAACGGCATTGAAAGTGTTTAACCGGAATGTGTAGGGGCTGATCAGGTGGGGGTGTCTTCATCGTGCAACCGGATGCCCAGCTGCTCCATCCGCTGTTCCCACTTCTCGCGCGCAAGCCGCCGGAGATCGTCGATGGTGTCCGCTTCGTCGACGATCTCGATTCCCATCAGGGTTTCGACCAGATCTTCGAGGGTGACGACGCCCGCCAGGCCCCCGTACTCGTCGACCACCGCCATCAGGTGGGCCCGGTGGTCGAGCAGGTTCTCGAGGGCCGACTTGAGCGTCGCCGTGGCGGGTACTGCCGGGAGGTCGCGACGCAACGCCCGCAGCTTCGTGTCGCCCTGCTCCCGGTACTCGTGCAGGTAGAGGTCGGTCTTGAGGACAAAGCCGGCGATATCATCCCGGTTCTCGCCGTACAGGGGGATTCGCGAAAAGTGGATGTCCGGATGCGCCTCCAGTGCCTGGCGGACCGTGAGGTCCTGTTGGAGGGCAAAGACGACGGTTCGCGGCGTCATGATGTCCTTCACCCGCAACTCCGGGAACCGGAAGAGGTTTCGGAGGAACCGGGACTCCTCGGGGTCCAGTTGACCGGTTTCCGCTCCCAGGTCAGCCAGGGCGACGATCTCCTCGCGGCTGATCCCGTGCACCTTTTGTCCGCGCGTCAGCAGCCGGGTGAGCAGCTCCGATATCCATACTAACGGATAGAGTGCGACCAGCAGCACCTGGATGAAGATCACGGTGGGCGCGGCAAGCGATCGCCAGAACATGGCGCCGAGGGTCTTGGGGATAATCTCGGAAAGGAAAAGAATGAGCAGGGTGAGGACGGCCATGGCGATGCCCACGTATTTGTCGCCGAAATAGGCGGCCGCCTCGGCGCCGGCGCCGCCGGCCCCCACCGTGTGGGCGATGGTGTTGAGGGTCAGGATCGCGGCCAGGGAGCGGTCGATATCCCTTTTGAATTTCTTGAGGCGCGCCGCCGACGGTCGGCCTTCCTTTTCTATATGTGAGATAAAGGACGGCGAAACGCTCAGCAGTACCGCCTCGGCGACCGAGCAGAGAAACGAGAACACCAGCGCCACGGCCGCGTAGACCAGCATCAAAACCAGGTGATGTGGATCGCCGGTGGTCCCGGCGGTGGACACAGCACCCAAGCCTGCGGCGAGAAGGAAGCACGAAGACATAGTGAGATCCCCAGTATAGAGTCCCGCAGGGGACAGGTCAATGGCCGATCCGTCGTCCCGCGGCGGTTCGCTCGCAGCAGGCCCATTCCGGATCCAGGGCGATTACCTGGGAAATGACTCCGCGCAATGGCTGAAGACAGCGCCGCTGGCGAATCCGGCCATGCTCGAGATGTTTCGCGATCGCGTCGGCCGGCTACGGTCCGAAGGATGACAAGCCGTATTACCGCAGAGGTGAACAGGCACGGGCCGCGTTGTTGCCGTAGATGATCTGCCCCAGGGTATTCGGGTGCACGCCATCCAGTAGCGTGAGAGATGCGGAAGGCAGAAGTTGATCGCGCGGCACAAAAGGAATCGATTCGAACTGCCGAACGACGTCTCGAAGGCCCTGCCGGTATGCGCTGAACGGGATTTCCCGCTCCGGTGGCACCCGGTCCACTTCGTCGCCGTGCGGGTACCAGACCGGCTCGAACACGACAACCGGCACGCCGGGGTACTGTTCAAGGATCCGGGCGAGATAGGAGGATGCCGCCTCGGGCGGTCGACCCCGGATCCAGTCGTTCACCCCGAATGCCACGGTGATCAGTTCGACGCCCGGAACCGGTACCGTCGGCAAGGTCGCAGAGTCGAAGACGGCGCCCCCGATGCCCTGGTTGTGAAGATCCATGCCCAGTTGCCGGGCCAGAACCGCCGCGTAGGTTTGGGACGGGTGCAGGCTGTCCATGCCCTGTGTGATGGAGTCGCCGAGAGTCAGAAGAACAGGGCGCCGGTCCGCAGGCCGGAAAGCGGCGTCTTCGGCCATTCCCACCATGGAGAGAGTCATCGCCCGCGTGTGGGGAAGGTAAAGGGTCACGTGTCGTCTGCGGCTGGAACGTGGAAACAAGATCTCACTTTCGATGCGGTTGCCGGGCTTGGTATCGCCGATGATTGCGGTAAATCTCTCATCGGTCCAAACGTCGATGAAACACGCGTCCCGCGCCCCCTTGCCGACGGTGGCATCGATATACAGGCGGTCGCTGTCGGTTTCGAACGCCAGGGCGATGCCGGCGCTGCAACCGGCACGATCGACTTCCTTCTCCCGCATGACACCGGACAGATGCTCCAGGTGGGATGTCGTGAAACGCAGCAGTTCCCACCCCGGTCCCGCTTCCCGAACCTGGCTGATCCCTCGTGCGCACGCGCGGATCTGTTCCAGATTCAGGTTCATCCGGCACCCGCTTCAAAGATCGAAAAATTCCATCCTGTTCGTGTCGGCATATCGATTCATTGTACGGCCCCGGCGACAGGGTTTTCCATTCCCCCCGCGCACCAGTTGTTCTCTATTTCCGGACGCCGATCCGACATCAAGGTTCGAGTGGGCGAAGAATTCAGCGGACACGAAGTTCGTGTGTGCGTTTTCCGACTATGCCGGAAGGAACGGACGCCCTCACTTGCCACGCCTTGTACTGGGACACGACACTAGGCCAGGGCCGGGGGAATTCAGGATTCTTCAGCACCGGGGCTAAGACCAAGCAGCCTCGTCACCTCGTCGCGTGGAGGTTTTTGCCAGGTGCCGAACCGGCTGAGCGTGGGCAATCCTGCGGCCCGGGCTTCCACCATGAACTCGATCACCTTCATGCCGACGAGAACCGGATCGATGATGGGCGCCCCCATCGCGTCGCCGATCCCCGCCGTTGTGAGGGGGCAGCTTTGCAAGGTGCATCCCATGAGGATGGCTTCCGCCCCGTCGTCCGCGACACAGCGGCGCGCCACGTCCACCGTCCGCTGAGCGATTTCCTCGGGAGGGGTCTGCTCCGGGTACGAAAGCGCTGCCGAGAGATCAATGTGGCGGACCGAAGCGAGCTTGTCCGCCGTCCCGTAGAGCTGCGCCAACTCGCGGTAGCAGTGAACCGTTTTGGGCTCGGTCGCAATGACGGAGTAGCGCTGTGCAATCGCGTTCGTATAGTGGGCTCCCGCCTCGAACGCCGCCGTCACCGGAATGTCCACCAGCTCGCGGGCCTCCCAGAGTCCCGGATCGTAGCAGCAGGAGATGAACACGCCGTCGAACCCTTCCTCCTGCGCGAGAACCACGCGCTGCACAACCGCCTCGGCGCACTTGTGACGGTAGTAGATATACGTCACGTAATTGAGCGGGTAGACCTCGGCAATGTTTTCGAAGACAATTTTCGTGTTCGGGCGGGCGACGTTGCTGCAACGTTCCAGCTCTTTCATCTCCCCTGCGAAGGGATTTAAAACAAGAATCTTCATTCGCGAGAGTCTACCTCCTGATCTTCATCGAAGTCTAATTCCGATTTTCCCCCGGGGCGAATCGGACTACTGTACCGGTTGTTTGTGAATACGCCTGATTCTTCAATCCTAATCCCAATCTTCATCGATTAGGATTGCGATTAGGATTGCGATTAAGATACATGGAAAACTGTGACACCGTGTCACAGTCCGAACTTGAAACCTGAAACCCGACACCTGCTTCCTTCAACCAGACCATGGGCATTCGAATCGGCGTAGATACCGGCGGCACGTTTACCGATGTGGTGATCGATCGGGGAGTGGGCGGGTTGCCGGTCATTCTCAAGGTCCACAGCACACCGGACGACCCAAGCCGGGCGGTGATCGAGGGGGTGGGGCAGGGGCTGGCGCAAATCGGGGCCGGACCCGGCGACCTCGACATGCTGATCCACGGCACGACGGTCGCCACCAACGCCCTCCTTCAGCGCCACGGGGCGCGTGCCGCATTGATCACGACCGCCGGGTTTCGGGACGTGCTTCACATCCAACGGCAAAGCCGTCCACGCCTCTACGACTTGCGCAGCCGCAGGGCCGAACCGTTGATTCCTCGATGCCTGCGCTTTGAATTAACCGAGCGCATCGGCCCCTCCGGCGAGGTCCTCACGCCCATTGATGAGATCCAGTTGAATGCACTGATTGAACGATTGATCGAGGAAGGCGTCGATGCGATCGCCGTAGCGTTTCTCCACAGCTATGAAAACCCGGTTCACGAATCGGCGGTGGCAGAAGCCATCCGGCAACGGCTGCAGAACGCCACGGTCTGCATGTCCCATGAGCTGGCTCGGCAGATCGGGGAATACGAGCGCTTCAGTACCTGCACGGTGAATGCCTTCCTCCAACCGGTGATGGCGCGCTACATCGAACGATTGGAATCGACGTTGAAGGCTGACGGCATGGACGCGCCTCTGTTCGTGATGAAATCGAACGGGGGCGTCGTCGACGCAGCCACCGTCGCGCGTGAGTGCGTGCAGACCATTCTATCCGGACCGGCGGGAGGGATCGTGGCCGGCGTGGCCATGGCGCAGCATCACGACAACCCGAACATCATCACCGCCGACATGGGCGGTACCAGCTTTGACGTGGCGGTCATCGCCGATGGTGAGGCGAGTTTTGCCCGCGACGCCGAAGTCGACGGCATCGCGGTAATGGTGCCGATGCTGGACCTGCACACGGTGGGCGCCGGCGGAGGCAGCATCGGCTGGATCGACGCCGGCAAGGCGCTCCGTGTCGGCCCCCACTCCGCGGGCGCCGATCCGGGGCCGGCGTGTTACGGGCTGGGCGGTAGGGAACCGACCGTCACGGATGCGAACCTGGTGCTGGGGCGGCTCGCTACCGACTCGCGTCTTGCCGGCGGCATGCAGCTCGATCTCGAGGCGGCCCGCGCGGCGATTCGGGACAAGCTGGCAACGCCTCTCGACCTCACCGTGGAAGCCGCGGCCGAGGGCGTGATCCGGGTGGTGAACGCCACCATGATCGCGGCGATTCGCAAGCTGACCGTCGAACGAGGACTGGACCCGCGCACCTTCACGCTGGCTCCCTTCGGCGGGGCCGGTCCCATGCACGGCGCGGAACTGGCCCGTGAGTGCGGCATTCGCTCAACCCTGGTTCCGCTCGCGCCGGGCGCAACTTCCGCGGTGGGCCTGCTGATGTCGAACCTGCGGGAGGACCGGGTTGCCACGCACATCGCACTTCTCGACGACGTGGATCCGGGTGTCCTGCAAGAGATGTTGACGCAGTCCGAGAAAGAAACCCGGGCGCAACTCCGGATCTCTCCGGACACGCCGGCCGTGAGCAGCACCCGGCGCGCACTCGCGGTTCGCTATCTGGGCCAGAGCCACGCCGTCACGAACCCACTGCCGCGCGGCACACCGGACAAACAGCAGATCGCATCCGACTTCCACCAGACCCACGAACGGCTGTACGGCTTTTCCCGGCCGGACCAACCCCTGGAATTGGTCAGCCTCTGGGTGACGGTCGAACTGGACATTCAACCGCTTCAACTGCCGCGCGTCGAACCGTGGAGCGGCGTGCTGGAGCCGATCGGACGGCGCAACGCCATCTTTCACGGTGAACGGCATGACACCCCGATCTTTGATCGCGTTCAACTCGGCGTCGGCGCTCAACTTACCGGGCCGGCGATCATCGAACAGGTTGACAGCACAACCGTCCTCTGGCCCGATGAACAGGCAACCGTGGATGCGTTCGGCCAACTGTTACTCGGACCCATGGAAGGATGATTCTGAAGCCCTGTGTAACTCTCTGCAAAGAAGCGAACATCGAACACTAAACATTCAACATCGAACATCGAATTGCCATCGGTCTATCTTCGGTTCCTTCGATGTTCCAATTCAGATACTGTGAAAAACCTGAGCGAAGCCCAGAGGTCCCACTTGTTTGAGAGTCCCTGCAAATTGCCATTGTCGCGAGCTTTGTCGCGAACTTCGTCGAGCCCGATTTCGACAAAGATTACGACGAAGTTCACGACAAAGAAAGGGACTCTCATACTTGAATAATGTGATCGCGCACAGCGCCATCACAGGCCACACTGAAACCTTCAATGCTCCCTCCCGATCCCATCCTCCTCGAGATCATGCGCAGCCGCTGGCTTGGCATCGCCGAGGAAGTTTGTGCCGCCATGGTGCGGACGAGTTATTCACCGAATATCAAGACGCGCTTCGACTGTTCAGCGGCCCTTGCTCTTCCGGACGGGCAGGTATTGGCGCAAGCGGAGATCGGGACCCCGCTGCATCTCGGCATCATGCCTGCGATCTTCCGTACCGTCCTGCGGCGATTTCCCCTCGATACCCTGCAACCCGGCGACGCGATCGTCACCAACCTTCCTTACCCGGAAGGACCCGGGCACCTGCCCGATATCTCGGTGGTCTCGCCGGTGTATCACGAAGGCCGGCCCATCGCGCTTGCCGCCACCACGTCGCACCACGTGGACGTCGGAGGTTACGCTCCGGGCAGCATGCCGTTCGGGGTAACCGAGATCTACCAGGAAGGCCTGCAAATTCCGCCTGTCCGCCTGGTACGCGGCGGTGAAATCGAAGAAGAGCTGGTGGAACTGATCGAGCAAAACGCTCGGACACGCATCGAGCTGCGCGGGGACCTGATGGCCCAGGTTGCGGCGGCACGAACCGCCGAGCGGCGCGTGGCGGAACTCCTCGAAGCCGAAGACGCGAAAATCGTCGAATCCTACATGACTCACATTCTCGACCACGCCGAGCGTTGCATGCGAGCGGGCATCGAGTCGTTGCCCGATGGCGAATACTTTTGCGAAGATTTCCTCGATGACGATGGGGTCGGCGACGAACCGGTCCGGATCGCGGTCCGAGTCACCGTGCGAGGCGACGAATTGACCGCCGATTTCAGCGAGAGCGGCGACCAGGTCCTCGGGCCGCTCAACTGCCGGATCTCGGCCTGCCGCGCCTGTACCTATTACGCAGTCAAAGCGGTGATCGATCCGGCCCTGCCCACGAGCGCGGGGGCGTACCGGCCGATCGCTGTCGTGGCCCGTGAGGGCTCCGTACTGAACGCCCACTTTCCCGCGGCGATCGGCAACGCGAATATCCTGACCGATCAGCGCGTGGTCGATGTCCTGCTGGGCGCGTTGTTGCAGGCGGTGCCCGAACAGGTGTGCGCGGCATGCAGCGGGGAGATGAACCTGATCAATGTCGGCGGCATCGCGCCGTCCGGCCACTACTTCAACTATGTCGAGACCTACGCCGGCGGCCAGGGCGCCCACCATGACCTCGACGGAAGCGACGGGATCCACACCCATCTCACAAACACCCGCAACACCCCCGTCGAAATAATCGAAAAGACCTATCCGCTGCACGTCACCGCCTACGGCCTGATCCCCGACAGCGAAGGACCGGGGCGAATGCGCGGCGGTTGTGGCGTGGTCCGGGAACTGGTCTGCCTCGCCGACCGGACGGCGGTGTGCGCCGGCGCGGATCGCCGCACCTTTACCCCGTGGGGTGTCGACACCGAACACCGTGCCCGAGGACAGCATTGCTATGTCATTCGCGCCGACGGAATCCGGGAGCTGCTGCCCACGAAGTTTGTGACGCACCTGCAGAAGGGCGATACGCTGCGCATCGAAACCCCCGGCGGCGGCGGGTGGGGCGATCCCCGCGAACGAGACCGGGATGCACTCGGCCGGGATGTTGCGGAAGGCCTGGTTTCCCCGGAACGGGCCAGGGAGTTCTATGGCGCGGAGTGAACAATGATGGGAATGAAACCGTTCGGTGACTGAGACTTGTGATGTCCTGATCATTGGGGGTGGGATCCTGGGAACCGGTCTTGCCTATTCCCTGGCTGGCCGGGATGTGAAGAATGTTGTCTTGCTGGAGAAAGGCGATCCCGGCGATGGTTCCACCGGAAAGTCCGCGGCGATCATCCGGATGCACTACACCAACCCGGCCACCGTGCAACTGGCATTGCGAAGCCGCGACCTCTTTCTGAACTGGTCGTCGGAGGTCGGGGGAGAAACGGTTTACTCGAAGACCGGTTGGCTCTTCCTCGTTCCCCCCGACCAGGAATCCAACCTGCGCGAGAACCTCGCCATGAATCAGTCGCTGGGCGTAGACGCCGAGCGGATCGGTCCCGAGCGCATCGCGGAGCATGCCCCGGGCATCAACATGGAGGGCATTGGGTCTGGGGTGTACGAGGCAAGGAGCGGCTGTGCAGACCCGAACGCAACGTGCCGGGGACTTGCGCTATACGCGGCGGAGCACGGTATCTCGGTGCAGACGGGTCGGCCCGTAGACCGCATCCTGATCGAGGGCGATTGTGTGATCGGCGCGGAGGCGGGCGGCACGCGATACGAAGCAGGCGCCACGGTTCTTGCCGCAGGCCCCTGGTCCGGCGGGCTGTCGCGCGAAATCGGCCTGGAACTTCCCCTGGAGTTGACGCGCGAGCAGGAGCTCATCCTCCGGATCCCAACCGGAGAGAAAGCGCCCTCCGTCGCAATCTCGAACATGTGTGACCGGATCTACCTGCGGCCGGTTAACGAAACCAGCCTGCTGCTGGGCCGAGGGTATCCGAAAGCGTATGAGACCGTGGATGTCGATTCCTTCAAGCAGACCAACGATGCCGCGTTCGCCGACGATGTTCTGCCGCGGCTGGGGCACCGCTTCCCGGGACTCGAGCGCGCGGAGATCGAACGAGGGGTGGTGGGGCTCTACACGGTTACGCCCGACTGGCATCCCATTGTCGGACCCGTCCAGAGGCGCCCCGGACTCTGGGTTGCAACAGGCGGAAGCGGACACGCGTTCAAGATCGGACCGGCCCTGAGTGAGATGCTCGCGGACCTGTTGGTGGACGGGCATTGCGGCTGGATTGACGCGGCGCTCTTCGCACCCGAACGTTTTCAAACCGGCCGCACCTTCAGTTCCAGCTACGGCGGTAACCGGGCCTGATTCGAGCGGAGGTAGGCACCCCTTTGCGACCCCGTTGTTGATCATCCGCCGCCAAGTACGCGCGCAAGCTTTTTGAGCGCCTCCTCTCGCCTATCTTGCGGATGTTGATGGCTTTCGATTACAGCGGATGATGGCCACTCGTCTTGTCAGCCAATACGACGCGGAGTTGAGAGATCTCTCGTTCATTTCGCCAGTGGTCCGGATGATTGGCTCTCGAAAGCGACCTGGGCCTGGTCAAGGATGTCTTGAATGGATCTATCCGTATTGACCACCTCCAGGACCGCCGCGTCAATCAAAGCCGCCCATTGTGACCAACGCGGTACCCGGGGAAATTCCCGGGCATATTCGTGAATTTCCGCCAGCTTGTGATAGTACGGGAGAAAGTCGTTCACCTTGGGGTCGTTCCAGGTCGATTTTCGACAGCCAACGACTCCATTCCGGGGATGTGAACGGTCGTTATCCCGACTGATACAGAACCGGATGAAATCATACCCGAGCGCCTTGTGCGGGCTGCCGCTGGCCACGGTCCATATCCAATACACATTCAACGAAGCCGGCGTCGCGCGCGGTTCGTATGGGATCGGAGCAATGTCGATTTTTCCCTTCACGTTGGATTCATCAATGGTATCGCACATGACGGCATAGCCGAACCAGTTCACCGCCATCGCAATTTCGCCGTTCGCGAGTGCCATCCCTGCGGATACGGAATCCAGGTCTCTGCACTTCGGGTGAATCAGCGAGTTGTCATTCAACAGACGCCGATACAGTTTCATCGCTTCAACAGCTTCGTTTGAATTGAGAACCAGTCGATTATCCCTGTCGAGTAATTCGCCGCCTCGTGTCCAGAGCAACAGCGAAAAATCATAGACGGTATTGTGTCCATCCGGATATGCGGCGAACGCGGTTCCGTACAAATTGGCTTCCGGACGTTGAAAATGGCGGGCCACCCGTGCAAAGTCATCCCAGGTCTCCGGAACCGTAAGCGGTTTGCCATGCGCCTGTTTGAACTTCGCCTGTTCTGCCGGGTCATTGAAAAGATCCTTCCGGTAGATCAGGCACTCCGGTCCATCATGAAACGGCATGCCGGCAAGATTCCCGCCATAGGTCTGGTGGCGTAACAACGATTGCGGCCAGTCATGGGGAAAGTCCTGGGGAGGATTCCTGTCCACATGAGACTTCAGGTTTTCAAGCGCGCCGCTTTCCCACGCCTCTGCAATCCAATCCGTGTTGATCAGGACGACATCCCAGTCGCCTGCCTTCATGCCGCCCGAACCAAGAATGGCATCGTGCAAGGGATGCAGGTCCATCGCCACGGCGTCCAACTCGAGGGCACACCCGGTCTGCTGTCGATAGGCCTTCCAGAAGCGCTCGACCGCGGCTTCGAAAGGCGCCAGTTTTCTTATCGCGACCCGAAACGTCTTGTTTCTGTCCATCCTCCCCCTTCAATCAGTTGTTTAGGGTATAGGCTCGGTCCAGGTGGACATAGCCGCCGTCGGGGAAAACCAGTTGCCCGGTGGTGTGCGACGAACGCGCGGATGCCAGGAAGACGATCGTGTCGGCAACTTCTTCGGGTTGGGTAAATCGGCGCCCCAACGGGACCATGCGGGCAACCTTCTGTTTCTGTGCTTCGGGATCATCAAATGTTTGAATCCACTGCTCATAGAGCGGTGTCCAGACCGATCCGGGGATCACGCAGTTCACACGGACATTATGGGCCGAGAATGCGACCGCCCATTCGCGGGTCAGGGCCTTGATCGCGCCTTTTGCCGCCGCGTAGCCGGACGTGCCACCCTGCCCGGTGTCGGCCACGTGGGAACCTACATTCACGATGGCACCCTGGTTCTTTTTCAACTCGGGCAGTGCATGGTAGACAATGGCAAAATAGTGAAAGAGGTTCAGTTGAATGGACTCCATGAATGCCTTTGCGCCGTCTTCCAGGGCGGCACCGTCATTGACGCCGGCATTGTTGACCACGATATCAACGTGGCCAAAGGCATCCCGTGCCGCTTCCACGGCGCGACGGCAGTCGCCTTCATTCATCAGCTCAGCCTTCACGAACAATGCCTGCTTGCCCTGTGCTTCGAGGGCGCCGGCAACCTGAATCCCCTTGTTTTCGTTCCTGTCGACAATGATAGGAATTGCGTCCTCTTGGGCCAAACAGTTGACGGTGGACTCGCCAATGCCACTGGCGCCACCAGTTACAAGCGCTACCTTGCCTGCCAATTTCAGGTCCATCTTGTGCCTCCCTTCTCGGTGCGAGTTCGCAACCCAGCCACCGGGAATAAGTGGGTTGTTTCACGATTCATTCAACCAGTCGGAGTTGGGGCGTCGGCGTCAACGTCATCTCGAAGACGGCTTGCCGGATGCTGCGCGTGATTTCGGCATAATAGATACACAAAATTTTCCCATCGTCCAACTCGACCAGGTTCGGATATGCCCCTCCCGGGTAATCGATCAACAGCGGCCTGCTCCAGGTCTGGCCGTTGTCCGTAGAGACAATGACGCTGGTCTTTGAGATGGGCAGTTCCCGGTATCCGCAGAGGATCGCCCCGTTTCCGGTCTTCAAAAGAAACGGCGCATGTCCCCGGGTGAACGGCACCAGGTCTACGGCCTCGCTCCATGTCCGTCCACCATCCGCGGAGAAGGACTGGGCCATCGCCGGCCTCATCATGCAGAGGAGGCGCTTGTCGTCGAGTTCGATAATATCCGGCTCGCAAAGGTCGGCAGGGGAGGAGGGTGCGACGATCGACGGATCGCCCCAGGTCTGTCCCTGATCCCGGGAGCGCACCAGCCCTGAGCCATAGTAAACGCCTTTTCGATAGGTCCCGAAGAAACCGTAGAGAGGCAGGATCAGGGTGCCGTCCGACAGTTCGCGGACCGGAGAGTTCGATGCGGAGACCGCCTCGATATCCATCGCCACCGGATCGGTCGTCGCCTTGGGCCCGGCTTTTCGTATGACCTGCTGCTTCTCATCTTCCGTATACCATGGAACAGTGACGGTGGCGGGTTCGGATTCCCAGGTCTCGCCGTCATCGAAACTCCGGACGGTGCAGACCTCTTCGACTCTGCCTCTCTGGTACCAGGTGGCGCGTGAGAACGAGCAGATGAGTGTCCCATCGTTGAGCTGGGTGATCCCGGGGTCGCGATCGTCCCAGTCCGAATCGAAGAGCGTCTTAGGTGAAGACCACTGTTTGCCCTCGTCGTGTGACCGCATGAAGCAGATCCGGCCATTCTTGGGCGTGCTGGGATGGGGGTATCCCATGTGTGACGTGCCCGCGTAGAAAACCACGATCAGGTCGCCTCCCGCCAATTTGCAGACACCGGGAAACCCCTCATAGTCCCCCCAGTCGCCACGGCTTGTGATGTCCCGTGTCTTTCGCGCCACCTCGGAACCGGTGGGCCCCTTCAATTTGTACTTGGATAGGACATGGTCATAAATTTTTACGTCATCGATCATTCCACGGAAGAATTCACGGCCATCCGGCGCGCCGAGAGCTCTGCCGATGGTCACGGGAGTGGAATTCACCTTCAGGCCGTGAAAGAATGGCCGTTCCGATGCCGGTTCACCATCGATGTAGATCGCTATCCTCTCCCCATCGCATACACCGGCCACATGATGCCACCGGTCAAAGCCGATCTCGATCCCCTGGGTTCGTTGGTCGGCGACCTTTAACATCAACCGGTTCGCAACCCAGGGGATCCCCATCCTCAGCAGATAATTCGCGTCGTTTCTGTAGCCCTTGCCGACAATGCTCTGTTCCGGTCGCCCCCCGTTCCGGGGAAATACCCAGGCTTCGATCGTGAATGCTTCGGTGAGATCCAGGCTGCTGTCGTTTCCACAGTCCACGTAGGCATCTTCGCCGTTGAACGAAAGCGCGATGCCGCTCTTGCCCTCCGTCCAGGTTGCATGATGGATTCTTCCGTCATTGCCATTGCCGGAAGAATCCTTTGCGATTTCTCCCTGTCCCTCGTCGAAGGTCCAGTGACCTACCAGGCCCGGCTCTTCGGCGAGGATATCGCTGCCGAGTCCGAGAATGGAGATCGACACGGAGATCACTATGGACACGACTCTTTTCTTCGGTGTCGACCTCCACGCGTGTCGTACGCGTTTAGCGTCTTCCGCCACCGCCGAGCTTGCTCGGTGGAGCGAGTGATTCCGCACTACATCTCGAAATTGAAAAATATGAGCCCGAAAAGAGCGAAAGGTGAGCGAAGCTCCACTCTCGCTCTTCCCGGGCTCTTGAAATTCTCTCTTTTGGGTTCCGTAGTGCAGAATCCCGTTCACCACCGAACAAGTTCGGTGGGGTCCAGCTTGCGCTAAACAAGCACCGTATCGTGTGTCTGCACGCCTCCGCCCGCCGCGTCGAGATAACTCCATGATTTGGAACAACCTACTCCCGGAATTCGTCATGCGCGATCAACCCTTCCTCGATGGTTTCAAGCACGTTTCTCTTCATGTAGGCAACGCGCTTGGCGTACAACGAATTCTCGTTCGATTTCACCAGATTTGCCGCTTCAGTGAAATACCCTTGCCAGCGATCAATGACTTCGCGGCTGTAGACCTTTTCCCAAACGTCCGCCGGGTTGGGGACTACGGGCCATGTTCCGCTCGTGCTTTCGTCCAGTTGAAGCACCTCGCGAAATTTGGTTTCCACCTCTTCCCAGAAGTTTTTCATCCGGGCTGATGCCGGCCCGTAGAAAAGCACATAGTATTCGTTCAATAGCGCATCGATATCTCGATCCGGATTCCAGTGGTACTTGTAAAATACGTAGATATTCAGGTGGTCATACGCGATACGGTGGGACAACAGGTAGCAATAGGTTCCCAGGCCCCTGTCGGCATATCGCTGGTAACACGAGGCAAAGGCCCGGGGAATGCTTCCGCAGATCGATTTGTGCCAGAAGTATCTTCCCTCCTCCCAACAAGCCCGGACGGGATAGTGATAGAATCCACCGTACTGCTCCGGGTTGATTGCCCGGCTCCACCAGTCGAGAACCCTGAGTTCTTCTTCCATCAGGTCGGCCCTGAACTCCGAGTAGGGACCGGACATGGCCATCGGCCCCACGAAAATGTTCGCTGGTATCTTTTGTATTGGCGGGGCGCCGAGCGGCCCATAGCCTGAAACCGAAATATAATTGTCCGGGAAGGTCTTGCCGACGGCGTCGGCAATTTTGATGATGGTCGTCCAAACCAGCTCTTCTTCGAGATGAACAACGTCGGGACCACAAGCTTCCCTGAACCCTTCACACGTCTCGCAGAGGCAGGGGACATACCCATCACTGGGCGCGATATGAAACGCTTTTCCAGCGGTGCAATCGATACTCATCGAACCCCAGTTCTCCAGTCCGTAAGAGCTTGCCGGTTTGCCGCCGAAGCAGGCCTCCACTTGTCCGATCAGGGTCGTGATCGTGCCCGGATTCGTATAGCAGTGATGCCCTGGATTCCTCTTGCCGTCTTCTCCAAGCGCGAAGAACTCGGGATTGCTTTCGCCGTATTGCTTTTCGCTGATGAGGATCGGCATGGTATGGGGAGCGCCGGACATCAGCTGTGTCTCATGACGCAGTCGCAGAAACCACAGGCCTCGCCGCCTACTGAATGCCGATTCCTCTTCCCCGGTGAATCCTGGCCGGTAGCCGGAGCGATCGGTTTTCGGCGGAGGATCGTCCCTGTCATCCGCGCCATACGGAATGTGAATATAGCGACCCACCTTGTTCGGACCATCGGTGATGTCCACGGGGGGAATCGACAGCGTATCTGTTTTCGGAACGACCTCCCCAATGTCTACCGGCAGATACCACCGGACGCCGACGAAACGTTCCAGAAAATCGTAGACGCCGAACAGGGTGGCATGCTCATATCCGCTCGTGTTGTATCCCACGTTTGTGAGGAATCTGTGTTCAATTTCCTCGGTCGGATGATCCTCGCCCAGAATCACGATACGATTACCAATCGTCTTGATGGTAAACGAATCTCGGCCGAGATCCGTTGCGTCAACGCCCAGCGAGCGGGAGATTCTCCCGTCGCCGATCACCACTTCCACCGAGCCGTCGTCACCTGCTGATTCAACGATCGGCAGCGTTGCGCCGGTAGCCTTCCGGACGTAGTTCTGCAACTCTCCGGCGGCGAATCGGGCCGTGGGCGAAACATCGTTGCCCACGACGATCCGGGCATCGGCCGTTCCACTCTGCACGAGAGTGAGCATCGCTTCCTTCTCGCCCGTCATTGTCTTCTTGCCCTGGGTTACGGCTTCCTCCGATCCGTAACTGAACAGCGCAACAACAAGTACGATCATGGATGATAGCGCACTCGTGGTTACGATTTTCTTGCACATATTCTCCTCCATTATTTCCGAGGTTACTATTTCAAGGGCTGATCCGTTACGACGAGCTTATTCGAGAACGCGTTGGACGCTTTCGTCCATAGTGTCGCCAGTATCCTATAACATTACTGATCAGGAAACAGGCTTCCATGAGCGCAGCCACCGGCGTCCCGGCGAGTGCGTTATGGAGCCCCCAGCTCAATGTACAAAACATCATGAGGATTCGAATCGTCCGGTCGGCGAGCTGGAAGCTGGCACAGGTTCCGAGAATCGCGCCGAATAGAGCCACGAGACTCAGGGGCGTCTGATAGATCCAGAAAAAGCTCCCGACGGTGAGAATCAAAAAGAGGTACATCAGGCGGCGATCCGTGGAAAACACGGACGTGAAGACACGAATCCCCGCCACGATCGCGAGAACGCCCGGACCCGGTCTGCCCAGGAGAAAAAAATGGGCTGAATTGAATGCCGCCACGAATGTCCAGCAGATGAGGATGTCGCGCCGATCTTTGAATTGATAGGAGGCGATACCGAAGAGGAATGCAAACGCGGCGAGTATCTGGGAAAGAAGAAAGGCGCTCATTTTTGCATGATTTTGGGCTCACATCTGCGTAGCGCTTAGACAAGCCGTCATGGAGGTTAGCAAACCGTATTCGTGATGGCGGTGTTTTTAGCCCGCTTATTTCACACTTTTTCGTCGCGAGGGCGCGGAGTCATCCGCGGTCGTAGCAGAAGAAGTGTGAAATATGCGGGTTAGTGCCGAAAGACGGAATAACCAACCCGTCCCGCCGAAGTCCGTGGGCGAAGGCAGATGACGAGAGAATCCCGAATGTAAAATTTCGAAATTGACCCCTACTCTCATTCTGCCGACGATGGGGGAAGAAATGCAGAGAATGTCCAGGCACCTATTGGTCCTTTCTGTCTCGCTGAGTCTCCTGACGGTACTTGCCGGTGCGGGACGGTTGCGGGCAGAAGAGCCGCCGGCCCTCGAACAAGCCACGACGCAGGCATACGTGGCAGAAGAGAGCAAGGAGATGGCGAAGCTACGACACGCCGCGAAGCACCGGCAGCGGCGCATCATCTACAACAACGACGGTGGCGACTTGTACGGACGCCGCATCCGTTCCGTCGAGGACTTCCTGGACCACTGGACGGAGAAGGTTATCGGGACCCAGGTGGACTCCATCTTCTACTGCACCGGGGTCACCACCGTGTACAGCCACGATACCGAAATTGCGGAACGGTATGACGACTTCGTGGACGCCATCAAGGACACCAGTGAAGCATCGGCATACTTTCGCAACAATATGCCGCTCCTGCGCAAGGCGGGCGTCGACTCGCTGAAAGCCACCGTTCGCCGTGCTCATGAGGCGGGACTGGAGGTCTTCTGGACGCACCGGATCAACGACACGCACGACAGCTCGCCGGGCTGCGAGCATCTCCTCTCCCAATGGAAACGCAAGCACCCGGAGTACCTGATGGGCGTCCCCGGGGATACGAAGACATACCCGTCGTCATCCACCAGGTACTGGTGGTCCGCGCTCGACTTTGAGAAGCCGGAGGTTCGTGACTACCTGTACCGCATCACGGAGGAGGTCGGCCGGCGGTACGATGTAGACGGGATCGAAATCGACTACTGGCGCTACCCCGTGTTTTTCCGCCCGAACATGGACGGGCAACCCGCCACGAAAGCGCAACTCGATATCCTGACCGGGTTTCAGCGCTCGATCAGGCAGATGGCGGTGCGGGAGGGGGCAAAGCGCGGCAGGCCGATCCTGGTCGCGGCGCGCGTGCCGATGTCGGTCGACGCTTGCAGGAACGTAGGAATAGACATCAAGCGCTGGCTCAAGGAAGATCTGCTGGACGTGATGTCAGTTGGGAATGGGGGGGCCTGGCCAAACATACCGGTGGAGGGGATGACGGAATTGGGTCACGACTACGAGGTTCCAGTGTATCCCTGCCTCAAGTATTCCGGCTTCGGCAGAAATCACATCAGGACCTGGCGAGCCGCCGCGGCCAACGCCTGGCGCGCGGGTGCGGATGGCGTCTACTTCTTCAACCTCGCACCGTATAATCTGTACGATCCCGACGAATTCAGCCCGCAGTTCAAGGAACTTGGCGATCCCGTGAAGCTCATGACACTCGACAAGTGGTTCACCGCGACCGCGCCCCATGCGAGCGGGTATTGCAGAATGGCCGAGGTACTGCCTTCCTCCATGGCGCTGCCGGTGGAACTGTCCACCGGCCGACCGCCCACCGCCGTCATGCTACAGATCGGAGACGATATCGCTTCGGCTTCAAAACGCAATCTCGTGAGGGTGAGGCTGAGCCCGAGTACTCTCGATCTGCTGGATGCAGTGGAGACACGACTCAACGGCAAGCTCCTCACGCCGATGGAAAAGGACGGCTCGGGCGGATGGATATTTTACAGTCCGAATTCGTCCTGGTACCGGGTCGGAGACAACGAGTTTTCCTTCCGTTGGGTCGACGGGTTCGAGATGGGTTCTGATCCGGTCCAGATTGTGGCAGTGGATGTCCTGGTCAGGTACAGGGACTAACCTGCGCGGGAATCGTTGTCAGCGCATTGACATTCTTCGCGAATGGTACTATATTCGGACTGAATAAAGGACCAAACGCGAAAGCCGCTATGAAGCTCAGCAAAACTGTCATACCGATAAGCGAGGTCAAAGCCAACACCGCACGGATGATTGACGAAGTCGTAAAGAGTCGTTGTCCGGCCGTGATTACTCAGAATGGCCGGGCAAGAGTTATCGTGCAGGACCTCCGCACGTACGAAGAAATGCAGGAAAGTATTGCACTGCTCAAAATTGCTGCCCAAGGCGCTCGTAATATTCGTGAGGGCAGGACAAAACCGCTCCGCAAGGCCTTTGCAGACGTTCGCCGGCAGATTCGTGATCGAGAGGAATGAAATTCCAGGTTCGCTTGACCGAGGAAGCGGAGCGAGACCTACTCGATATCTGGGACTATGTCGCCTGGAATGACACGCCCGGAGATGCGGATGATCTCATTGACAATTTGGAACAGACCTCGGAGAAGTTGTTGACGGTGCCGAACAGGGGACATTTTCCGCCTGAATTGAAGCGCGTTGGGATCGAGACATTTCGCGAAATTCACTGCAAACCATACCGGATTCTATATGAGATTTCGGGGCGTTTCGTGTACATCCACGGCTACCTGGATGGACGCAGAGATCTGCAGTCCACTCTTGAACGTCGTTTGCTGCGTTGATGCCTGCGTTACCCGATCAGCGCGATGATAGAAGACCCTGATCCAGGCACCACTCCAGGGAATTTGCGAGACCCTGTTCCATGCTGTATTCGGGTGAGTAGCCCAGCATCCGCTTTGCCTTGCCAATGTCGTAGCAGCAATGCTCCACCAGGTACCTCAGCCCTCCTTCATTCGTCTCCTCGGGATGCCGGCGGAGAATTTCCTCGTTGGATACGTGATCGACCGGAGAACTGCTCTTCAATACATCCCTGGCAACGCTGAAATACTGATCGAGGGTGAGCGATTTTTCACACGAGATGTTGAAGATCTCGCCTGATATTTCCGACCCCATGGGAATGGCCTGCACGAATGCGGTGGCCAGATCGTCGTTGTATCCCGACTGCAGAAGTGCGTTGCCCATCAGCGGAATCTCGACCGTCTTCCCCTGTCTCATCAACTGAAAGTAGAGCGTGCTTCGTCCGCCCCACAGCTCGAGAGGCACCCTGCCGGGACCGATGATGTTGGTGGGGCGGAAAATCGTGACCGAAAACTTCTCTTTTTCCCACAGGGTCAGGGCCACCTCATCTCTCAGGGATTGATGATGAAAATTCACTTCCGTCTTTTCCCGCCATGGATGGTTTTCGTCGGCGGGAAGATAGAGCAACGGCGCGTACGTTCCCACGGAACTGCACATGAAATAGTGCTCGATCCTGCCGGCGAAATACTTGTGCGCAAGCTGGACATCCTCCGTCTCCGGGATCGAATCGATGACGACGTCATACTCGTTTTTTGCGAGGACCGATTTATAGAAGTCTTCATCCTTCTTGTCACCGGTTATGAAATTCACCCCCGCGGTATCGACCCGGTGCCGGTTGTTGGTTCCACGCGTAACCCCCGTTGTCTCATGGCCCGCGTCAACCGAGCCGCGTGCAATGCGGCTCCCAATTTCGCCGGTGGCGCCAAAGACGAGGACTTTCTTGCGGTTATTGGCCATTCGATTTCCTTGTCACTATGTTGGTGATGGTTTTGAATCAGTAAAGTTTTATGATCTCCACATCATCAAACCAGACCCACGCATCCTCTTCCATGTAAAAGGGTTCGAGCGGGATCGAAAGTCCACATGACTTCTCGAGCGTGAACGTCTGGCTGACCTGCTTCCATTCTCCGCCGGTCGGTGCCCATGAACGACGCAGAAACTTCAGATAGTAATCGTTTTCGATCGCCCGAACACTCTCAGCCGACGCCAATTCCTCCACGCTCACTTCTTCACTCAACTGGAAAACACTCACGTCGACCGAATCTTTGCGATTGATTGTGCGATACCAGAAGCTGAAACGGTAGCGTCCCGGCTCGGCCTGGACAAAGGTCCGCAGTCCGGGGTACTGACCCGGTCCGCAGCCGATTGCGTAGCCGCCGTTGCGACCTACTTTGTCGCTCCAATCGTACGTCGCCCTGGATCCGAGTACCTGGCCGACACGATCGTAGAACCACCACCCGGGCAAATGCGGGGGATTGCCGGGCTCGAGTGTTCCCGGAGTTCCCTTTTCGAAATCACCGTTCGAGACAAGGTTCAGGTGTTCGATCCCCTGGAGCCGGTCCACCTCCGGCTTGATGAATGGACGAAGTTCGGGTCTCTTCTCGAGTTCCTCTTCCCAGAAGACCACCGCCCTTACCTTGCCGCCCGCCACGTTCCCTGAAATTTCCTGCAATGCGAGGCCCGTGCCCTTTCCGACATGCGCTTCGATTTCGGCCCGGATCGGTTCGACGCAGAGCGAATCCCAAAACCGCTCACCCTTCTCCACCGCTTGGATCAAGCCATGCTTCTGATTCAGCAGCCACCCGGTCCGGTCCTTTGAAATGCTCTCCTCCCAGATTTTGTCGAACCGCGCGGTGAGTGCCTGGCATTCGCCGATCGTGTCGAGCACTTCGGCAGGGGATTTCGTCGCCACCCATTCGGGGTTCCGGATGTCCTCAGCCATGAGGTACTGGACGATGCTGCAGCGGATCCATTGATAGTAGGTTGCGAAATAATCAAACCGCGTCTTCTCCTGCTCTGTCATTTTCGCTTGTTCGGCTGCTTCGAGGGCCGCGTCGAACGCCGCCACGTCGTCCCACCGCATGTATCGGAATTTCCGGATGTGGTCACCGTTCCAACGATAGATGGTGTCGTATGGATTCGGCAGTTCGTCGGCCTCTCGCTGCCAGATCTCTTCCCACCGATCGAAGTAGGTTCGCATCGGCGCCGCGGCCTGCTCGCCGAACGCCAGGCGCATGTAGCGATCAAGCAGGGCATCCACTTCGCTGTTCACATCCCACAGCAGATGGGCGAGAACGTAGGTCTTCGGTCCGCCGGCCGCCCAGTTGTGCTCGATCTGGGCGTAGTAGCCCATGCCGCCCGCGCTCTTGGATTCGCGCAGGTATCGGGCAAACATGTGGGGATAGTGACGGATGGTGGGATAGGCATTGTCCAGGTGATAGTGATAGAGCGCCGAGCTTCCGCCGGCCGGTGCGTACTGGCGCGGATTGGCCCCGGTACTGATAAAGACGCAGATCCGATCGTGGATCTTTGTTTCGAGCGGCAGTACCCCGGTGGGTCCGTAGCCGAGCACGGCAATATAGGCATTTGGTTCGACTTCCAGAACCCGCTCGATCACCGTGTTATAGAATCGGAAGTAGCGGTCGCTGCGATTTGGATTGAGGGGATCCTTGAAGGCGTCCTTCGCGTCGAGGGCGCGGCACAGGTCGCACATACAGTGATTCGAGTCGCCGTCGTTCACGCTCAGGCTGACGCTGACCGTGCTTGCCTCATTGGCAAACTGGTCCAGCACATGCTTCGTTGCGATCTCGACCGTCCTGGGATTGCCGACGCACGGTTGCCAGTTGGCGGTCTCAACATAGCCTGGGTCTTTCCAGTCCGGAATGTGGCGCTTCCCCTCAATCAAGGGATAGATGTCCGGGTCTGACTCCGCGTACTTTGAGGGCGAGAAGATGTGTCCCAGGGCATGGTGAAAACCCATCCGCGGACTTCCGGCGAGGAGCGGCCGGGCATTCTGGTACATGCTATCCCCCCAGTGCCGCATCTCGAAGTCGGGGTTCTCCAAGACGGAGATTTCACCGGGCATGCGCCAGCCCGGATCCGACGGCACGACCTCGCCGACTTCCCCGGGACCCACCCAGTCCACTCCCATGAACTGTCGGAGGAAGCGGTAGACCGGGTAATCGATGCCGTGCGAATCGTGGGAGACCAGCAGGCAGACTGTTTTGTCGTCGATCCGGTACGGGTATCGAATCAGAAACGCATCGCCGCGCATCCCCGCGAGTTCTCGCGCGATTTCTGCCGGCGCGCGACTCGCGTCCATGATCAGGATCAGATTCTCACCCTCTGCCTTTTCCCACGGCGCGGTCTTGACCTCCGTTCCCAGGACCCTCCCCATGTACCGGGACAGCAGCGTCGCGGCGTGTGTCGCCGTGTGTTCGGGTCGCCCTTCGACCTCACCCTGGTACGCGATCGTCCACATCTCATCTCCGGCGGCGTAACTGCGCACCGCACAAGCGATCATGACGGCACAGGTCGCTGCGATCCGTACGTACAAATAGATTCTCTTCATCGGCTTGTTCCTTTTTGGTCACGAAAAGCATTGTTGACCCCAACCTTGCATAACTCCCTCATGAGGGAGCGCCACACTCCATATTTTCACCGGTGTATGCGTCTCCAGCGGTCGATTGATCGCTCTTATTCGGTGTAGTTCTCCCAGAATGCCAATTCCAACGTCCGCTCATCTCCGAACTGTTCGCGCGAGCGCATCAGATGTGACCGCAACCCCTTGACAGTATCCGTCCATTCCTTTCTGCCGGCAAGGTTCTCCTTTTCGTTGGGGTCGGTAGCGAGGTCGAACAACTGGGTATGGCGGCCATCATCGGTGACGTATTCGATCAACTTGAATCTGCCGTCGCGTACGGCCCGTTGAACACCTCGGTAGGCGTGGTAAAGGTGTTGCCGGCCGCCCGGCACACCCCGCAGCATGCTGTTCGCGACACTCTCGCCTTCCACCGAGTTCGGCGTCGGAAGCCCGACAAGGTCGCAGAGAGTCGGGAACACGTCGTGAAGGTAGCAGAGATCGTCCCTCTGCTCCGCGGCGGGAATGCCCGGCCCGGCGAAGATGAGCGGGACCCGAACGCTGTGCTCATACAGGTTCTGTTTTCCCATGAGGCCGTGTGACCCAATGCCGAGCCCGTTGTCGCTGGCAAAAACGATGAGCGTGTCGTCTTCCATTCCGTTCTGCTTGACCGTGCGCATCACGCGGCCGACCTGGGCATCCAGGTGCTCGATACACGCATAGTAGTCGGCCAGGTGTCGACGGATGGCGTGCGGTCGCCGCGGCCATCCATCCAGCATTTCGTCCCGCACATCCAGCTCGCCATTGTCGAAGGGGTGGCGTTCGAGGTAATTGGGTGGCGTCGGCAAATTGCAGGCATCGTAGCGCCGTTCATATTCCTCGGGCGCCTGCCGGGGATCGTGGGGCGCAACGTACGACAGGTAGAGAAAGAACGGCTGCCCGTCATCGCCATCGGCATGCCGGTCCAGGAACTCGATGGCGGCATCACTGAACATTTCGCTGGAATGCACGCCGCCGAGGCCGGGGACAAGCGGCAGTTTGCTCTTTTTGTCCGCGCCCAACAGGTAGCCGACATCTTCCGGGTATTCCCCGGTCGGATCGAAGTCATGGACGGCCACGTTCCAGTGGCCTCCATACTGGACATACCATCCCGGGGTGAAACCGAAGATGCGGGAGCCTCCACAGAAACTGCGATGGAAGGAGGCTCGGTCCTGGTGCCATTTGCCGACATGGTGAGTTCGGTATCCGTTCCGCCGTAACAGCTCGGGCAAGGTCACATGCTCCGGCGGGATCAATTCGCCCGCCTCGCCCCCCACGCGAAACAGGGACCTTCCGGTCATGAGCATATTGCGGCTCGGCATGCAGACGGCTGGACAGGTTCCGCCCATGATGTATGCGTTTCGGTAGACCGCTCCCGTCTCAACCAGGGTGTCCAGGTTCGGTGTTCGGATGTCCGAATTGCCCAGTGCCCTGATGGCATCGAAGCGCTGATCGTCCGTCAGAACGAACAGGATATTAGGTCTAGTCTTCATGCATATCAGCGAAGATTTTGACAGATTTCCAGATGCCGCCGGGCCCGACCTTGTTGTGGACCCTGACGACAAGTTCATTCGGTCTGTCCGTCCGGACAATTTCAGTGATATCGATCTCGAACGCACTGTTCCACGCCGAGGGGCCGGCGGTGCTCTGGCCGGCCTTCTTGCCGTTTACCCAGATCCAGGCTTGCTCGTCCACCGCACCGAAGGCGAGCCATAGAGGCTTGACAGCCCAGTCCTCGGACGCCTGGAACGTGGTGCGGTACCAGACGTACCCGGAGTAGGTGCTGTCGAGCTGGGCTCCGTACCAATCGCCGATCTCAATGTCGATCCATCCTTCCGGATCGTACTTCCTGTACCACTTCTTCTTCTCCCCGATATCCTTCGGGTCAAACCGGAACTTCCACGCTTTGGGGAAATCGTAGACTTCCTCGTACACCTTCCGAATTGCCGCGAAGACCACTGCTTCGTCGTGATCCGCCCGATGTTTCGCGCTGATGGTTAACCCCATCTGGTCGGGGGGCGTTGCAGGGGCAGGCAATGCCGCCGGCCCAAATTCGTAATCGAGGCGATGCGGCTTCCGGGAGGCGGAAACGGCATCCAGGTACGGTTGCGGCAATTCCAGCCAGGGCACCGCGTAGAGCCAGATCCATCCATCACTGTTGAGCATCGCGTAGTGGAGGGCGTGCTCGAATGCATCCGGACTGTGTCGGTTCTTTGAAAAGTCCCTGGCGTCCAGGTCCATCTCGATGCCCTGGGTTGCCTTCAGCCAGAAGGGGAAGGCGGCGCGGATTTTCCGGCTGTACCTGCGTGGGTCCTCGGAGTACCGGGCGCCCTCCTCTCTGATGAGCCGGCGCAGTTCGCGGAAGTCCTCGTAGGTCTCCGCGCTGTAATCCTCGTGGCCGTCGATGAACTCAGCGTCCACCGTCGCGTCCATCATGCCGTCGATGAAGGCGGGCCAAAGACCCATGTGATACAGGTTCAGGTCCTCCTTCTTCCAATCCTCCTTGGCAATGTGCGAGTTGCCGAAGGTGATGATGAATATCGGCGCAGGGACGTGGGCGCACAGGGCCTCGGCGAACTGCCGGCCACGCTTACGGGTCTGCGCCGCGTACTCGTCGAAAGATTTGAGGATCCGGTCCGACTGGGAGGTATAGTTGAACGGCTGATGGTTGTATTGCTCGTTGTCCAGGAGGAACCCGATGGCCCCGGTCTCGGCAGAGGCCCGCGACGCCAGCTTGATGTTGTTCAGGATGATATCCCATCCCGCATCGTCGAACCAATCGGTCTGGAGCTCGGCGGAGATGTTGATGCGCGTATAGAAGCTCATCCCGCTCGGGAAGGGATAGCTCTTCATTATCTCGGTGTCATTGCGAAGATCTTCGTACGTAAACGCAACACCCGGCGCCATGCAATTGTCCGTGAAGTACCCCTTGTTGTTCGTCAGGTTGAAGGCGAAGGCCTGGATCGGGAGTTGATCCACGCGAGCGTGATTGTCCTTCAGATCGCCGGGGGCCGGTTGGCCGCCGGTCCCGGGGATGCCGCCGAAGGCCAGGATCCTGACCGATTCCGGATTGCCTGGATGCCTGGATGCATCCTTCGGGTGGGCGCACCCGAGCAGCAGGCACAGGCACGCCGGGAAAGCACTACGCACGATCGGTTTCGTAAAAGTCATATCTGGACTCTTTCATTGATGCCCCACCGTAATCTCGCGGCAGTAGATGCCGTGATCGTAGAAGACGCGGCGCTCGTCATCCCACTTGCGCCGATCGTAAAAAAGCATGAGCCGGTCGTCTGCTATGGGGACAATCCAGGGATATTTCTGGCTCTGCACGTTGTCCTGCATCACGCCCACGAGGATATCCCATGTGCGTCCCGTGCCGTCGAGGCTGAAGCCGACCGTCATGCCCGGGCGTCCCCATGCGGCGGCGAGGACGCCGTTGGGCATGAGACACATGCACGGAGCGACTCCGGGGTAGTTGAAGCAGAGCGGCTCGCCCCACGTGCGCCCCCCGTCGGAGGAAATAACACTCCACAAGAGCATGTAGCTGCCGTGGCGCAAGAGCGCGTAGATCTTTCCGTCCGACGTGCAGGAGAGGCTCGTTTCGGTGAACCCTTCAGAATAGAGTATACCCACATCAAACGGGAAGTCCGCTTCCGCCTTTAGAATGGTGGAGGCCGCCCGCCACGTCCCGCCGTCGTCTTCCGAGCGCAGGAAGATGGCCGACCACAGAATGTCGTCGGTCCCCTCCGCGGCCACGCCTTCGTCGGGACGAATTCCGACGTAATCGGCAATGTCGCGCTCCTTGCGGCGAGCGTTGCCTTGCATTCTGCAATAGGCTGACATGCCCAGGCCGCCGTCCGGCAGTCGGATGACCGGGCCGAAAATATGACCCCCGATGATCGCGCCATGTTCTTTGGTGATCGAATCATAAAAATCCGGCACTTCCGGCTCATAGAAAGCGTCGGGATCGTCGGGAGTCCTTGGAACATAGGGGGAGGCGAGTACGTTTTCGATGTGGAACCGCGCCAGTTTCCGGCCCTGGAAGCTGTCCCCCGAATCGCGTGTCTCTGTGTAGAATGCGGCGTATTCGTCCGGCCCGGTCTGCCAGAGATACGAATCGAAAACGAGCGCCCGGCCGGGGCCGATCATACTCATCGCCTCGCAATGTATGGGAAGCGGTGGCTCGCATTTCTCCCAGGTCTTTCCATTGTCCGCGGATTTGTGCGCGCCGCGAGGTGAGAAATAGGCGTCGCGCCCCACCGAATAACAGACGATCATGTTCCCATTGTCGAAGCGAACCGCCTGCGGGATGATCGTTCCGTCAATGGTGATGAGACGCTCCGTGGACAGGGAGCAGCTTGCGTTACTTTCCTGGATCATGGGGGACCGTCGGGGTAGAACCTCAAAGGGCCTTTCCTCTGGGGCGCTTAAGCATGAAAAAGGATATCCAATGTCACGTTGACGAGTCCAGCCCATTCAGCCTGACTAGCCCTGCGCTTGCCCCAAGAACCTGGGCGGAACAGATCTTTTACCGTGGACGGACGATCGATCCACCGAACCGTGGAGCCGGCGGTCCCCGCCGTGATTGCCCACCCATGGAATGAAAAGGACAAGGTGAGCGGTTGAGACGATCGATCCACCAAACCGTGGTGCCGGCAGTCCCCGCCGTAATTGCCCACCGATGGAATGAAAAGGACAAGGTGATCGGTTGAGACGATCGATCCACCAAACCGTGGAGCCGGCGGTCCCCGCCGTAATTGCCCACCGATGGAATGAAAAGGACAAGGTGAGCGGTTGAGACGATCGATCCACCAAACCGTGGAGCCGGCGGTCCCCGCCGTAATTGCCCACCGATGGAATGAAAAGGACAAGGTGATCGGTTGAGACGATCGATCCACCAAACCGTGGAGCCGGC